>Ga0180007_10002540_pt1 | contig 21608 bp, 19 predicted proteins | sample MM_PC_MetaG_FD_121122 | JGI IMG/M metagenome (GOLD analysis project Ga0180007, IMG submission 121122) | Groundwater microbial communities from the Aspo Hard Rock Laboratory (HRL) deep subsurface site, Sweden - MM_PC_MetaG | ecosystem: Environmental > Aquatic > Deep subsurface > Groundwater... | reverse complement strand
TGCTTGTTGAGCCTGCTGATACGCTTGTGCCCCGATCTCCTGAATCTTCTGACTTACTTCTTCGGTTTTCTTCTTGACTTCTTCGATATCAAAGTCTTCTTTTGTGATCAATTCCTTTAACTCCTTATTCAACTTCTCAACTTCTTCTTTTTTCACTTTATCAAGTTTATCGCCAAGATCTTTCAAAGTTTTCTCCACTTGGAATGCAAGTGAATCCGCATTGTTTCGTACTTCAGCTCTCTCTTTCTTCTTTTTGTCTTCTCCTTCATGTTTCTTTGCTTCATCAACCATTTTCTCTATCTCATCATCTGAAAGCGCTGTTGAAGCTGTAATTGTTATTCCTTGCTCTTTTCCTGTAGCCTTATCTTTTGCTTTTACGTTTAGAATACCATTTGCATCCAGCTTAAATGTGACCTCAATTTGAGGAACACCTCTAGGAGCCGGCGGAATACCGTCAAGCAGAAATTTACCCAAAGTTTTGTTGCCGTCAACGATTGGACGTTCTCCCTGCATGATGTGTATCTCAACTCCGGGCTGATTATCTGCCGCTGTAGAATAAATTTGAGTCTTTTCAGTCGGGATAGTAGTATTTCTTGAAATCATAGGGGTAGCTACACTTCCCATCGTTTCAATGCTCAGTGTCAATGGAGTTACATCAAGCAGAGTTATATCCTTTACATCACCTTGAAGAACACCTGCCTGAACAGCTGCCCCAACACCTACAACCTCATCAGGATTTACACCCTTATGAGGGTCTCTCTTGAAAAGTTCCTTTACTGTTTTTTGAACAAGCGGCATCCTGGTCATCCCTCCGACAAGAAGAACTTCATCTATATCTTCGACCTTTACATCGGCATCCTTTAGTGCTGCTTCACATGGTGCTATTGTCTTGTCTACTAGTTCTTTGACTAGCTTCTCAAGGTCAGACCGAGTCATCTTGAGATTGAGATGTTTGGGTCCGCTCTTATCAGCAGTAAGATAAGGAAGATTTATAGTTGTCTCCTCACTTGAAGACAACTCAACTTTTGCCTTCTCAGAAGCCTCGATCACACGCTGAAGTGCAATCGGATCATCTTTGAAATCCATACCATAATCCTTCATAAACTTTTCTGCCAGCCAGTTGACTATCGCCTGATCAAAGTCATCACCGCCAAGGTGTGTATCTCCGTTTGTACTTTTTACTTCGAAAACTCCGTCTCCCACTTCAAGGATTGATATATCAAAGGTTCCACCGCCCAGATCGTAAACAGCTATCTGCTTATCCTCTTTTTTTTCGAGACCGTAAGCAAGTGCAGCAGCAGTTGGCTCGTTTACTATCCGGCTAACATTGAATCCAGCAATTTTACCGGCATTTTTTGTTGCCTGTCTTTGTGAATCGTCGAAGTAAGCAGGAACTGTTATCACAGCTTCTGTTACTTTCTCTCCTAGATATTCTTCTGCATCGGATTTCAACTTTGCCAAGACTTTTGCAGATATGACTTCAGAGGGTACCCACTTATCGCCAAATTTGATCTCAACACCGTCTTTGGCAGATTTTTGAATCTTAAATGGCAGAATATTTACATCCTTCTGAACTTCAGGATCCTCCCATCTTCTACCAATAAGACGTTTTACTGAGTAGACTGTATTCTCCGGATTGGTTACCATCTGATTTTTTGCCGGAATACCAACGATCTCTTCCCCATTTGCGTCAATTGCTACAACAGAGGGAGTAAGTCGAGCACCTTGTACGCTCGGGATAACATTGGGTTTACCGCCTTCCATTACCGCCATACAAGAGTTCGTGGTGCCTAAGTCTATTCCTAATATTTTTGACATGTTATTAGTTATTAATAAATAATTTTAAGAATTATATCTCACCAAGGCAGATTCCAAAATGATATCAGGCCTAGAAGCCAGAAAGTTCTGCAAGGGCGGATTAGTTTTTCTCTTTTAACTTTTTTATTTCACTGTTTACAAGTCTTCTTCTCCAACCTTCAAAAAAATCGCTGAATACAACCGATAATGAATGTCCAAATAAAACTACTCCCCAGGCAAACAAGGGGATATATGCCCAGTCGCCTTCTTTTGTTACAAGATAGTCAAAACCCAACAGTAAGCCGTTCACAACTGAGAAAACAAAGAAGTGTTTCAGAAGATTAAACCTTCTTGAAACATTTACCGAAGCTTCTTTTTCTATAGTGTTTTTTTGTGTATCCATATATTTTTTTTAATTTTTCTTAGATACTATTACACGTACCGGCCTTACAATCTGTCCATTGTCCTTCATCCTGTATCCCTTTTGAACAACTTCACGAACAGAGTTATTTTCTTCATCATTATCTACCGCAACTACACCAACTGCTTCGCAGGCATTTGGATCGAAAATACTGCCAAGCTTACATCCGATCTCCTCCAAGCCGTTCCCATCTATTATCTTTTGCAGCTTCTCACGTACCATTCTCAACCCGACCTGCTCATTCTCATCTACTTTTAAATTCTTCAAAGCTCGATCAAAATCGTCAATGCAGTCAAGAATCTCTCCCAATATAGAAGCATTTGCTATCCCCATAAACCTGCCTCTTTCGTTTTCGGTTCGCTTTTGAAGGTTCTGGTAGTCCGCAAGGGCTCTCAACCTTTTCTCCTTTTCCTGCTCAAGCAATGAGTGCAGTTCATCTGTTTCAGATAGTTTTCTCTTTCCAGCTGGTTTTTCTTCAGCGATACGTTCATCCAAAGTATCATCATCTCTTTCAACTCCTATTCTATTATTTCTAATTTCGATCTCTATCTTGCCTTCTTGGAACTTTATCAGTCTATCCTGACCAATCTGTTTTGCCTCACTAATTTTTATGTTATTTTCTTTAAGCTTATGTATAAAAGAATCAAAATTTACTCTAACTACAAAGGCTATGTGATCAAATCCAGTCACCTTTACTGTACGTTTCGGCTTTGGCTCACTTACCTCGATCTTATCTATCGAAACACCCTGTACCTCGAAAGGCTTCAGCAGCTTCGCTACTGTAATTCTTCTGCCAGCATGAGGCAGTTCGTTGAGCGGAATAATGTCCTCGTCCAGATTCTTGAGAAGCTGTTCATACTCCTCGGTTGATTTGGCCTGAATGCAGATATGATCGAAGTCTATCTCACTTAGTCCGATAGACTTCTTTACAGCGTTCACAGCTTTATCCGCAAAACTCTTAAGTCCCTTTTGTGTGTTAAGCATCGTTTAATATACACTTAATTAAATTTAGTTAATCCCAGCCGGCAATTGAGTTCTCAATAAATTCTGAAATAGTCCTAACAGCAGGTATAATTCTTTCATATCTCATCCTCTTTGGACCAATGACTCCAATGTATCCTTTAGCCCCTCTATAATAGTTGAATGGAGAAAAGACTATACTGCAGTCGCTCAGAGAATCAAGGCCAATTTCATCTCCGATAAGTGTTTTCAAACGAGAATCATTTCTATACAGAGAGAACAGCTTCCCAAGCAGAGTTTCGCTTTCAATGACATTTAGGGTATCCTGCAAAAGATCCAAGTCAGAAAATTCCGGATTTCGCAATAAATAGCCAACCCCGGAAACAAACACCATATCATCAACAAGAGAAACTGATACCTGCCCAGCTATTTCAGACAAAGCCTTGACAGCCTCTCTTATAAATAAAGCTCGATTAAATCTACTCTGAAAGAGTCTTTCCTTTAACCTTGTCTGTTCTAGAGAATCCGGCTCCTCCTCCTTGAGCATTTCATCAATAAAATATCTGATTCCTATCCCCGTAGGAATCCTCCCGGAGGAGGAATGTTCCTTGAGAAGGAAGCCCTGCTTTACAAGTGTCGCCATCTCTGATCGAAGCGTAGCCGGACTCACACCGATATCATATTTATCAGCAAGGGTGAGAGACCCGACTGCTTCAGCCGTATCCATAAATTCACTCATGATTGCTTGTAAAATCCTCCGCTGTCTATTGGTTATGGGCATTTTATTAGAAAAAAATATTAGAAACAAAAAAAACTAGCACTTGCGATCTATAAGTGCTAGTTTATCAGTATCAAAAACCGATGTCAATAGTTTTCTTTATTTATCTGTTGGAGGCGGTGGATTATAGATAATCTTTATTTTATCTCTATCATCATCTTTTTGATCCCCAGTTGTGATAAGTACATAGTTATCGGTTGTCAGGTTCCCCTTGTAGATAACCTTAAACTTTGGTACTAAAAGATATCTTTCCCCTACGTTTAGATTCCCAAGGTGATCTGACAAATCATCAACCACTATGTCTCCGTTCTTTGGATCAATATAAGCAGCACTATTGATAGCATTTGTCCCTTTTTGAACAGTAACCCAATTACCGCTTGAATCTTTTTCCTGCCTTACAGCCTTAGAGAATTCAAGATATTCCAGATGGCCGGAATTGTAACTGTCTACAAACTTTATTGGGAAAACCTGGCCTAATACAGTTTCCCCTGTATTTGTGACAGTAATATTGAATTTCACTTCTTCGCCCCATACGTAGGTATCCGGTTTTCCGCCAGCTTCTTTTTGATCAATTTTCTTTACTTCAAAATCAGATTCAGTTGGTATTACCTCGACATAAGCATAGGCAAAGTCATTACATTCGGGCTCCGGGTAGAATGTACTTCCATCACCAACATAAGTTTTAACTGTAAGCAGGTAGGAACCAACGAGCATAGCATCCACAAGTGTACCGTTACATCCCTCTTCACTGCCTTTACAATCAACAACACTACTGCCGGCAGGATCAGTCAGAATTAAATTTGTATCTGTTGCAAAATTTCCGCTGTCATTATGAAAACTACCTATTCTAAATTTATCCCCTTCATCCAAAGTTATACTTGCTGCCCATGCCCCGCTTGTTCCTTTACCTACTCTCGCTTGAGTACTGTCGTAAGGACACTTATCTTGAGGTATGATTATTACTGTTACTGTAGCCGTATCATTACATCCGCTTTCAGGATAGAAACCCTCCTCGGCATTATAAGTTCGGACAGTTAATGTATATGTACCTACTTTTGCATTATCCAACTTCCAGCCATGGCAGCCTTGATTATTTGTATCGCAATTATATGAGTAATTATCAGGACCAGTCAGATCCAGCCGAGTATCAGTAGCTACTTCCAGTAAACCCCCGACATCATGAAAGCTTCCAATCTCAAAGTCATCCCCTTCATAAAGCTGCATACTGTCCTCCCAATTACCTCCAACTCTTCTAACATTAGCTTTTGTTTCTGGATATGGACACTTATCTTCTGGTGGTTTTCCCCCGCAGACTTCTTCATTATCAAAATTATCAAATAGATTTCCTTTCCAAACTACAAAATCCGCATAAGGAAGATCCAAGTTTTCACAAACGACATCTATCTGAATGGCTAAACAGTTATTCGGGATTTTATCAGCCCGTGAGTTCTTGACTGCTGTAGTAAAAAACGCATCATAAGCCGCAGAATCAAATGTGGCGTACCCGCCTTCGAAATATGTATCACCTTTTCCACCTGCTAAATTACTGTTACATATCATGTGCCCATCAACATACTCTACTTGATCAGGATCACAAGTAATTATCTGGACATAGCAATCTCCTTTTATAAACCAATTTGGATCACTTGGAGGTGGCTGAAGCTTACAGTCTTCTTTTCTCCCCCAGTTGATACCAAGACAACCATTGGACCCACATTCATTCATACTACATGCAAACTTATCATATGCTGGATCAAGAGTAAGTTGAATATCCCCTTTCCCGCAGCCATCCCACCAAGAAGAACCTGGGACAATGTCGCTTTGATCTTTTCCGCAGGCATTAACAACCTGACCGGGGCCATAGGGCGCCGAAGCATCCACCTTTCCTACCAGTGATCTCATATAAGGGCTGTTTACGAGAACAATAACTATAAACCCCATCCCAAGGATAAATACTGAATATACATTCAGAAATTTCTGCATAAAAACAGGTAACTTAACTCCAGTATTCATTGATAAAAGAAATGAATTTAAGTAATAACATTATACCAAATGATTAGGTTCATTTCAAACTATGGGGCAATTCTGATATAATTCTACATATTGTAAATATAATGTCAAGTAAGCGGATTCTTGTAAATTTATCGTAAATAATGTAATAATTTAAAAATGAATGAGAACTTCAATCCAATAAAACTTCTTTTTGCAACAATCGGATGTCTGCTAGTATTCTCAATTCCTGTTATCGGTATCCTAGCTATATGGGGCTTTGAACCTAATGAAATAAAAGAGCAGATCACGAACTTCTTTCCTAAATCAGACGAGAAAGACGATAATTACAACTTCGAAATCCCTGCTGGCGAAGATGAATTACTGACCTCTACTATTATAAACGAAGGAAAGAAAGCAAAAGTTACACAAAAGGAAAACCCAGCGTCCTGGCTATCGATCCCTTCGGCAGACATAGAGGGAGAGATCGTATACGGTACAGATGGAGAATCTTTGCTACGGCAGGGTTTCTGGAATCATCCCATATCAATAGAGCCGGGTGAAATAGGGATCAGCGCTATCTTCGGTCATAGGAGATATCACCTCCCCCCGAATAAAAATACGTTTTACAATTTGGATATGGTGAAAGTTGATGACCGCTTAGAAGTTAAATTAAAAGATGGAACGTGGCTTGAATACAAAGTTGTAAATGTAGATGTTGTAGATCCGGATAAAGTTGACAGCATCATTACAGAGAAATCAGAAAGTTCAATTATCAAGCTGATTACTTGTACACCCTTGGGAACTGACGAGAAACGCCTCATCGTAACAGCAGAGAGAGTAATGTAGTCTGGTAAGTGGTAGATCTCCTTGAAAGGGAAGACTAGATGGTTGAATAGCTAGATAGTAACTTGATTGTCTGATTATCTATTTAACTAATTCTCTAATCAACTATTTTCCTTTCAAATCTTTTATCAAATCCCGGAGCTCAGCTGCCTTCTCAAACTCTAGCATATCGCTATAAAGCAGCATTTGTACTTCAAGATCATTTAGAAGTTTCTTTCTTTCTTTGGGATTCAGAGCCGGGAAGGATTCTACCCTTTTGTGCAAGTCTTCGTCGGTTTTCTTCTCATCCTGCTTGTCATCAAGCCGTTCCAGCTGATCTTTGATCTCCTTTGTGATGGATGTTGGAGTAATATTGTGTTTTTCATTATACTTTTCCTGTACTTTTCTTCTTCTCTTGGTCTCCAGAACAGCTCTTTTCATACTTCCGGTAACTTTATCCGCATACATGATGACGTAGCCATCTTTGTGTCTGGCAGCACGTCCGATTGTTTGGATGAGACTAACATCGCTCCTCAGGAATCCTTCTTTATCCGCGTCAAGGATTGCAACTAAGGCAACTTCTGGAAGATCCAGCCCTTCTCTCAGTAGATTTATACCCACAACAACATCATACTTCCCGAGTCTCAAGTCGCGGAGAATCTCTACACGTTCAACAGTATCTATCTCGCTGTGTAGATATTGCACTTTGATTCCGATATCTTTGAGGTATGCAGACAGATCCTCTGCCATTCTTTTGGTAAGAGTTGTCACTAGAGCCCGATTTCCTGATGAAGTAACTGATTTAATTTCACCAATCAGATCATCTATCTGATTCAAACATTTCCTTTTCTTTAGTACATTTGCCTGTCTCTTCAGATTATTACTTTCCAGTTCCTTGACCAAGGTCTCTTTTTTATCAGTTTCTGACGGCCGTATCTCAATGCGTGGATCAAGCAAACCTGTTGGACGTATAAGCTGTTCGATTATCCCACCCAAATTTTGAGATTTGAGATTTCCAGCCAGAGGCTGGCTTGCGTGCCGATCGGCATGGTCTGCCTTTGGCGGAGAATTTTGAGATTTTTTGATTTCATATTCACTTGGTGTTGCACTTACATATACAGCCTGATTTATTCTTTTCTTAAATTCGGCAAACTGCAAAGGTCTGTTATCTAATGCGCTTGTCAGCCGGAAACCGTAATCTACAAGGATCTCCTTTCTCGCTCTGTCGCCGTTGTACATTCCACGAATCTGCGGAATAGTCATGTGAGACTCGTCAAAGAACAGAAGCCAGTCATCAGGATAGTAGTCGAGCAGGGTAGAGGGAGGCGATCCGGGTTTGCGATTCTCTATGTATCTGGAATAATTCTCAATACCCGAACAATAGCCAGTTTCCCTTAGCATCTCGATATCATAATTGACCCGCTGTTCGATTCTATGAGCCTCAAGATCACGACCCTGTTTTTTGAAGAACTTAATTCTTTCTTTCAAGTCATTTTCTATTTGCGGGATAGCAGCGATAAGTGCTTCGTATGGTGTAACAAATTGCTTCGCTGGGAAAATAGTAATTTCTTTGGGAGTATCCAAAACTTCTCCGCTGACAGGATTTATCACCTTGAGCGCTTCGACCTCATTACCGAAGAATTCTACACGAACAGCAGTTTCATCAGCGGCTGTATAAACATCTATCGTATCTCCTCTGACTCGGAATTGACCTGAATAGAAGTCATACTCGCTTCTTTCGTACTGCAGGTCTCCCAAGTGACGGATAAGTTTATTTCTGCTGTAGTTCTCATTTACAACAATCTTTCTGCTCAAATCCATGTAATCTTGCGGGTTTCCAAGACCGTAGATACATGAAACCGAAGCCACAATCACAACATCTTTACGCGTAAGCAATGACTGAGTAGCAGAACTTCTGTATCTTTCGATGCTTTCATTGATGTCTGCTTCTTTTTCGATATACATGTCCCGCTTGGGCACATACGCTTCCGGTTGATAATAATCGTAATAAGAAACAAAGTAGCTTACTGCATTATCTGGAAAGTATGTCTTAAATTCGCCGTATAATTGAGCTGCTAGAGTTTTATTATGAGAAATAATAAGAGTGGGTTTCTGAACGTTTTGAATTACCGATGCCATGGTAAATGTCTTGCCCGAGCCGGTCACACCAAGCAGTGTTTGATGATTAATGTCAGCCTCTATGCCTTTAGTTAAAAGTTCGATCGCTTGCGGCTGATCTCCCGATGGTTTGTATTTTGATTTGAGGTTAAAGTTCATATATATTTAGTTTTAACTCAATATGCAGCTAATTTCATCTAAATATTCATGTAAATTCTCATATTGCTTAAATGGGTAAGTACTTCTTAACGAAGAAATACCACTACCAATTAGATTTATCAGAGTACCTCTGAAATATTCTCTATCAGCAGGAGGAAATACTTTCATAGGATTCTCAGTATCATACTGTCCAGTTGCAACATATAATCGTATAACATCCTCAAGATATTCAACCATAGTATAAGCACCTTCAGGCAGAATAAATTCAAAATCATGTAAAGACAGTACGATTACAGGGACACCTAATATTGTATTGATACTGTGTTCCTTTTTCGAGTGATCTTGTGATTGCATAGTTACATCTAGCAGAAGGATCGGATAATAAGTATCTCCTATCTGCTTCACCAGGAGTAGATTACCACCCTTTATACTTCCATCTGTAATCCTGATATTATCTGGTACAAATGTGATGAAGTGGTCATCATCTAGAATCATGTTTAACACATCCCTGATCAACATCACAGCTGCATCAGCACGTGCAAATCGCTCTTCATTATGATCAACAGGAGCTTCTGCTAGCAACCATTTTCTCAAACGTTGAGTTCTGTCTTCAGCTACATCTCCTTCAAAAACATAGGCCCGTCCACTTGCAAGAGTTAATTCTATCTGATGAGTAGACAGAGGACGAAATCTATCATAGAAAAGTTTTATGTTTGTTACAATTTGCTGTCTGGTCAACACCCGGTCAAGAATATCGACAGTCCTACTTCCACTAAGTTGGGCCATAGCCTCAGCATAACTCGTTGCATCATCAACAATTATACACTCTTCGATCAATTTTATATTATAAATAGTTATTTAAACCAAATTATAACATAAATTTCAAAGTTGGTATGTGAAAGTAAGTAGGAAGATTTGGAATATATGGCTAATATCTCTTGTATCTTCGATTTTGATCTGAAATACCCGGCACTAAATCCACGGGGCACACTCCTCCCATTCTCACAGTTGGCGGTCTAACGAGGCTATTCCTATTAGTATGTCTTGTATGAGTGGTTCTGAGCTGTATGTCTTCAACCAACTTGCGACGTGATTGCTCAGGCAATCGAACTTGTTCAACAGGCAGGATATCTCCTGGCTGAAGTAGTACTCCACCTATCCGGCAAACCTGTCTTCTCAACTGCTCAGTTACTGTGACACCCTCTCGACTTCTTCCATTCCCAGTCACACTAACTGCAAACTGCAAGTTACTTGAATTCACAGTAATAATATCTGCTACGCCACTTCCATTACCAGAAACATTCAGTGTGATATCACACGCTTGTCCCGACCAACCACCGTTACCATCAGAGTACATCCGAACAGCAAGATACCATAGAGCCCTTGCTGCTTCAACACAATCCTGTACACTTCCAGCTCCAATAACCAATTCTTCACTTGCCACAAGATTTCTCGCTGCGTCAGGACTTCCAACAACACCTAAGACCTGAAGCACTTGTGCTGTTGCAGCTACATCATAATTGTGACGCGTACCTTCCGATTCCATAACTTTACTAACTTACTATCGGTCGATTATATCATGTATATAGAACCGTGTATAGAATATCTAGCCTATCATGCTAAAGCACTTTAACTCGCATATGGTAACAGCTCCTACCGTCGGAAAACCCAAGCTTCTTGGCCCAGGAGCTGGGGTAGGTTTTCAAAAGAGAGCTATATAGTTTTTGTATCCTAACAGTGTCCATCCCCATTTCAAACAATTTTTTTGGAAGAATATTATAAATGTAATTCTTACTCAGTTGAGGTAAATTCAGTCGATCGACTTCAGTTTTGTCTTTCAGCCCATCATAGCCAAATACTATGTCAATATTTGCACCTTTCTTGCAGATCCTCTTGATGTTTTCCCATATCCTTTCATCTACATTTACTATTCCTGCAAGCAGGCTTCCCCAAGGGAAATTTACAAAAACCTGATTTGCCACAGCTGTTAGATCTTCTGGCAGATACTCAACTGCTGATCGGATAAACAATACATTTGGAAGTCCGCCTTTCTGAGGTTTTCTATATATTCGCCGGGATACGTCAGCAAGCGGTTTTGTGCTTGAATCTACACCTATAACAAATTTCTCCGGATTCTTTTTCGCAAGTTTATATGCGAATTTACCATCACCACTCCCTATATCAACGATTACACCTTTTGATTTGAGATTGAAACTAGTCATAACACATTTTAACAGCAATCAGATGAAAGAACTATGTATCTGGTATCTGGTATCTGGTATCTGGTTACCAGCTACCTTCGTGATCATGCTACTTTTACGCTCGTGTCTTTTGTAACATTTCAATAATATCTACAGGAGAATACTCACACTGTGGAACGATATAGTTTTGAATCAATCATCAAAATTCGTGCTTTAGGATTCTATCAATTTTCTTGCCTTTAATGATGTACATTACTACAGTATATCAACTTCAGGTAGTCCAATCAAGGCTCAGCTCTCCTTCAAGATCCATAATTGAACTTCCCCAGCAGGGTCTTTTTCAGTTTTTAGTCTACCATTCACAGCAATAGGCTTTCCGTCTCTATCAGGAACTACTAAATTACAAGTCATAAGAATAGGAACAGCTCTACTGTCACCAGTTTCAACAGCGAGCATTGTTTCCTCTACCAAAACGGCACCTTGACTCCAAGGCAATACTCCTAAGCTTTCCCATTTAAAGCCTGCTTGATCTTCAGCATATGTACGAAGTGTAGGAACATAATTTCTTGGTTGGTTGCCAGGTCGCTGAGTATCAGACATTTGTCCATCGTGACGATAAAAGCCAGTTTCAAAACCTACATGACCAAATCTGTGTCCATTGAGTCCACCGTGACAATCTACTGAATGGATTGCAGGCCAAAGTTCCTTCATCACTACTTGGCTTCCACAACTATTTGGTCCAAATACTTCCCATCCATGTCTACTCGAAATTTCATAAGCTACTAAACTCATCAATGGCTAATGTAATAATTTATTTCTCAAATACCTGCTCAGTAACACAAGTATCTGCAAATTTCTTACATTAGTTCTCTGAGCTGCCCACGCTCAACACAATAATGATTATATAGAGGATGTATATAAAATCAATATATAATGTACAAAGGATATATACACTGCATGTGATCGTACCATGAACTTGCCTTTCACATGTTTTGCATTCAAAATAAACCTTTTTCCTAAAAGAGTTTCTACAAAATGTGCAGATAGGCCTATCAATTATTTTATCTAGCACTTAGTTTACTGCATAATGCGTTGACAGACCTCCAATTCTATCTTGATCATATTAATTGTTCATATGTGCCTGGCCTCTAGGATGATATAATCAGATCAGAACATAATAGATAGCTATGGAAATAGAATTTCTCGAACCTACAACAATTACATTTGGAAACAGGATCTTAAGTCGTTCACCTTATGATTTATTTATAACTCTTGCTGCCTCTGGGTCTTTACTAGTCGCTCTTCGGGGTACAGAAGCTTTACCATGCAACTTAAGCTCAGTAGTGAGCGGAGAGCTCGTTATCTCATCGTCAGGATATGAGTTGCTTGTCACAACAAGAGAAAAGCAAAGCAATGACGTTATATATTCAGTAAACACTTGGTTCCAGATTTCAGCTGATGGTTCTATAACTCAGGCAATACAAGTATCTACGCAAATCGACAAGCCTGGTTCTGAGATTGACTCGCATTCACATACACGAGTTGCATTAGAATATCTGCTGCTGCATCCGGATGAAATTGAATCAACAAGCACAAGACCTAGTTTAAACATCCAACAACTCGATATTTCCCAGTCAAATCAAAACAATTATGGTCCCGAGAATATTCTACTTTTAGTACAAAGATTAACCGACCTTTATGGAGAGAAATGTATATATAGTCTAGTCATGATAGATAAAATCATCGAACAACGATTGACAAGAAATGTTCTCAAAAATCTTCTCCTCTTCAAATTGGGGCAGATAAGCGGAAATATAGGTTTAAAGAGACTCAGAGTTAAACTCCTAGTAAAGATTCAACCCCGCTTATATTCTTTGAGCAACGTAGAGTAATACCTCAGATTGTGAATACTGCACAGACGCATACACGAAATCTCCTTTGCCTTGAAAAGGTTATGCAGATATGCCCTGGAGGCGCCTGGTCTTCTGTCACGGATCTTGCAGGCTTCACAGTCACATTCACGATCTATCTGTCTGTTATCGTATCTATATTTACTGCTTTTCAGATTTATGCCTCCGAATGAAGTATAACAGTATCCATGCCTTCCATTCCTAGTCGGGACTACACAGTCAAACAGATCAAAGCCTTCTTCAACGCAAAACCGTACATCATCCGGCTTGCCTACCCCCATACCGTATCGAACCTTGTCCTCAGGAACAAGTTGGGCGAAATGAGCAAGCATTTCCCTGGTAGTTTTTCTGTCATCTTTGAGAAGAATTCCTCCATAACCATAGCCATCAAACCCGATTTCTATCAAAGCTGCAGAACACTTCTCTCGGAGTTCTTTGTAATTTCCGCCTTGTATAACGGAGAAGAGCAGTGGACGTTTGTATTTTTCAGGACTATCAAACTTCTCATCATTCAGCTGGTACCGCTTAAAAAACGCAGCCTTCGCACGCTTCGCCCACTCAATCGTTAAATCAACGGCCCGTTTATTCTCCTTCATTGTAGCACTTCCGATGATCGGATCATCTAGAACAACAAAGATATCTGATCTCAGGTTTGCCTGAATGTTAATTGACTCTTCTGGTGTCAAAAGATGCTTCTTCCCATCAGTAGGCATGATAAATTCAGCTCCTTCTTCGCTAACTTTCCCGTTTCCGGATTGATGAATCAAAGAGAATACCTGCCAGCCTCCGCTGTCTGTAAGAATCGGTCTCTGCCAATTTAGGAAATTGTGAAGGCCTCCCATTCTCTTGATATAGCCGTCTCCTGGTTTGATGCTCATATGAAGCGTAGTGGTCAAGATCTGTTCAATTCCAGCTTTACTCACATCTTCAAATGAGAGAGTCTTCACCGCACCATAAGTCGCATCCGGAAGAAATGCTGGAGTACGTATGTCTCCGTGCTGTGTTTTCAGAACTCCGACACGTCTTTTGTTTTGTGATAAAAGTATTTTAAACAAAGAATGAGTGAAAAGTTAAATGGTTATATAGATTTATGGCAAAATTGTTTGATAGAATGATAGAAATTAGTAAGAAATTTATTACATAGTTGCTTGACTACCTGACTATCTAGCTATCTACTTCTCTAATTACTAACACTCCCCAAGGATATCAAATAAAACGTGGGATTCAAAGCTACTACTCCTAAACTATCTAAATATTCAAAAAAGAATTTAGCAACTTACTATGTAACTATCCAACTATGTTATTTTGTAGCCACTTCCGGTCTTATCCTATGCCAAACTTCACATTGAGGCGGATAGAAATCTCAAGCTGACCGGTCGATATCTCTGTCTGTACTTCATCAGCGCTCTCAAATGATCGTGCCACGTTCTGTTGTGTATACTGAGAAGCATAATCAATAGAAGCATCAGATATTGATAGTGGATCTAAAAGCTCAACCTCTGCCATATCAGCTAACTCACCAGCTTTCTGTTTTGCCTTTCCAAAAGCCAATTCTCTCGCCTGTGTGAAGTAGTCACCTTTTTCCTCTATATCAAACCGTATCCAGCCGATATAGACATTATCGATCTCCGAAACACTGTCAATGATATTTGCTACTTTCTCAGCCTTTTCATCGATTTTCTTCAATGTAACGTTTAGAGCCTGTGTAGCTCTTTGACCCTCTAGGTAGCTCTGCCCATTGCGATAGTCGTATTCAGGTGCAAGAGTCAAGTTTTGTGTCTTGATGTCTTCATCCTTTACTCCACCATCTTTCAACTTCTTTTTGATTGAAGCTATCTTCTCGTTTACTGCACTTAGAGCTTCTTTGCTTGTCGGCTTGAGTTCTGAAATACTTACATTGAACTCTACCATATCCGGCTTTGCATAGACCTTGCCATCTCCAGTTACTGAAATTGAATTGAGTATCTCTCCTTCATCTGTTACACCTGTGCCTATATTCTTTATGTAGAATTTGGTGCCCTTGACGATAAGTGTAGAGCCTAGGATAGTTGCACAGATAAGAAAAACTACTACAATGGCAGTAAGCTGATTTTTAAAGCTTGATATAGGCATAGAACGCTTGGATAAATTTAGATATATAATATAGACACACTATGTTACACTTTTTTCAGTATTTCAACAATAGACATGTTCAGTTACAAAAATATGTGGTATAACCTTTTGGCAGAGAATGATAAAACATGGACTCAAAACTATTTAAAAGGATAAAGTTTGCTGGAACAATCCTTATAATTCTTACTATATTAATTGTACTTGGGATTCTCAGCAATAATATTTCAGTTGAAGAAGCTCAATCCTGGGTCTCATCATTTGGTATTCTTTCTCCTATCATTCTTGTGATTTTATGCATAGCTTCTATAGTTCTTAGTCCTCTTGTTGTAACACCATTCTGGATCGCCAGCATCAAGTTATTTGGATTTTTCCCGAGTCTGCTATACATATCAATTGCAAACATTATCGGCCATTCAGCTAATTTCTGGATTGCTCGTATATGGGGACGACCTGTTGTCAGAAAGTTAGTAGGCGAAAAAGGCATCAAAGAAATCGACTCCTTCTCACAAGTAATCGGCAGAAAAGTACTGATTTTTTTGAGGATTATTGGAGGTCCAGCTGCAGATTATATTTCCTATGCTGCCGGCTTTACAAACATGAAATTTTCTTCATACGTACTTATTACGCTTGTATTTATGAAGCCTTGGACGATCTTCAGCTTCTGGATGACCTACAGGGCTGTTGAGGCAGAGGAAATCAAGTCAACAGTTGGTTACTTTGTCATGCTCGCGATACTTACTATCCTTATCACGTTTACTGTATCGCTTATCCTGTCTCGGAAAAAAAAGCAGATTAGGTGAAATTGATTCGTAGGCATTTATATCTTCTCTGACTCAAAATTAAACTTGGAAAATGAGTATTGGCTTTTGTTTGGTCAATGGGATTTGGGAATTGGTAACGAGTTATTTCATAGGCACGTATTTCTTGAGTAAGGTCTCGAGATTTATATAGTCCTCTATAAACCAGCCCGGTTTTGAAGTAACCTTTACCCAGGTTTCACTCCCTAAATTTGAATGAATCTCTCCCGGTTTAATGGCTATATTTTGACCTTTCGACAAAGTATATTCTTTACTTCCCTTAAAAATCTTCAGAGAGCCTTTTACTACTTCATATGTTTCGGTGATAACATTATGGCAATGAATCGTAGAGTAATCAATAACGGCAATGGCTACACTGTAATCAGCATGATCTGCAGTCGATTCAATCTCACAAATTATCTCCGTTGTTATACCTTTTGCATTCTTATTCTCAATTATCGTCTTGCCCGGATACTCCCGCTTTAACCGTTCTAGAATTTTCTTAACCTGCATATTTTGATAACAAAATATAAAGCTCACTGTCTACCCTTGATTAATCACGGACCTACTATCCTGCTGAATAATTTCTTCCACTGATCAAACGTGAGATTACTCCCTCTAGCATTCTCACTGATGTGAAATTCTTTGAAAATCTTAGTAAGCGCTGACTTTTCTATTCTATATATTGAACTCAGATTCTTGATCAACTTCTTCCGTGGATTCAGAAAAGCGGATCTAAGAAACTTTATGAATTTACTTATATTTGGCGTTTGAGATTTCCCGCCAGAGGCGGGCCAGCCTTTGGCTGGGAGATTCGAGATTTTTATTATCCCCCCGTCAACCTTTGGCATAGGACTGAATACCTCTTTTGGAACAGTTCCTATGTACTTTGCACTTCCAAATATCTGAACATAGTTTGACAAGAATGTCCCCTTTGGCACTTTTGCACAGTAATCTTCTGCTACCTCTTTTTGAATGAGCACTGTGATAGTATCTGGCCGAAATTCCATTTTCAGAAACTTTCTGATTATGAGTTTGGAAATGTTGTATGGAAGAGAGCCAATCAGTTTATAGCTTTTCACTCCGGCAAGTTCACGACTAACGTCTAAAGTCATGATATCTTTCCCCATGATTTTTACATTTTCTTCATCCTGAAATCTATTTTTGAGCATGTGTACAAAGCGCTCATCGTATTCTACAGCTACAAGTTTTCCTACTTCATTTGCAAGATACTGCGTCAGAACACCTGCTCCCGGCCCAACTTCCAGAACAACATCATCTTTTGACAGGTCAGCTGCTTCGATTATTTTCAGAGCAAATGATCTGTCCGTCAGAAAATTCTGCCCTAACTCCTTTTTATGCTTTATATCCATTTTTCTGCCTTGTAGGCGGATTAAATACAGTAGTATAACGATTGTATGACTATTATTACACAATTGCTTAACAGTTGTTAGCCTCTGACCCCCATCATCTCCAACATCGCCTTGTGCGCTTCTAATTCCTCTTTATCATTCAATTTCTTCAGTTTAACCCTATTCCCATACTTATTCTTGAGAGCTTTAAAAATCAAGAGATCAGCAAGATGCGGGTTTTTTGGAAGCAACGAACCATGCATATATGAGCAGAAAACATTCTTATAAACCGCTCCTTCGATTCCCTCCTTTGCATTATTCCCTTTGCCTTTCAGCACATACCCTAACGGAACTACATTCTTGCCAAGATAAGTCTGGCCGATATGATTTTCAAAACCAACTAGAGTGTCTATTGACACAGCGTCAATATCCATAGCATCTTTATTAATTTTTGTGACAATATTTCCCAGACATCTCATACTTACTGCGTCCCCTGGAGCTATAGTCTCCGAATCGATTATTCCAAGGCCGGGAATCTCTTCTCCCTTTCCGGATAAAAACTTCTTTCCAAACAGCTGGAATCCTGCACAAACTGCAAGAAAAACACGGCCCTTCTCAATAGCATCTACGATAATAGTCTTCTGTTTGAGGAGCTCTTTATAGACCCTGTACTCATCTTGATCCTGCCCACCACCTATGAAAAATATATCTGATCTAAGTGATAGCTGTTCGCCAAGTTTGACTTCCTTTATCGTCACCTGAATATCACGCCATTCACAACGCTGCCTCAGTGCAATAATATTTCCCTGATCTCCATACAGGTTCAGCAGTTCAGGATACAAATGTGTTATTGTCAATCTGTATTTCTGCTTCATCATTTCCAAAATTCCTTAATTTTAACTATATTTCCTATAGAATCTCTAACTTCGAACATAGCTGTATACGTCGGCAATATGAAAAGTGTTTCGTGATCAGGAGTCTTTGACAATGCAACATCCAAAGCTTTGGAGATATTTGTGTCGACTTCAAGATTCATTGGCTTTATCAGTGCATATTTCAGTCTGAGAGTCATATCATGAGCTCTTATCCCGCTCACTGTGATAGATGAAATATTTGCTTTGGCCAGTATTTCTATCCTAGTATCCCATAACCAGCTCACATCTCTCCCATCGGCAATGTTATCGTTAATTATTATCAAAAGATTGAGACGAGATATGCTTTTTAGCATATTTATATTTGCTGTAAAGCTGGCAGGATTCTTGATCAAAAGCAATTGAATTTTCTTATTACCAATTGAAACTAGTTCTCCTCTTCCGAAAGCAGGTCTGAAGTTTGCAAATAGAGGCTTAAGTTTTTTTTCAGATAAATGTTTCATACTTTCTGCCGTACACAGAGCGGCCAATGCACTATAAATATTCTGAATACCTGGAACTGCAAACCTCAAGTTTCTGACAACTTTTCTTAGACCAAATACATCGAATTCAAACGACATGTCTTTTTGCTTTTGTAGATTCTTTGCATACACTGTCTGAGTTATTGCTACTTTCCTGCTTTTGACATATATCGGTTCAAAGAAAATCTCATCCTTCCTGCTGTCACGGATATAAAAATAAACAGTTTTATTTGATAAACCATTCCTAAGAGATTTCACATTTTCATCGTCACCATTGAGTATCAGTTTCGCCTTCGAACAATTTGAAATTGCATCTTTAATATAGCTCCTAGTCTTGATGACTTCTCCATAAGCATCCAGCTGGTCACGGAAAAGGTTAGTTACAACAATGAGATCGGGTTTAGCATATTTAGTCAGAATAGGCATCGTGGCCTCTTCAACTTCAATCACAGCTGCATCACTCCTTACTTTGCCGGAGAAATCGGTATCATTAATGACTGATGTTGCTATGCCTCTCAATAGGTTAGCACCACTGGAGTTTGAGACAGTCTTGATACCCTGAGCTTCGAGTAGATGCTTGAGAAATCTTTGAGTAGTAGTTTTGCCGTTAGTTCCTGTGATAAAGATTACCTTTTTATACTGTGAAAAAACGTTTTTCAGAAAAGACGGGAAATACTTCTCGATAGCAAGTCCGGGTAGAGATGTGCCGCCACCCAGCTTAAATAGCTTTAAAGTCGCTGACAATATTTTTATGATTGTGATAAAGATAATCATTGTTTATGGAATCTGGCTTATGATATCACAATTCTCGGTTTTGTTAAATTCAACAAGAGAGCTTGAAGGAATTTGCCTTCATTTGGAAATACCCTTTTCAGATTGATATAATGAAAAAATAGAAGTTGAGCCAACACAAACAACCTTGAACCCTCTAATTATAGAAACAGTCCTTTCTCAAGTTCCAGAAGCGCTGAATCCTATAGTGTTGTCCATTTGTCAAAGACCTCATTTTATAAGATATTTTCTTTCCGTAAAAGCAAGATGTTTCGAAGAACTACACCCAGATCTACAGGCAGATATAACACCTGAAGAAGCTTTTATTTTTTTCTTTATGTCTTTCTAAGAGCACTTTTCAGCTTTTCTTATAATTTCTCAACCGACATCTTTTCTGAAACAGAGAACTTTAAAAGTGTTTTACTTCCCATACTAGGCAGCAAAATACAACCAGGTAGAATTGAAGAATTTACTCGAATTGCTGTAGAAGACGCCAGAAGATTTCTAACCACAAATGTCCAAGAACTGAGACTACGGATTCATGCTGCCTACGAAACATTCAACTCCGCCCCGAAAGCATATCACTACTACGTTCACAATCTCCAATTCCTTTTCCCCTTTTCTCCAACATTGACTGCTGGAGCTTGGAACCAAAATGCAATTATAATTATGGGACCACCTTCAACCCTTGGACTAAACTAATTTTTCTTATCCTTTAGTAGATACTCTTCAATCAAATTCTTGATAGATCCATTGAGGCTGATCTTTCTTTTTAATAACTTCTTTTGCTTTTTGCCATCCTTGTCAGAATAATAAATCAGCAGTTTGTAATTTCCAGGATTATCTACAATCATCTGTCTGAGTATTTTGAGCTTTAGCGGATTCTTTTCTTTTGAGATATCCAGAGTTATGGTATCTTTCCCATTTGTAATTGATGGTACATAGCTGCTGAAGCTTTTCAGCTCATCGACAATAACAGAGATTCGCCCTTCGCGATGTGAAGTCTTTCCTATGAAAACAAGAGGCTTATCAGTGACTAGTTTATCTTTATACTTCTCATAGACTCCGTTAAAAACAACAGCCTCGATATCATCCTCAAAGCACTCAATCCTCAGAAATGCCATTGGCTTATTACCATTCCTTGTAATTATTTCTCTCTTGTTTGATATGATTCCGCCTACCTTCACCATCTTGTTTTCACCCTTTTTCTTTACCTCTGGAACAGAAAGAATCTCATCTCCGTAATATTTTCTATACTTTTTTAGCGGATGTGTACTCAGATAAGTGCCTACTAGCTCCTTTTCCCAAGCGAGTTTTTCTTGATCACCTTCTTCTTCTACCTCTGGTAAAGGAGTCACCTGAAGCTTCGTAGATATGCCAGCTACATCGAAAAGGCCCGATTGTCCTCCCTGTGACTTCTTTTCGAGTCTAGACGATCTGTCAATTATGGTTGGCATAATCTCGAGAAGTGCTCTCCTGGAACCAAACTGGTACATTGCTCCGACTTTTATGAGGCACTCGAGAACCTTTTTACTTAGATTTGCACTACCGACTCTTTCTACAAGTTCATCCAGGTTGTTGTATTTCCCCTTTTTCTCTCTTTCTTCTGCGATCTTCTGTACAATTTTGGTACTGACATTCTTTACTGCGGCCAGCCCAAAACGTATTTTATTTCCTTCTTCGATAACAAATCCAACACCGCTTTTATTGACATTCGGCGGAAGCACCTTGATTCCCATTCTATCAGCTTCTAAAACATCCCGTGTTATCTTATCACTCACCTCGAGATCTGTCTGTAGAAGCCCTGCCATAAATTCAACAGGATAGTGGGCCTTGAGATAGGCTGTTTGATACGAAATCAGAGCATAACAAGCAGCATGCGATTTATTGAAACCATAATCAGCAAAGGGTTCAATAAATGAAAATATTTTCTCGGCGATCTTTTTTGGGATACCTTTCTTCATACTTCCCTCTATAAACTTCACCTTTTCCTTCTCCATGATTTCTACTTTTTTCTTACCCATA
>Ga0180007_10002539_pt1 | contig 21610 bp, 16 predicted proteins | sample MM_PC_MetaG_FD_121122 | JGI IMG/M metagenome (GOLD analysis project Ga0180007, IMG submission 121122) | Groundwater microbial communities from the Aspo Hard Rock Laboratory (HRL) deep subsurface site, Sweden - MM_PC_MetaG | ecosystem: Environmental > Aquatic > Deep subsurface > Groundwater... | reverse complement strand
GGAAACATACCCCTGGTGGCTGCTCCACGGATATTCCCCAATATTTTTTACCAGACCGGCACGCAGTGGATTGCGATGAATATACCGAACCGCTTGAAGCAAATAACTGTCCGAATCGATGAGGATGGATTTATAGCGACCTTGAAAAAGAGGGCCATCCCACCTATGACGGCTGTTGTATCGCTATGTATAGACCACGTTCAGATGGCGCATACCTCTTGAAAGATTTGCATTACATGTTGTCATGTTACATATTGTATTATTTGACAATGCGAAGGCAGTTGCTCTCTAAATCAAAGTCTTATAATCAATTGAAAATATACATAACTTTGGTATTTATTTGAATTACGGAGAATCGGTATAATTTTTGTATATGATTCTAAGGATGTTGTGAATTTTGGATATTAGGATCGAATAACGTTTATCATACTAAGTTTATTTCTAAATAATTTTTTGATCTCCCACTGAACCAAGACGGAGTTTGCGGTAAAATTGAATTCTCGTAATAGTATCGTATGCCGCTATTTCAAATTTTAGATAACTTGTAATTTCAACCACGAAGGAGAACAACATGAATAGCTCGTTAAAACTCAGTGTGACATTAATCATTCTGATCATAACGATGTGCGTGATCGGCTGTGATGGTCAGGAACAAGAAGAAGTAGAAGTAGTAGGGATTCCGATCGATATCAGCGATTACCAGGCAATGGTAGGCTCAGTTGAAAATGAAATGTGGAATGGAGGTTACTATGCCGATGGTACTTGGAACGGGGATTACAACGATAGTCCTTTTGCTGGGCTTGCATTTTATTCAAGGGCAGGCCAGACAACCGGAAGACCGGACTATCAGGCACGCGCCGATGAGGCTTCAGGGTTTAATAAAACACTTATTACCAATGCACTGGAACTTGACACTTCTGGCTTTGTCGCAGAACTTCACCAGATCATTTTTGCTGTTTTGGGTCTTCTTGAGTATATGGAAGCAAGAGACAGCTCGGACGGCATTGATTTGGTTGAAAACGTTTTGGATCGAATCAACCTGATAATGTTTTTGTCCGGATATTATATACCAGCCGACGGCAGTGAAGTTGCAAAAGTATATGGGCAGACAACAGCCACAAACCTTTTGGTAATCGCCAATTTGCAATATGCAAAAACATTTCCAAACGCTACTTCGACTCAAACGTATATCAACAGAGCTGAAAATTATTTAGATGCCATTGATGACAAGGCCTGGAATGGGGCTTATTATGAGTTCAGTCCAGATCTTCCTTCAACAGTCGGCACGAAATATCTATATCCAAACGTCACTACAATGATGAGCTTGACCCGGCTGTATGAAGTCACTCAAAATACGAATGCACTTGAAAGGGCAAAACATCTGTTTAATGAGATTGAGACGTTGAAATACGACGATCGACCTGGTTATTTCACGCCTTATTCAAAGGATACCTATGGTGCACAGACCGACGATTTTACATCTTTCTCACCAACCGGTTATGCAATACTTGCTTTTCAAAGCCTGTATTCTATAACAGGGGAACAAAAATACCTGGACGGAATTTACGATCAGTTGACCTTTATAAGAGATTATATCCATGATCCTTCGGCAGGACTGATCAGACATCACTGGATTGATGGTGACATCGCACCACCTGATGCGTTTGTCTGTACTGGATGCAATCTCCAGTTCTTATGGATCATGTGGCGACTCGAAAATGGCGTCCTTTAGTCCCAATTGGTGTGTTCGCCACAGGTTTCCCGGTGCCTGAACCCTGGGTAACTGATACGGACCCATTGTGTTGAATCGAAAAAGATCCATACCCGGTTTTTATGAAACATTAGGGATAAGGATTAGGATGTCATTGAAGGGTTGACAGGTTATGAATATTTAACATCATTGAAAGGAAACAAAATGCTTAAACAATTATTACTACTCGGATCAGCCATATTGTTGATAGTGACTATTACAGGATGCAACTGGTCGGATATAATCTATGCGGAAGACGAATTCATCGGTACAGTCGTTTCGGAAGACGGAACGGCTCTTCCTGGTATAACAGTGGAAATTAACCACATTGATGATGATTATAATATAGTTGAAACACCCGAAGTAATGACAACAGATTCAAATGGGCAGTTTGTCATCGAACATATTACAAAAATGACGATTACTCCTAAACTGGACGGTTACATATTTTCGCCTCAGAGTATTGTTCGAAAAGACAATACAATATTCGAGGCGGATTCCGCTGCCGTCACTTTTACAGCCCATGCAATAGACACTCCATGCGGAAAAGGTGTTTTTGAAGAAGAAAATGTTCATATACATGATTCAGAAGATTTGGCCCGATTAATCGGGTATACTGAAATTTCAGGAGATCTGGTTATAGAAGACTATTCGAAGCCCTATGATACGATCATTTCTCTTGATGCCTTAAGCTGTTTAAAGAAAATTGGCGGGTCTCTTGAAATTATCGGGAACCAAAGATTGGAAGACATAACCGGTTTGAGTTCTCTTGAATCGGTGGGGGGAGACATGTTAATTGGAGATGTCTGCTATGCAGGGTGTTTCGGGAACGAGAAATTGTCCAATATCAAGTTCAGCAGCCTGGTCTCTGTGGGAGGAAGCTTGCGGATATGGAACAATATAGAATTAACAAGTCTTGGAGGTACGTTTGATGCACTTGAATCAGTGGACTTACTAAATATTATGTGGTGCCATTCATTAACCGAACTGGGAAGTTTCAATAATTTGACATCTGTCTCAAGTATCAACGTAAACGACAATGACAGTCTTTGTAATGACGTTGCCCAGACATGGGCCGATCAAGTTACCAGTCATTGCAACAATACGGATTCAATTTTGGTTACAATTGATAATATCGAATGCGCTGACTAGGGCAACCCATCCAAATGCGTATCCTGTCCTATTGAATTACGTCACGTTTCCATGAAACCATACAGGTCCAATAATATAATGAACGACAATTCATTATATTATTTTAAATTATTTGCACATTTTAAAATGGGGGAAAAAAGCATGAAAAAGTGTTGTCTATTGTTGGCGGGTTTGATTGTTTCGTGTCTCTTTATCGCAGGCTGCCTTATTGTTGATGTCAGTCCGGATACGCAAGAGGAGATTCAAATGGATGTTGGCGAAACTATCGAATTTTCGTTGAAAAACATTCCTCGGGGTGAGTATTACTTCCTCGGCTACTACTGGACGATTAACGGAGATGAGGTGTATAATTGCGATGATTGCCCTTCGATATCAAATAGTCTTTATAATAATGTATTCGTTTTCACGCCTGAAATGGCAGGCAGTTATAAGATCCGTTGTAAAACATGGGAAATATACCCTCCCCTTCTTCGAAGATTCATACCCGTACCCTTCTCGGAGGAATTCGTAAAATGGACTGTTGAAGTCGCAGGCCTGCGGGTCGACCCTGCAACACACAATACCATAAGCGAAAAAACGACATTCACGGCAACGGTCTATCCTGAAGGGACATTCGAATATGAATGGTTTCTTGACGGTCAACTCGTATCTTCTATCGACACATTGACGATTACCCCCTCCGAATGGGAAGAAGGGTTTCATACAATGAAGGTTATCGCAACAGATGGTGAAATTTCCTACACTCACAACCAAACAATACTCATTCCCGCTTTCTCGGAAATCGACGTCACCAACATCATGGATGCGACCCATGATGGTGGCATTATATTCGTTGACGGTAGCCGTCTCATCAAAATGGATTCAAACGGACAATCGGAAAAATTAAGCGGTACGTTACCTTTTGAAGACATAAAAGAGATCCGCCAGTTAAAAGATGGTGGTTATGCACTCTTAGGAGAAATAGAGCGTGACACCGATAACACTGATATTCACGTCGCGAAACTGAATGAACTGGGGCAGACACAATGGATCAAGTCCTTTGGCGGATCAGGAAACGACTATTTCAGTGCCGCAGAAGCGACTGATGATGATGGCGTGCTCCTTTTCGGCAAAACCTTTTCAGATGACATCCCAGGGATATCACCATCCACATCCGGCATATACGCCGCCAGGATCAATTCACAGGGCGATATTGTTTGGCAAAAGGTAATCGGAAATTCCGATCAACTGGCTTATACTGTGGAAGAGTCTCCAGATAACGGTTTTTTGATATCTGTAATGATAAAAGAAAGTATCATGATAAAAACTTCTGCAATAAAAATGGATGGTACTGGTGTTATTCAATGGGAACGGGCAATTGAATTTTCCAAATCCCATGATATATTAGAAAAGTCATTGGCAAGAAATGTCGTCCGGAATACGGCAGATGGCGGATATATCATGGCTGCCGCCGCTGGTGATCATTTTCTATTAGCCAAGCTGGATTCCCTAGGCAATATTGAGTGGCAACAGGATTTAAGTGAAGATCTGCTGATACACCCTGTTGATATTATGCAAACACCTTCAGACGGATATGCGGTCGTTGGTCACAAGTTGGCGATTAAGCATGGGGTATATAAAAAGGAAGGCATTGATATCGTTTATCTGGATCCTGACGGGAAGATGTCTGATATAAAAACTCTACTACAAGGTACAAATACAGTAACCGGTTATCATCCCTTCAATTATCCCGATGATTACTTTTCGGCATTTCCTCATAATGGTAGTGTTTTACGAGATCTTAATGTGTTAAAAAGTGAAATCATTACTAAATCACCGGACGGTTTTTTATTCCCTTCCGAACCCGACTTGATCAAGATCGGCTTTGATCAAAATTAATCAAGTAAAGCGCCTGGGAGAGGTCTTATATCTCACCATTTCCGGTTGTCCCGATCCCAGGCGCACTATCTTTTGACGACCAAATCTCCATTTCAAAAAATTATCATAGAGGTCAAGTCCGCTCTTGACCTGTTTTTAACGATTCGACAATTTTATTTACTTGTTCTGATAAATGTCGATCCTTTGCCATCCGCTTTTTTATACGTTCCAGGACACTGCTGACCGTGCTGTCGTTGTCGATCCCGAAAACCTTACCCATCTCATTCAACGTGTCTTTCCTTAGTTTGCGGATCAGGTAAATAGACACATTTCGTGCGTCATTCCGTTTGTCCCGCTGCAAAGTGTTATATTATCTGCTTTGGTAATGGTACTATTTTTTTTCCTCAGCCATTATTTCATCAATTTCATCGATTGACGGCACATAAAATTCTTCATCGCCAATCAAATGAGGATCAAATTCCTTTTTTATCCTTGCCTGCCACAAATGATAGTTGTAGAGTTGCGGCCCATAAATTTTCCAGGCGCCTGGCGCCTGATTTGAGAGTCCAACCCCCATCTTATACTCGACGGTTGTTTCTGCTGACTCCGCCAGGTATTGAAAACGCTCATCCGCTTTGCCGTCACGCCTGTCATACATGGCTGCAATTTCGCAGTGGCCCCAGGTTGCGGTACCTTCGTTTATTGCCCCCCACCCGATATCAGAGAAATCATCAAAGAATACGTCGTTGTCAATGTATTTTTGTTTGACCTTTTGAGCAACTTTCGCTTGAAGCATTGCGTTGTCATATTCCACGGGACTTCCATAGCTGGTCGTAAAATCGCCACCGGCCCTGAAGGTGAGTGCTGTTGGAATTGATCGATGGTTCATCATCCATAAAAATTTAAAAGCGGGTGTTTTGGATATATCGATAAGGATGCAACGTGTTTCACGGACGATTTCCCTTAATACTTTTTCCTGGAATTCCACTTCCCTTTCAGATTCGGAACTTAAGCTCAACATCCCCATGTTTTGAAAGGCTTTTCCCATAGCTCTTAAGGATTTGTTTCCCGTAAATTTTTCCGTAGCCCTGGGAACCATTGTATGAAGAAACGCACCAAAAGGAGCTCTTTGTATGGTATGACCAATTTCAGAGGTGCCGAATTTATAGGTGAAGTCCGCATATGTTTTAAAACTGGGTGCAACAACCGCAAACAGCTTTTCCGTTTTGGTTACTTCAGCCCTGACATTGTATAAAACGCCTTTAACCTTTGGTTCCTTTATTGCGTAATAAGGAAACAGTTTAACGGCACACTTGGTAAAAACACCAAGAGATCCCTGAGTACCGGCAAAGCCTCTCATAATTCCCCTGAGACCAGGGCCTGGGCCGTCTCCACTGAACCAGCCGGAATCACAACCTGGAGAACCGATACGCAGTATCTCACCATCAGGCATAACCCATTCCACGCCAAGTAAATTTCGCCCGCTAAATCCTGTTGAAAGACCGGACCCTCCATACCCCCAGGCAGCCGTGGCGCTTGCCAATGCAGATGTGTTTGGACCCGCACCAATAATATGGCAGGTCAAGCCCTTTTTCATTGCCTCTGCCTGAAGCTGAGAACAGCAAACATAGGGTTCCACTACTGCGTATTTGTCTTTCTCATTCAGTTCAATAATTCTGTTCATCCGCCGTAAATCGACCATCAACATACCATCTTCCGAAGGCCCTCCCCATGCAGCCCAGCCGGTACTGTGAGGTTTCATTTTTACATTGTATTTAATGCATAATTTTATAATTTTCTGTACTTCTTCAGGGGTTTTGGGAAGTACCGCCGCGATAGGCCTTGAGATCCATTTCTGGTTGGTTACATTCAGTGCCGGCTGCCAGGCATACCCGTCAAGCAGCGCGGGTTCCTGGGAGACATTTTCTTTGCCCAGCACATTTTCCAACTCTTTATACATTTCTTTTGAAAGTTTTTCCATGCTATTTCCCCCCTAAAGACAGTGTGAGAAGATCCATCATATCAAGAATCTTTATATCCTCACCATTTTCTTCAATTGTGTCGTTAAAGACCCGTTCACACCATGGGCAAGCTGTGACAATGGCCTCTGCGCCGGTGGATTTGGCTTCTTCTATTCTTTCAGCAGCCGTCCATTTTGCAAATTCGGGAAAAGCCTCATAAACGCCGCCACCGGCACCACAGCACCAGCTATATTCCCTGATACGCTCCATTTCAATTAATTCGACACCTGGTATGGATTTGATAATATCCCTGGGCGGGTCGTATATCCCCAAACACCCGTTTTGCTTAAACCGGACCGGTCTGAAAAGCTTGTTATCTCCTTCCCAGCCAGCTTTGTAAATCTCTCCTCTCCGGCCAAGATGGCATGGATCATGATACGTCACTTTCATGGGAACCTTGTTTCGAAGCTGAAGACTTCCGTTTTTAATTAATGAATCGACGTATTCCGTGGTATGTAAAACCTTTACACCCAGATCAATGCCGTTTTTCGGATATAGATACTTGAAAGTATAATAACAGTCAGAGCACGGTGTTACAATTAGTTTCGCTCCTGAAGCCTTTACCCTGCTTGTCATATCTTCCGCAAAATTTTTCATCTCTCCCTGGTAGCCTATTTCAAAGGCGCGACCACCACAGCAGGCCTCATCTTTTCCTGCTATTCCGATGTCTACCCCTTGATCTTTCAGGAACTTGGCCCAGGATCGCACGGTTTCTCTCAGCTCCTCATCATATGAAAACTGACATCCAACGTGAAAAAGCACGTCTACTTTTTGTTTATTAATATTCGGTATATCAAGCCCTTCCGCCCAGTTTCCCCGGTCACGTTTTTGCATCCCAAGGGTATTGTCTTCCCGCTTCATGCTGTCTATCACTTCAAGATGCTCAGGAAGAACATATGCTTCTTGGACACATTTTGCGCGAAGTTGAAGGAGTACATCCGAAAGATCGATATCATCCCTGTATGCCTGACAGGAAACCTGACATGCACCGCATAACTGGCAAGCATAGACTATGTCTGCAAATGTATCGGTGATTTCACTTCTTTCTTCCAGGATTGAATTGGCCGCAATCATTTTCCCGCCACCTGAGTACATATGAAAATTGAATTTATCTACAGACGGACAAACTTTTGCATACCGCCAGCTTTTTATCTGGGCCATTGGCACCCATTTACAGTGAGAACACCTTGAACACCCCTCCATATCTCTTTTCAGTTCAGCCAGGTTACTCATATCTTACACCTCCTTCCCAAAACAAAGTTTACCGGGATTCATAATTCCCTTTGGATCAAAAATATGTTTTACTTTTTTCAATACACGCACCGTATCAGGACATTTCTTATAAACCATATCTGCCCATGAACCATGAGGTCGGGAAAAAAAGCCTCCCATGTCAAGACATTTTTGGCTGGCGCTGCCAAACAGCGCTTTTGCCTTTGTTTTTTGCTTCGGGCCGTACATCAGGTTAAACTCAAGATGGCATCCGGTGCCATGCCGTATAGGCTGGATGTAAACGCCCAGATTTTCTTTTGGCAAGCCTTGCTCTTCTACTTCGTTTTCAAGTATTGTGATAAATTCCGGTGTTTTTTCCAGGGATGTTAGAAAAAAGAGGTCCAGACACCCCCCTTTTGGTTTATGCTTCCAGTAGGTTTCTCCACAAGGTTTGGTGATGATATCTACCAGTTTGTCTGCTGAGATACCATTCAAATGTTGCACAGGTTTAACCTGAAATTTTTCGGCAAGTTCTTCAATATCCTTTCGTATATAGGAGAGACGTTCTTCCGGCAGATATTCCAATCCTGAAATGGAGTATACAACCGACCAGGCAGGTAAATCCTTCTGATCACATCCATAGATGGCAGCAAGATCAACACGGTTTAAAATCAAACACACATCCGGCAGTTTACGCCATAACATTTTATAAACAAATGGGATTAAAGCATCCATCGTTTCCCCACCTACAATATATCCTTGTCTGATTTTGGGTTTTTGTTCAAGTTTGATGGTTGCCCAGGTAGCAATCCCCATAGTGCCTTGTGAGCCTTGTATAACTCTCGACAGTTCTGTCTGAGCAGGCCCCATGGATACTTTCTGTGCCTGACCGGCTGCCCACTGTTCCTCTAAAGTGCCGGGACCAACAGCATTCCCGGTCCTGAACATATCACCTGTTCCAAAAATCAATTCCAGGCAACATAACGGATCGATTGCATCCCAGTTGTATTTAGGGCAAGTAGTGGGTTCCCTGTCAAGAAGGCTTGCAAGGACAGATTTCCCATTTCTCGGAAGCATGGGCATTTCAATCCTTAATCCCTGTTCTTCGACTTCAGCCTGTAATTCCTCAAATGTAACACCCGGCTCGACCATTGCGACCTTGTTGCGTTTGTCAATCCGAATTATTTTATTCATTGTGGAGAGATCAACGATGACAGCACCAGACACACTTGGCACCGTATCCCCCTTTATATGGTTTCCTTTGGAGGAACAGGGAATAAGTCCAAATCCTTTTTCGTTTGCCAGCCTTACAAGATTCTGAACATCTTCAAGATTTTGTGGTTCAACCACACATTCCGGTACTTCTCCTGAGATAAAATTTAAAGATGTTTTAAAACTTTCCAATATTTCTTTATCTGTTTTTATATGTTCTTTTCCAACAATATTTGCTAAATCTTCCATCTTTCCCATGATATGATTCCTCCTCCTATCTATTTAGCAGACGCTTTTTGGTGCGTTTTACTGCGGTTTTTACAGTCCATTTAAAAAGAGGCGGCTTTTGATCCAGGAAGCCATTGGTAAGTGAATCTGCCATCTTCTCTATTGCTTTGCCATCGGTTGAACTGAAAAGCCCTGTCATAAAATTGGAAACAAAATCCGTATCTTCATCATACATGTTGTTAATAAATCGGGATATTGAATTGAGTGATTTGCCTATATTCGAACCGATATCATAGGCGGATTTGTCTTTAAGTGTTGCCATATACATTTTTACGCCTGTGGCCCCAATGGATTTCAACGAGTTCAATACTTTCCGGGCTTTATCCTTTACATCTGCCTGGATTTCAGGAGATAACAACGAATCAATCCCGTTTTTGTCCTTTACCGATTTTATTACAGGTATGATAAGTGAAACCAGGATGCCAATCCCCTCCATTGTCTCATCATCTGTAAGCTCCTTCATGAGCGGGTAAATAATACCAAACGCATCATCAACAGATGACAAGTCATCTCTCTCCAAAAACCATTCTTCCAGATCAGCAAACATTTCAGACATGTCCTCGTCTTCTTCTCCGGTCATCACCTGTACCAGATTAAGAACCTCATCAATGGTACCGGTTCGGAATGCTGTCTCTAAAAAATTCCATAATATTAAAGTTTGTCCCTCCATCCACTTACCTCCTTTTTTAAAAATAATATCATGAATTCAATTTCTTATAATTTCTTGTCAGACCAAATTAAGTTTCTGTATTATATTTGAAAATCGCCCTCAAAAAAGTGATTTTCAATGCTTAGGGCTAACTTTTCAGGTTCAAAAAGGCCATTGTAAGGTCTCTTAGAACGTAACCGTGCCGCCAGCTTCTGAAACAGTATCCTCGACAGTAAATCCTGTTAAATTCAGCAGAGATGTTGAAAAATCTTGTGAGCCACATCAAAGAAGTGAACCAATGACGGATGCTAAAAATAACGTTGTTGACCCAACCACATTAATTCTCCCTTATGAGTTTAAAAGGCCTTTTTATATACAATATGTAATCTGATTTGTAAATTTTTAAACACTTCCATTTTTATTTGTCAACCATAATCGACACGTCGACTATTTTTTCACCCTGTTTAATCACATGTAATATTTTTAAATAATAGGAAAATATTTAATAAATGTATGGGAATGTTCTACCATGAAAAAAGAAACGAAATATAGGAGAAAAATGGACTGAATCAGCCCACCCAAACACAAGTTAATCGAAAATGGAATTCAGCCTGCCAAAAGCACCCTTTATGGAATTGCGTATAAATAGGCCAATTTTATGTATCGTTTCACTGGTTTTTTTAGGACCAAGACGCATGGCATAAGCCAACAAGGGGGCCTTCACACAAACTTACAAAATTTTCCATTGAGCCCATTCAAATCTTGATATGATATTTTTTAACCATTTGAATATTTATCGTTTTTTAATCAATGAAAATTTCATATTTTGTGCCAAAGCTAAGCTTTCATAAAAACCTGGCGCATAAGACACAATACATGTTTGTATATTTTTATGCCATATTGTTTTCATATAGTATATAAATTCACCCACGGGCACAATCGACTCTCTTGAAAAGAAAAAAGGATTCCCCGCGTTGGAAAATCCTTTTTGATTTCTGGTACCTGGGACGAGAATTGAACTCGTACAGACATTAAAGTCCGAGGGATTTTAAGTCCTAATCAACCTTACCACGTATTCATATGGTTTTACAATATTTATTCATGTAATCAAAAGGTTATCAAATTATTTTAACGATGTGATAGAGTGGTAAAAGGGCTAAAATATGGGGGAGTTTTCAGCAATTTGTTACAAAATGTTACCAAATTTTTTAGCCGTAAACCGTAATTCGAAAAGGACTCATCTTCCTATTTCAGCTTGATATTTTTAGGGTAATGGACAATAATGTATATCACATATATATTTGTGTGTACAATTACATCCCAAAACGGACCATTTTAGATGCCATCAGCAAGTAACAGAGCGATTGAAATAATAAAAAAAAATGGCGGCATAATCAAGACTTCGAATGCCATTTCAAAAGGAATCCATCCCAGAACACTATATGAACTCCGTGATAATGGGACCATCGAACAAATCGTCCGCGGTGTTTATAGACTTACAGAACTTGAGGCCATATCAAATCCGGACCTTGTTGCAGTGGCTTCAAAATTTCCGAATGCAGTCATTTGTCTGATTTCAGCCCTTTCCTTTCATAATATTACAACGCAAATCCCCCACGACGTTTCAATTGCAATTAATAGGGTTTCACGCAGCCCGAAAATCGATTACCCCCCTATTTCCGTTTACCGGTTTTCGAAGGAAAGCTTTATAGAAGGGATAGAATATCATGAGGTGGATGGCATAACAATTAAGGTATACAGTGCTGAAAAAACAGTTGCCGACTGTTTTAAATTCCGGAACAAAATCGGTATGGAAGTAGTACTGGAAGCGATAAAATTTTACAAATCCAGAAAAAAATTCAATCTTGAAAAGCTGCTCGAGTATGGAAAAATCTGTCGGGTCCAACGAATTATGATGCCGTATCTGGAGGTAATGATTTGACGCAGAAATCTATTAAAAACATTTCAGCTTCCGTAAGACAACGCCTGCTCAACAAATCAAAATCTGATGGTCGTCCTTTTCAGGAAATCGTTCAATACTATGCTATGGAGCGTTTTTTATTTCGGCTTTCGCAGTCATCCCATTCAAACCGGTTTATTTTAAAAGGTGCTTTAATGCTTCGAATTTGGAAAGCACCAGAAATAAGGCCGACAATGGATATCGACATGTTGGGGAAAACAAAAAATGAATTGAGTGACCTCATTTCCCAAATCAAAGATATTTTATCTGTAGATGTCACTCCTGATGGCCTGTCATTTTTTGAAGAAATATCACAGCCGAGAATATTACTGAAGGTGCAGAATATAAGGGGGTAAGAATTCAATTTCTGACAAAGCTCGATACAATGCGTCTAAATATGCAAATAGACATCGGTTTTGGCGATATTGTCTATCCTGGACCTGAAGTATCAGAACTCCCGGCAATGCTCGACTTCCCTCCCCCCAAGCTGAATAACAACATGTTGCTGTTTTTCATGAAATACCGGCATATCGTGTCTCCAGTCTCATCAGGACATACATTTTTATCAAAAAATTAAATTTCCAGATGCCAATTATGTGTCATTTTGTATTAGCATATTGATTATCATTTAGAATAGTTAGTGTCAATTTCGTCAGGTTGTATACAATTTTCAATTTGATATCAAGAGCTCTTTATAAGGGTATAATGGCATAATAATTTTTTTCATATATGAATCAGTTAGGTTTTTCAAACGCAAATCGGGAGCCAATGACTCCCATTTCTCCAAAATAAACAAAATGGAAAGATAATATGATGAGATTATCCGACGTTGAGCGGGCGTTCAGAGCTGATATTCGGCGATTAAAGGCAATGAAGGGGGATTTTTTCGGGGTAAAAAACGCTTTTCATAAAAGTGAAAAATCCTGGGTTTGCTCTGATTTCTTGCGAGAATCGACGCTTTTTTTGTTTTAACGCGGATTTTAAGGCGTTTTAAAAAAAAACGGTACGGCTTTACGATTTATAGCATCTTCAATCAAACCGAACGAGATCATGGCTATTTATTTTTTGTCATTTCCTCGGCTATCAATTCAGCCTGCTTCATCACCGTTTCGGTTGCCAATTTTTGCATATCCGGTGGGTACCCGTATTGCCGCAAGGTACGTTTTACAATCACCTTTAATTTGGCCTTAACACTCTCTTTAATCGTCCAGTCAATGGAGGCATTGGCTTTGACCTTTTCATAGAGAACAACGGCAAGCTCCCTTAATTTATCCTTTTCCATTACCTCGCGGGCGCTCTTGTTATCTGAAATCGCCGTGTAGAACGCATATTCGAAGTCCGACAAACCCATTTCCTGGGGTTCTTTATCCATTTTTTGAATTTCTTTGCCCAGTTTAATCAGCTCTTCAATGACTTCTGCTGCGGACAGTATTTTATTGTGATATTTCTTAATGGAGGCTTCGAGCATATCCATGAGGGATTTGCTTTGGATCAAATTTTTCTTAATTCTACTTTTGATTTCGTCATTGAGGAGTTTCTTTAAGACTTCAAGAGCAATGTTTTTATGCTCCATATTTTTAACTTCCAAAAGAAATTCTTCGGACAATATCGAAATATCCGGTTTTTTTATCCCTGCTGCATCAAAAACATCAATGACCTGCTCTGACACCAATGCTTTGTCAATCACTTGTCTGATAGCGGATTCAACCTCTTCATTCGATTTGCCTGAACCGGTGCTATCGAATTTAACCAGCCTTGATTTTACTGCCTGAAAAAATGCAACTTCATCCTTGACATCCAAAGCCTCTTCGTGAGGAATGGCGATGGAAAAAGCCTGTGACAATGTATTTACTTCATTAATGTATCGTTTCTTTCCATTTTCCAGGCCCAGAATATGGTCTTCAGCAGACAGTATGATTGAAAGCTTTTTCCCTGTATCCGCACCAACGTATTCTTCATAGGGAAATCCATGAAACATCTGAGAAACGACTTCCAATTTCTCCAACATTAATTGAACGGCTTTTTCCTGGGCAATCGCCGGATCGCCCTTACCACCACTATCCGAATAAAACGACAGCGCTTTTTTCAAATCAGATGCAATACCAAGATAATCCACAACAAGTCCGCCGGGTTTGTCTTTATAGACACGATTTACCCGGGCAATGGCCTGCATCAGGTTATGACCTTTCATGGGCTTGTCGATATACAAGGTATGTAGTGAAGGCACATCAAAACCGGTAAGCCACATATCCCGGACAATCACCAACTTGAGTTCATCTTCCGGGTCTTTCATTCGGTCAGCAAGCGCTCTTCGTTGATCTTTGGTGGTATGGTGCAAGGAAATTTCAGGCCCGTCAGAAGATGCTGCTGTCATAACGACTTTGAAAGCCCCTTTTTTTAGATCGTCATTATGCCACTCGGGTTTGATTGCCTTTATTTCTTTATATAGGGCCGCTGCAATTCGCCTGGACATGGCAACGATCATTGCTTTGCCTTCGAACACTTCCTGTCTCAGTTCAAAGTGCTTAATAATATCCTGAGCCACCTGTTTTATCCGGGGTTCACTGCCAATAAGGGATTCCAGCTGCGTCCACTTGGTTTTGGCCTTTTGCGTTTCCGTCAATTCCTCCGGGTCAAGATTTTCATCAAAATCAGCGACCAGTTTCTTCCCTTCCTCGCTTAGACTTATTTTCGCCAGTCTGCTTTCATAGAATATTTTGACGGTAGCCCCGTCTTCAACCGCCTGCAAAATGTCATACACATCAATGTAATTTCCGAAAATTTTCGGTGTGTTTACATCCCTGCTTTCAATGGGGGTGCCGGTAAATCCCAGATAGGTGGCATTGGGCAGGGCGTCCCTGGTATATTTGGCAAAACCGTAAACCGTCTTTTTACCGATAACGTTACCGTTTTTATCTTTTTCATCAATTATCTTTGCTTTAAACCCATATTGGGTCCGGTGGGCTTCATCTGCGATAACAACAATATTTTTTCGCTGCGAAAGGGTTTCATACACATTTCCCTCATCCGGCTGAAATTTATGGATGGTGGTAAACACCACGCCACCGGATGCCACTTTCAGGAGTTCCTTTAACTGCAACCTGTCTTCAGCCTGAACCGGTTCCTGTCTGAGAAGCTGTTTTGAGGCGGCAAACGTATCAAACAACTGATCGTCCAGATCGTTCCGGTCTGTAATAACCACGACTGTTGGATTATCCAGTGCAAGAACAATTTTACCCGTATAAAAAACCATGGAAAGAGACTTGCCGCTCCCTTGCGTGTGCCATACCACGCCCCCTTTTCTATCCCCCACCGGCTGAGAATCCACTCCTGTCAAACCATAGCTTGCCGGTGATTCCATGACCATATTTCCATTGACGTTTTTTTTTCCGGGCTTGATATAACCGGATGCCCGGAGGGTCGATTCAACGGCCCGGTTCACCGCATAATACTGGTGATAGGAAGCGAGTTTTTTAACGGTTTCAATGGTAATGATGCCGGTTTCCGTATCCTCTTTTTTTGATTTTTCAAAAACAATAAAATGGCGGATCAAATCAAGCAGAGTTTCCTTGTTCAGCATGCCGTTGATCAGTGTCTCAAGCTGACCTACCAGAGGGGATGCTTCTACCTTTCCGTCAGATGTTTTCCAGGCCATAAATCGCGTGAGACCCGCAGAAATTGATCCGGCTTTTGCCTCCAGACCATCGGAAATAACCATAACACCATTATAAGTAAAAAGACCGGGGATCGCCTGCTTATAGGTCTGAAGCTGCAGAAATGCCGACCGGACAGTCGCGTTCTCATCGGCAGGATTTTTCAGTTCAATCACGACCAGAGGAAGTCCATTCACAAAAAGGACGATATCCGGGCGTTTTGTGACATTATTTTCAATGACTGTAAACTGGTTGGAAACGATAAAATCATTGTTGTCAGGCTGTTCAAAATCAATCAACCATACCAGATCGCCTCTGCTGTTCCCACCTTTCTGAAGGCTGACATTTATTCCTTCCGTCAACATCCGGTGGAAGGATTCGTTATTGGAAATCAATTCCGGGGATTTAAGCCTTTGAATCTGTTTAATCGCATCTTGTCTGATATCGGCAGGAATATCGGGGTTGATTCTGCCAACAGCGTTTTGCAAACGACCAATAAGTAAAACATCCTCGAAAGATTCCCTTTCGCTTGTTTCACTGTCAGGGGCTATGGAAGGGGCATAGATGTATTGGTAGCCTGATCTTTCCAGGAGCTTGATTGAAAAATTTTCAATGGCGCTTTCGGTTATTCTTTCCATTCGTCACCTTCTGAATAATCTTTAAGTTCAGTCGCATAGGCTTTTAAATCAACATTAAATAGTATTTCACTTGCAGGAAATGAATACGCCCCCATTTCAAACTCGCCGTATAAATCATCCCAGAAGTCGTTGAATGCTTCATTTTCCAGATATTGTAGCTCAGGCTCTCCGGCTTCGGGTGTAAAAGAGGGATTTTCATTTTCGAATGTTTTTATCAGAAAGCTGGCGACAATAACGGTAGAATCAACAAGAAATGCCCTGGTCAGATCATCGACTCTGTTGTTCCTCTCCCTTAATTCTTCCAGTGATTTGCCATGGGATGTGGCACCGATACTGTTTCTCAAGTCACCAATTTGCTGGCCGATCGTTGCTAATGCCGAGGAAATTTGGGAAACCATGTCGCTTCTGGGGTAGCCGATGGCAAAAAAAGCATTTTTCAGTATATTGTTAAGGCTTGCCGTTGGGGAGATAGGAGTATTTTTCAGGGTGCATATTTCCCGGGCGATGGTTTCTAATAAGTCTTTGGCATTTTCTATGGCGTGACTGAAATCGGAAGATTTATGGGCTTCGATTCGGTCGATGTATATAGATAACACCGACCATCTGCCGTAGTCCGCAATTATTTTTTTCAGTCGTTCCATGTTTTAAAGCACCTTAATTTTTATATTTAACACGGACTTCGCCGCTCATTAACTTGGGTAGCAGGGTGTCTCTAAGTTTTTCGAGGGTGCGGATTTGGTTTGAATTTCTTTTTAATTTTTGAATTATTCCTGCTAAATGGCCATTTAATTTTTCAATAATAGGGATTGGCGGTAGCTTTATCTCGTATTCTTTAATTACATCTGCTTGTGCTCTCTGTCTCCCACTTGATCCAGACATAGTGCTAATAGCATATTCCCTAAAATCTTTATCCTTAGCTATTATATATGAAACGAAAGGATGGAATGGTTGTTTCATCCTTATTACAATATATTCAGTTGACCCCCAACCAGTCTTGTATTGATCTAAAAAGGTTACAAAACATGTTTTCCCATTCTCAAGGCATGGTGTTATTCTAGCTAATAGAGTATCTCCATTTTGGAATTTCATCCCCGACGAAAAATTACGCATAGTCCAACCTACTGGATTAAAGGTCGAACTACTGACATTACTCATTTCGAGATAAGGAGCAATTTCTCCCTTCTTTAATTGATATGTTGGATTTATATCGGCTATGTCACCTAAAAAATCATCCTTCCAATCCTCCTTGGCTTCCTCCACAAACCACTGCCGGAAAAGCGTTTCGGCCATGGCTTCAAGGGTTTTGTTCTGGCGGTGAAGCAGGTCTATTTTGTCGTCAAGACTGGAAAGGACGGAGGCGATGGCTTTTTGTTCGGTTAGTGGGGGAAGCACAATTGTCAAATCTGACAGCATTCCATTATTTAAACTTGCCCTGGTTGTTATAGATGCCATACTTGTAACTTCAGCTCTAAAACGAGGAGAGCGGAAATAAAATCCAGCAAATTCAGGAATAACTTTTTTAGGATTTTTAGGTCTTAATCTTTTAGTGAAACCATTAAATGTCGCATCAGGATAATCCTTCAAGGCAACACAACTCATTCCCAATTCTTCTTGTGTCTCACTTGTCCGAGTTAAAAATACATCACCTCTTTTTATTGAACACCTTGAACGTTCTGTTCCCGTCGTGTTTGCAAGCTCAATTAATTTGTCTGGGACAAAATAGTTATGAAATACTTCTTTAAATGAGAGGAAATTATACCCAAACCCGAATTCTTTTCTGCTTTTGGAAAGCCCTGAAGCAAAACTATAAATTTCCCCCAATTTGCACTCCCTCCAGCCCCTCCGATAAACCAACACCCCCTTCGTATCAATATGCTCCTTCAAGTCCTCATTGGCAATTGTGGCATAGGCCACAAAATCAAAAAAAAACGGCAGATACGTGTCTTCCTCAATGTCGGATTTTAATTTGCCAGCAAGGGCCGCTGTGACGGTTTCGCCTTTGATGGCGATATCCACATCAGACGCCTCCTTATAATTACCCATCGCACGGGAGCCGAAAAGAACCGCCTCCTCTATCTCAGGACAATCACTGATGCGGGCAATGATTTCAGCAAGCTGTTTTTCGGTCAGACCGTATTTCATATTTCCCTTTTCAACCTGTGGTAGAGATCACGGACAATCGGATAAAAATGTTCGCTCACAAACGAGAGAACCTGCCTGGCTGTTTCATCATCGTAGATGTGGCTGGTGAGATTTCTCTGGCTCAGTGCATCCATCCATTCCTCACCGTTTTCAATCAATTCGGACTGAAATGCCTGCCGGATCACCGCTTTGGGGGTGGTGACTGCCATCCCCTCATTTTCCAGATAATCCTTCAGCGTTTTCCATGACAATTCAAGAAGCATCTCAAACGCCTGAATAAGGGCCATTTGAAAGGCCTCCGAACCCGGATCATTTTCATATTCATCAATCCGTCTTTGAAATACCTGAAACGCCTTGTCGAAGTTTTGAAAACGCTGTTTCCAGCGATCCTCGTTATTCATATCCTAACCCTTTCATAAATCTTTTATTCCCTCGAATTCGGGGGAATTGACATCCATTTCAGTTGTTTTTTACCTCAATTTTTTCAAGGTTTTCAAGGATAAGCCTGTTAAGCTCTGCTTCCTCTTTCAACTGTTCCTGAAATTCAGCCTTCAATTTGGTAAACCGCTCGTTGAAATCGAAATCGTCTTCTTCATCCGGTAACCCCACATACCGGCCCGGTGTGAGTACATAATCCAGCTCCTCCACCCGTTTAATGGATGTGGAACTGCAAAAGCCCTTTACATCTTCATAATTCCCGTCCGGGTTTCGCCAGTTATGATAGGTTCCTGCGATGGTGGCAATATCTTCTGCGGAAAATTCCTTTGTTCTGCGGTTGATTAAATGCCCCAGGTTCCGGGCATCTATAAAAAGGATTTCATCCACGCGGTTTCGGAATTTCCCGTTGGCTTTGTTCCGGCTTAAAAACCACAAGCAGGCGGGAATCTGGGTATTTAAAAACAGTTTGGGAGGCATATTAACGATGCAGTCCACCATTCGGGCATCAATCAGTGCTTTTCGGATATCCCCTTCACCGGAACTTTTGGACGTGAGCGACCCTTTTGCCAAAACAAACCCCGCCTGACCGCTGGGATTCAAATGATACAGGAAGTGCTGTATCCATGCATAGTTCGCGTTTCCAGTGGGTGGGGTGCCGTATTTCCACCGACCGTCCTTTCTTAGAAGATCACCGCTCCAGTCGCTGTCATTAAATGGGGGGTTGGCAATCACATAATCAGCTTTTAAATCCTTGTGACTGTCGTTTAAAAAGGAACCTTCGTTGTTCCACCTTACCTGGGAACTATCGATTCCCCGGATAGCCAGATTCATTTTTGCCAGCCGCCAGGTGGTCTGGTTACTTTCCTGACCAAAAATGGAAATGTCATTTACCTTGCCCTGGTGGTCAGCAACAAATTTTTCAGACTGAACAAACATACCACCTGAACCACAACAAGGGTCAAACACCCTCCCTGAATAAGGTTCCAGCATCTCTACCAACAGTTCAACAACGCTTCGCGGTGTATAGAACTGCCCGCCTTTTTTTCCTTCTGCCAGTGCAAATTCACCTAAAAAATATTCAAAGACATGTCCGAGCACATCTGCACTACGGGCCTTGGCATCACCCAGGGCAACATTCCCCACAAGATCGATCAACCCTCCCAGATTGGTGGGATCGATGTTGCCTCTGGCATATACTTTCGGCAGCACATCCCGAAGCGATGGATTGTCCTTTTCAATGGCATCCATGGCACTGTCCACCTCTTTGCCGATTTCCGGCTGTTTGGCCTTGGATAAAAGATATGACCATCTGGCATTTTCCGGTACAAAAAAAACATTTTCCGCTTTGTATTCGTCCTTGTCCTCGGGATCTGCCCCGGCATATTCGCCTTCACCTTTTTTTAGTTTGTCGTACAATTCCTCAAACGCATCTGAAATATATTTGAGAAATATCAATCCCAAAACAACATGTTTATATTCCGCAGCATCAATATTTTTCCTCAGTTTGTCCGCCGATTTCCACAGCTGCTTTTCAATGGGTTCTTCATTATTATCTTTTTTTGGGGCTTTTGCCATAAATTCTCCAATCCCTCATTCGTCAGATTTGTTTTTAAGTTTTGGATCATACCCAAAACAGTCTGACCATTTTATTAATTTTGAATTCAACTTTTCAGGAAAATTATAAATGTCACTTTAGAAAGAAATATTGATCTCAATTATTTTAGAATCTAATCAATTTCAATCCATACACATAAATTCACTGCTATCTTATTAAGAATCGTGAAAAAATCAACAATTCAATTAATAATAGGTAAAAATAACAGTATAATACATTGTCTTGTAGTGAAGAAAGGCATATTGTCAATATTTCAATGCATTGATATAAAAATCATTTCGGATCATACTCAACATGAATATGATCCCTTTCACTTACTGAATCATAATTATTCCCAAGAAAATTATTAACGTTTGGCGCCGATGATTAGAATATTACTCCCCTTGCGTCGCAAAAATGACATTCACACCAGCCGGGACACTGACAACAACTGTTTTTTCAGGCAATCGGTCAGCAGGCGGGTTAAAAAGTGGCACCGTATATTCAATCGGATCTGACCTGTCAGACTCCCCACACTCGGCAGAGTATGCAGTCACGGTAAAAACATACTTCACCCCAGAGTGAATGTTTAACTGCGAAAGAGGGGTTTCTGATTCGGTAACGGTCCTGTTAAATTCATTTCCGGACTGATCTTTATAATACACAATATAGCCATCACCGTTTTCAACATCATCCCAATTCAGCTTATACTCTACAGCATTTACCCAAGGGACAAAAAGCAACAGACAAATAAAACCAATAATAATTCTTTTCATTTTTATTTCCTTCCTATTTCACACCAGCCTGAATAAAATAAAACGCCACGCCAAAAATTCCTGAAGCAATAGCCCCGACAAACCACCACAATCTTCGGATGGCACTTTTATTAAGAGCAACATTCGTAACCAAACCTTCCTTGCCGTTGCCGATCAATCTCGGGATGCCGTATGATATTTCATGAATCGCCGAATACGCATCATCCGTAAAAAGTGGTTCGCTTATGCCCGCCCATTTCAGTCGCTTGATGATGTAATCGATGCTATC
>Ga0180007_10002537_pt1 | contig 21618 bp, 24 predicted proteins | sample MM_PC_MetaG_FD_121122 | JGI IMG/M metagenome (GOLD analysis project Ga0180007, IMG submission 121122) | Groundwater microbial communities from the Aspo Hard Rock Laboratory (HRL) deep subsurface site, Sweden - MM_PC_MetaG | ecosystem: Environmental > Aquatic > Deep subsurface > Groundwater... | reverse complement strand
TTTTTCCTTGAAGAATCTTACTATGGCCACCTGTCGTTCTCTATGACTCATTAGCTCAACTTCTTCCTCTTTTTCTGCTTTCTGCATTTCCAAGAGCCATATCATCATCCGAACCTGATTGACCCCTGTAACTCTTGATTTCTCATCTTCAGTCAGAGGTCGTTTTTCTAGCATCTTACTAGCTGTCTCGGGGTCAAGGAGAAACTCTAGAGGTCCATACTCCTGCTCTAGGATTGCCACAATGTTGACTGAAGGGATAGGGTACTTAATTCCGTCAGTCTCTTTCCCTTGACCCGTCATCTGTTGCAATGTCGATCTTTCTTTCTTAGACACTTAGTCCTCCTTAATAACTAGACTCGGCATTCGTCAAAGTCATCTTTACTTCTTCCTGTGCATTCTCGACATCTCTCATGGCACTGAATGGCACATCTTGGGGAGCCATGTCAGCTCCACCTATCCCAGGGGTCGAGCCTGAAAATTGCGCTGCCGGGATATCGATGACGAGATTGTAGTTCAGACCGCCCTCAATGTGAACTCCTGTAAAAGTAAATTGGAGAACAGCTTTCTCCCAGTTGACAAACTTATTGTACAAGACGTTATCGATATATCTTCGGGAGAAAGATCCGGTCACATCGCGTAAAGTTGCCCGTTCGATCTGGGCACGATATTGACTTCCAGATCTGAAATCATCCTCTCTCAGATTATTGGCAATGGTCAACTCAAAGGCATTGATTCTCTGTGATACATTGTCCATCGTAAATACACCTTGATAGTCCCTAAACGGCGCAGTGACAGTATAGACTGGAACTGGCTTGCTACCTCCTCTAACCTCATTTCTGCCAATCATTGTGAATGTAACAACCAGCGGAGTATCCATTGCGTAGCTAATTGCGACTGACTGAACTTTCAGTCCGATATAGGAAAACACATCGATATTTCGATCAATCTTGGCCGAAAATCCATCTTGGGGCACATCATCCTGCAACGTGAAAATATGTTGATAGACTGATGGTGCACCTGAAGGATCTGGTTGAGAAGTTACCACTGCACCGAAGGCATGTTTCATCGCAAGCCAAGCCGCACCTTCGGGACGCAGATTAACCCCAATGTCACCTCCAATAATGATTCTACCTTCAAGATTGAGTTCTCTTCCTGCCTCGCCCGCAACCTCATCGGGCTTGAGTTCAGTCTTAGTCTGTATCAATGTCTCATCAGTGAAGATCAGAAACTTGTTATAGTTCATGGTTTCCGCCTCAAAGGCACTCTGATCGCCTAGGGCAATTACCTTCTTGAATCCTTTTCCTGCTGGTTCGCTCATATTTCTCACCTCCCTTATTCTTTATAGTTTAGATAGATTTCCTTTCTTACTATGCATCTTATCACAGCGACCACTGCCCAGATAGGCTCAACGGCCTTTTGCTCGGGCAGGGCAGTTATAAATAATCTCTCTAAAATTACATCTCCAGAATAGCCACCCAAGGTGGGATGTTCGGCAATGAAAGTTGCAATTTCTGAAGACCGTTTCTCAAGCTCTGTTTTGGCAAACATTTGATTAGCTTGTTGAAACCAGTAATATATATCAACAGTGATATCGCATTGATAGCCACCCCCACTCTCTATCCGCTCAAAAGTAGCATCTGTGGAATTCACTTCGATAGATGGATATATACCTTTGAAGGTTTTTTGAAGCGGATAGACATCTTTGACTCCCCAATTCGCCTTATTAGCCTTCAGGAGGCTGACCATATTCTCAGTAGCATCATGCATAAACTTGCCAGAATCAATCATATCAAGCCTCCGAATGAGCGGAGTCCCACCAGACCTCCCCAAGGAACAGTCCCGCCTGCGACTGCCGCACCAGGCCTCCCGGCGAGTCCTTCATCCCACAAGAATCGGGCGGCTGATTGGGCAGCCTCATCCTGCCCCTTTGTACTGAGGAACATATACTCCCTTTTAGGCATACGCGAGCCCCTACCAGCCTTGCCCCCAAAATCGTGGACCCGGGCATAGGGAACTTTATTGAGATCTACCCCGAACTCCAGAGATTGCTTGGTAATATTGGTGATGTTGCCTGCGGCACCAGTTTGAGTTGCAGCTAAGAATAGTGTGTGGCGAAGCTGTAATAGGGATTCCCCGGGAAAATTAGCCTCCTTCCACGCCGCATAGGCAGGAGATAATCTTGCCCATGGTCCTGAGGGTCCGGATTCCCTAGCAAAATGATTGTGTATTTCATCCCGAATCGGTGGCAGAATCCGGCGATACAAGTCATCAGTCCGACCTGCCGCTTTGCGAGTGACCTCAAAAATGCGATCCAACTCGGCAACTTCCTTTCCGTCAACTTTCCATCGTATCTGTAATGCCTCTGCCATTACCAATAGCTCCTGTCAAATAATTCTTTCTCAACCCGGGTCCCCTTCTGATAGTCCTGAGTTTCCAGATAAAGGAAGGAGAGATAAATGCTCTGCCCATCCGTTATGCCACTATTGGCTAGTCGGCGGATCAGACCTTCCCTTGCGTCATCTTCGTAATCGACTCCCAGAACGAATTCCTCCGACTTTATCTCCTCCCCTGCACGCACGACAATCGATTTGGGGATGATGAATTCATAGCCAATCTGGTTCCAGTCATAGCCAGAAATCCTGATATTCAGATTTCTCATTTGCTTGAGGTGATTAGAGAGGAGCCTGGCTCGGGTCTCTCTGGTGGATACGGTCAGGAGAATCCGGCTTGCGAGCACATCCTTCTCATAAGAGCTAGCAATATCCTTCCACTCAGTGACAGCTATAGGCGTCTCGGTATAACCGACAGCCATCGGGCTGCTAACAAAGATATCATAGGCAGTCCTGTATTTGACTATCTGATTTATAATGTCATCAACTGGGATTGCCAGAGGAACGGGATACTTTGCCCTAAGCCTGGCATTCAGACGGTCTTCGACATCCTTGATATAGCCCTCCACTCCAGCCCTAGTAATATTATCGGTCTCCGTGGGTCCTATCTTGATTATATCCTGGGCAATTTTGAATATGCGGTGCACATCATCCACTGTGCAATATCCTATTGGCCCGGTCATTTCTTCAGCCTCTTTCTGATGAATTGCATCGACTTAAAGCCAATTCCCTTTATCGCGAGGAGTTTCTTCTCCTCCGATGGCAGTTGATCTGTATATTCGAGCCCTGCTGTAGTTAAAGCTCTAATCATTGGCTTAGGCCAATCGGTATTTTTCAACTGCACCCGCACGGGTGCGGACTCTTCCTCGACCGGCACTTTGACCTCTTCCTGGATAGCTGGATGGCCAACTATAACCGCTACTTTCTTCGCGCGAGTCACAGCTCGATCTGCCCTTCTCTTGGCTTCATCGATCCGCCTCTGCTTCGCCTTAAGAGACCCTATGGATTGTCCCGGTGCCGCGAGTTCAAAATCATGATCAGCACGGAGCTTATATTTCACACACTCGGGAAGTTCCACCCAAATGCCTTGATGACACTCATATATCCTGCCCGATATTCTCAGGGCTCGCAGAGCATGGGGCCCCTTATATCGAGCCACAATCGTGGCTATATGAAAACCACGGATCTTCAGAAGCTCTTTGACTACTAGGTCGTCTTTCTCCTGCCTTCTCCCTCTGATAAATTGCCCCCATTTAGTGCGAGCAATCCTCAGATCGCCGTCATAAATAACTGACTGCATTTTTATCCCCTCCTTTTTATAGCAACTATTATTTGTGATTCGCCTGCAAACTTAGAAAAGTGAAGAAGCTCATATTTGGCGATCATCCTCCGCCAGAAAGAATCCGACAATAGTCTTTCATCGCCCTTCGATTGGTGCCCGAATTTGTCGAGCGGAACCGAAAATACAACAATGGGGGCAATCTTGAATTGGATTTGCAGAGCTTTCCTTATTTGTGAATCGGTGAAATGCTCGAGAAGACCCTGAGAAAATACCACGTGATAGCTGCCCACTACCTTGAGATCCAGATTAAATAGATCATGACAGGCAAATCTTGCCTTGCCCCCCACTTCAAGAACCAGATTTTTAGCCCGCCGCACCATCTCAGAATTATTGTCGAGTCCGATAGCGTAAAAACCCATTTTGCTGAGATATATGGACATCATACCCGTGCCGGATCCTATCTCAAGTATTTTGCCCCTCTTCGGAGCAAATTTGGCTACTTTGTGGCAGAACCCCTTCCAAGCTTCGATGTGTTGTTCATAATCCTTCCTGTGGAATGGCTTGTAGAACTCCTCCCATTTACTGATCGGCTCTTTTGTCTTTTGCGGTTCCTTTTTTCTCTCTGTCGGCAATTTTGCTTTGGCATGAGGTCCCTCGACCATCTCAGACAACTTAGGATGCCAAGTGATCTTTGCATAGGGATGATTTTGCATGATCTTAGGATGGGCACCAGTGAATCCTACAGGATGAATGTCCTTGCGGGTGAAGAATCTGCCACATTTCTCGTAAGGATAGCGGTTAACGGCTGTCTGTATCTGGCGGATTTCCAGTCGTCTATTGTTGCGGACATAGGAATAGTGATACCGAATAACATCGGGTACAGTGATTCTTCCCCGATATTTCTTTTTGCCATTATTCCAGGTCAAACTATTCGAGCCTGTAAAAGCCATCCCGGGTTTGTAGCGGAAGAGCCGGGGGCTGGTAATCCATCGATACCAGTCGAAAGAATTGATGAAAGTGTAGCTCCCGATCCAATAATTGTCCTTCTTTGCCTGCGAGGTCAGGAAATCTCTTAAATGAACTAAGTCCTGCTCCTTATATATCTCATCATCATCGCAATTATGAACAACCTTATTCCCGACAACATAAGAGTGAGATTTGGTAGTTAAGTTGTAAACCTTATTTCTATATTTGAAAGTTTCAATTTTCGTCACTGGTATCCAGATAAAATCTTCCCGTAAGAAATAAGGTAATTTTTGATAACTGTTTCTTCTCTTCTTAACATATGTGTGTATGATTCCATACTGTGATAATATCTCCAACTGAGATCCACCTATATTTAGCTCATATCCCACTGTCTTTTTAGAATATTGTGGCTTCTGCGGGAAACAACTATAAGAATCCCTCTTCCTAATTTGAGCTACGATATTAAACTTATACAATAATCTCTGCATTTGGTTGATTAATTCCTTAGAGGCTGAAAAGCAAGAGATACGATCGGGATTTTTCATAGTTCCATCCCCCATCATCCAGCCTTTAAATAACTCTATCAGTATTTGTTTTTCACAATTTAAGAAAAAAGATGGGAAATGTTTATTATGAGCACCGGTTCCAAACCATTTCTTGAAACTATTTCTTAATGCTACTGAACTAAATCCAAACTGAATGCCTTTGCTATTTTTAGGTCTAAGCATTCTGGAAAGCTCTAAATTGAAATTAACTTTCATTATATTAATAATGTCCTCTTTCATTTTTTTCTCTTCCTCATGTAGGCTAAAGAGAATTCGGCATTCTTTATCACAGTGACCTTCTGCTAAATAATATCCAAATAGTCTCATAAGATCTTTGGTGATCTCATATTTATTTTCATAAGAATTTGTCGAATATTTAAATTCCTGTAATTTAAGTTTGATAAATTGTTTTTCTTTTCTTCTATTAAGTGGATAACATAGAAAGTCTCCTTCTTCTAGTTCTTCGGCTTTTATCCAGCTAATTTGATAATTTTCAAATTCCTTCTGACAATTAGTATGATAAATTTTACCCTTCTTTACTTTTCGGAATTGTCGAGGACAAGATGGAACACAATATTTCCTAAATTTGCATTTGAAACCTTTTATTGCTAGGAATTTGTGTTGAGGAGTGCAATCTATATGCTCTGAATTGTCAGCACATAAAATTGAGTATATCAATCCTTTATAGTCTCGCTCAAATTTATTTTCTACTTCTACGAAACTACCAGTATGATCTAGTATTTTATCTTTTAATTGAACTGCTTGAATCTTACAAGTGCCCTTCTCAGTCACGACTTCCGAGTCGGGAGGGAAACAAATCATTAACCAATCCCCGTCTTTGAGATGTTGGAGACCCTTGCCACGCTGTTCTCTCTGAGAAGTCGACCAAGTACGTTTATAAATTATCTTCTTATCAGGATCCGGAAAAGTCTCAACAATCTCCTGAGTCTTATCGGTAGAATAATGTGAGGGCATCTTGCGGGAATAGGCTCCATCGATAACTATAATCTGACGTGGGAACTGATAGATACTCTTTAGGACGTACTCGAGATATTCCTCCGAGTTATAGACGTTAGTCAGTACCACAGAATTCTCAAGTAGGTTCATATGCCTGCTCCTTTTTTCCATAGATGGCAAGATTTTGTCCATGGATTCCCTTAGGATTGCCCAGTTCTTTGATCTCATATTGGTCAAATGAACTATCCTCGAACTCAGTGATATGCTCGGTGCAGAATGTGCCAGGCTTGGGCACGCTTACAAATACCATTGGCGATACCTCGAGACATTTATCCAAGATTCCGAACGGATTCTCCAAATGCTCGAGAGTGCGAACTATAGTAATATAATCAAACTCCCGTGTGAATTCATAAAATCGGATATCTGCGTGGAGAAATTTGATGTCCCGATACCGCGCCCTCGCACGAGTGATAGCCCAAGAACTAAAATCAAGTCCATAGAAATGGGCTTGGGGGCAGTGTTGAGCTAGGCAAACGAGTCCCAGGCCAAGCCCACAGCCAACATCCAGAAGGCTGAATTCTTTATTTCTCCCAAGAAACTGAATGAGGAACCGATATAGCAAGATCCGCTTGTGCATCACAGACCGGGATGTGCTTATCTTGCTCAATTTTTTATTCCAATATTCCTCTGTATTTTTATTCCTCACTGAGTTTTCCTCTGAAATGAAGAAAGTATATAGTCCCCACAATAACAGCAGCCAGCAATGAGATTATTGTCCAGAAATAAAAAACCCAATCCCAGTTGCCTTTCATGGTGGTGATTAAGAAGGGGATAATTAATCCCACTAGAATTGTTCCGATATACCCCATCCCATCGATAAATCCAGTGGAAGCTGCAACAACTTTTTGATCTACAAATCGAGAAGGGAGTGTTGTAACTAGGAAAACGTGTGGTCCATAAAGAAAGAAGCTTCCTAAGAGTAAGAAACCAATAATCGCGTAACCGGATACCATGGGAAGCACGAGGAAACTGAGAGCTAGAATACTGGTAAATATAACTGTGAGCAGATCTCGGTGGAGCTTTAGTTTATTAAAAGCTAGAGTTCCCAGAACTCCGGCAATTGGAATCAGGCAAATTTTCAAACCTACATTCCCCATTTGCCCGATGGTTAAATCAAATTCCCGGAATAGAAAGAGGGGAATCCAAGTAATGACCCCATATCTAACCATATTCAGTAAGCATAGAGCCAATCCAGCTAAAACAATGGGGAAGTTTAAGGTATATTTCAATTGGGCACTCATTTTTCGAAGGGGTTGAGCCTTGAATTTGGGCTTGGTCATAAGCAATAATATTCCCCGGGCTAACAGGAAAATTCCCGCGACCCAAAATCCAGCTCTCCAACCCCAAGTTCCCACTGCAAAGGCAGAGATCAACCACGCAATGGAATTACCTGTTTGGTAACAAGTGCCTAGAATTGTGCTAGATCGCTCACGTTGTTTCGCTTTTTGGATCATGGCATTAGCCCGAACACAGGAAGACCAGCCCATGGACTGGAAGAATCCATCAATGAGTTCTCCCAAGAATAAGAGAGCAAAGAAGGCACCAGCAAAACCGAGGAAGAAATTCATAACTGCGGAGCCGATGAGTCCGACCGCAATGTAAACGAATGGATTGAATTTCTCTGAGATCTGACCATGTAGAAATTGACCCAAGGCATAAGCAAAGAAAAATCCACTAGATACCAAACCAACATTATACAAATTCAAGTTCTGATAACTTGCCAGAAGCGCAGGCACTACAATGCTCAAATTAACTCGACCAAAGTAGAACGTGGCATAGGATGTCCAGATATTCCAGAAAGTCCATTTAGTTTGTCGCTCTTTTACTCCCGTTTGCTTATGCATAATCTTTTCTCTCCTTATTTTGTCTCACTAACTCCTTAATCTTAGTTGAAGATTGAACGCTGTAATATGGTATCACGAAAATCATACCATGGATTGAATACATGAATGCTTTAATCTTGCGGATATCTTCCTTATCATGACTGGAGGACTCGAGCACTACATTTGGGCAAAGAAGCCTGAGATTCCCCAGCGGCGAATAGGTTTCCTGTGGCACTACTACATCATTGAATCTGATTGCGGCTGCTAGATCCAGTCGCTCCTGAAAAGACACAGTAGGCCGGGGCTTTTTTTCCATGACTGCCCCATCAGTGAGTATGCCGACAATGGAGAGACCATCCTCGCCAGCGATGGCCTTCGCTGTCTGCATATAGTGAAGGTGCCCCTTGTGGACAATATCAAGGACATAATAGCTGTAGACTGAGCGTATATCTCTACTCATTTGGAGCACCTGAAAAATATTTGAGATACTTATCTATCAAAATCACCTTGCGGGTTTTTATATATCCCGGAAATTCCGCCGGTGTAGTCGGAACCTTCCAATTCCCATAATACCACTCGAGAAGTTGCTCAGGAGGATTGGGGACTCTGAATTGCCTGCCTAAAAACTGGATGAAATAGTCGCCTTTATAGAGATTACTCGCTATGATTGTCATGTGGTCATCAGGATTCTTGGTCAAGCAAATATAAACATCGTCCGGCGGATAGTAATATTCTAAAGCCAAATCGGTCTTAACTCGTTTCCTCAAACTTAACTTAGTTATCAACGGAGGATAGTGCCTTATGGAAGCGCATCGAAAGTTCATCGCTATAAACGCCTCGCATATTTTCGGAGACCAATCTTCTGCCAAGATCCTGATATCCATATCGCCATCAGTCCCGATGAAACTTTTTTCTCTTATTGCCCCCAGTAGTGTGCCATGGGTCAACCAAAACTTTATCCTCAAATTATCTAAAACAGCTTTTATTTCCAGAAGATCCTGAGTTGCCTGTTTTATATTCACTTCAGCCTTACAAAATCCTCGATCTGAGTCGGCGATAGTTTGACCATAGTAGTTGTTAGAATGCACCTCTCGAGTCCTAAAAAATCACACAGCATGAAACTTGTTTTTTCAGAAAGTCTGCTGATCTGTCTGTTGTTTGTTAATTGTTCATAGTAGATTCTTAGATTCTCATGATGCTCGAATCTTTCCCGAAGATTCTGAATTCTTATTGCGTCTCTCAAAATATCTTTTTCATTAATTTCAAATTGGGGTCTTCGACTATTGACTAAAAGATAAGGGTTTTTCTTAATTCGTTCCCACAAGAGAGAGGAGAAAAATCTGCGGGTGCCATCTTTCCGAATGAGATGAATAACCAATATCTTCTCTAGCAGTTTCTCGACAGCCGGAGTGATCCAAGGATACTTGATATCTAAGACCAACTGTTTATTAGGATATTTGGTGGCGAACTTATCGAGACAGAAGAGGATTGCCTGATATGATTCCCTCAATTTGTAACATGGGCCAGTCCATCCATCTCTCCGCCTGCCAAACACGGGACCCAAAAATTCGACGTGGGGATGACTATTAAGAAGACTCCCCAATAAGTTAGATCCAGATCTAGCATAGGTCATGATTCCTGCGAATCTGTGGTACTTAAAACTATCCAAGATATTTCTCATTCAAGCACCTTCATAATTTTCTTTATGCATTCTTCGACTGTTTCCTTGTCGGTATAACAAATAACTTCAGGATTCAATGGTTTTTCATAGGGATCGGAAACTCCGGTGAAGTTTAGAATTTCACCCTGCAAGGCTCGTTGATATAAACCATCTTTATCTCGCTCAATGCAAATTTCTTTTGGACATTGGACATAAACTTCGATAAATCTGCCCAATTGCTTTCTAGCTAGATTTCTCATTTTCCGATATGGTGAGATAAGAGCAACTATGTTATTTCGTTTCCAGCTGCTGGCGCAGAGCTCAATAACTCGAGCAACATTCTCGTCACGATCTTTTTTACTGTATGAGAGATCATCCCAAAGAGTTCCACGAATAAAATCTCCATCAAAGAAACGAGTTTTCATCCCCCTGTGCTTTAGTTCACGTCTTAGGGCCAAAGCTAAGGTAGTTTTGCCAGACTTGCTTAAGCCTGTAAACCAGACGGTAAATGGACTTTTCAGACTTTCACGGATTTTCGTTCCGGATATTTTTTCAGTATCATAGTCGAGTTTAATGACTTGGTATCCGATATCGCGTCCAATGCAGACTTTTTTGATATCTGGAATTGTGATAATTTTTATCTTATTTCCAAAAGCTTGCTTAATCATTTTTTTTCGCTGTCTCACACTATATGGATTATTTAGATTTTTCTTGGTATTCCTTATAGCTATCACTACTGGTTCATTTCTTTCTAATGCAGTTTTTATGAGTTTAATATGGCCCTCATGAAGTGGTTGCCATCGCCCAATAAAAAGAGTATTCATCAACTTATCCCCAACTTAAATAATCGAGCAAAAGTATAGTGATATATCCAATACCAAGTCATATTTATAATATTCCAACTTAGTGAAGCCCCCACTGCCAGTTTAAAGTTTCCTGTAATAAGCCAAAAGAAAATTGTCTGAATACCTATGACTGATAGCCTGTAGGTAATAGCACTCCTGATCAGGAGTCCAGTCTTTATTTTCCTTAATCTCAACTTTCTTAAAAAGAAAAGAATATTCATTAATTGTATCTCAATTTATCAATATAAAATCTTGTATTTCCTCCTCTGAATCTAGAGGATTTTTCCACCGCAGAGTATGGTCATGTGTCTCGCCACCAAATGCTTCATAGATTTTTTGTTTTCTTGAGACAAAATATATTTTAAACCAAGAATGTTTAACCTCGTAACGAGCTAGACCGAAGATGTTACTGGTTAATTGTAGTGCAGAAGCCAAAGTGAAAAGATGTCGATCACCAATATGCTTCTCCTTCTGTATTGGGACTGAAATTAGAATATCTCCACCAGGATTCAATAATTCATACATTTTTTTTAGGATTATTTCTGGTTTCATAGTATGCTCGAGAACATCACCAGCAAAGATATGATCGAATGTTTTGTCAAGATCAAATATCTCAGCAACTTCGCAATTCTCAACTCCATGCTGATGGGCAAGTGTGATTGCAAGTGGAGATATATCGATGCCATGACACCTCAATTCAGTTTCTTGGTTGAGCCTTTCCAAGATCAAGCCTTCGCCACATCCAACATCCAACAAAGTTCCTGTTTTCTCACTAAAATATTCTAGGACATAATTGACATGTTCTCGATATAGATTGAACTTTGGACTATAATAGAGTCTCCAATGATAATCACCAAATCGCAGATATTTTCTGCCGAGCTCATCAGCAATATCATCCCCGAGGACTTTCTCCAGTGCTTTTGCTGTAAAAATCCAGACCGGAACGGACATTGTTTCTTCTATCAGAAGATCTAAATCCGTTGATTCCGCTCTTGCGACAGAATGTTTTACCGTCTTGTGATGTCTTTTTTTTGCCTGTCGCAAACTAGCTCTCATAATGGTTTCTCTCTTTTTTTAATCATCCACATTCCTGAATTTTCTGGAACTGCATAGCGTTCTTGAAATATAGATTTCACTGCTCGAACAACACCCGGATATTTCTTTCTAAATCCATGTCCTAGCATGACTCCACCTAATTTTATCTTCGGATAGTAGTGCTTAATATCTGATTTAGTTTGTTTGAAGCTCATTGGGCCATCGATAAATAGCAAATCAATAAAATCATCCTTGAGCAGAAAATATGCCGTTTCAGAAGCTGCATTTATCAGAGTGATGTTGGGGATCTTTATTGTATTCTTGATAAAATGCTCTTTCGTCCATCCAATACTTCGTGGCTCATGCCCATAGGGAACAAAAGGATCAATCGCAATGAGTTTGATTTTCCTTTTTTCAACTGTGGTTGCAATATGAACTAATGTCAAAGATCCACCATGCGCTGAGCCAATCTCTAGATATGTGCCTCCACTAGGAATTGATTTAGCTAAACGAAAAAGATGAAATGCGTCCCATGGTCGAAGAAGAGCATTTTTACCCGGAAGTCGAATAGTCTTCGCTATTTTCTCAGTGAATCCTTCAGAAGAAAATATTTTTTCATCCCTGTAATATAGGTCAAACCATTCTTCATTTTTCATTTCTTAATGACTCCTCTTAAAAATTTATCCCACTGCTTTGCAATTACAGATGCGTTATAAGGTTGGCAACTTATCTTCCCTTGGGTGATGAAGGAATTTCTTATAGTCTCATCCATCAACAGAACCTCAAGAAATCGCTTCCAGCGCTTGGGATCGTTCTTGTCGACTAGGAAACCATTTTTGCCACTTTGAATTAGATCCATGTATGGAGGAGTCTTAGTCGCTACAACTGCCAATCCCTGAGCCATATAAAGCACCGGCTTGCTGGGAGGCTTCGCAAATTCGTAGGGACGACGAAAGAGAGGGGCAACTCCAATGTGGCACTCCGATACCCACTTTTCCGCCAGGCCCATTTGCCATTTCAGGAAGTGCCGTTTGCCGATTAATGGAAGATGAGGTTTTCTGCCACCAATGATCCGAAGCTCAAAATCATATTTCTTCCATAGCGTGTTTAATGGCTTAACAAGCATCTTGAGGTATACTTCATTTAATAGCGCCCCGATCCAGCATATCGTCAGGATGCTCCGTTTCTTTCCCTTTTGAAGTCCAGCAAAATCCAGGCCTGTTGGGATAACGGTGGTTTTTATGCCCTGATGCTTGAACCACTGTTGTATTGGTCTCGAGCTGACGGTAACTGCGTTCACTTTTCTTGCCATTTTAATTATCCCGTTCTTTCGTCCACCTCCGCCTTTCAGATAATATGCTTCGCTCAACTGGAAGACCGCCTTGCGGGATTTCGCAACCATTGCCAGATCTGCTCTGCCATACCTCTTTTGAAAAACTACAATATTAAATTTCCTAGGATCTCCCTTGCCTACTGAGACCTTCCAGTTTCGCTTCGCCAGATACTTAGCAGTCTCCCAGCAGATCAGCCTGCTCGAGGCTGCCTTCTTGTCCCCGTAGGGCATGAATAATACGCTCGGCATTCAATTATTCCTTAGTTTTATATGGTCTGGATGCTGTGCGAACCATTTTAGATGTGATATCAGGGAGATCTTTGTGCGCCCCTGAGCATAATATTTCGGATCATTGGATGGCTCTCGCCAGTCACCATAATAGACTCGACTCAAATATTCTTCCGGATTGACAGGTACCCTGAATAAAGTTCCAAGGAACTCAATAAAGTAGTCTGCATCATAATACTTCTTGGGGGTGAGCGCCATGCACTTGGTCGCGGTCGTGGGGTGAGGGAAGGTCACATAAACTTTCTTCGGAGCATAATAGTATGCCATCGCCAAGATAATCGGGAAATTAGAACGCTTCCTTAGTTGGATATATTTAATGAGCTTTGAGCAGAGTGGATGTTGCCATTGGGGACGGACCAATTGACATCGGAATTGGCGTTTCTCGAATACTTTGCAGAGTGAGGGCTTCCATGTCCGGGCAAGAATCCTCAGGTCAATGTCATGGTCATAGGAAATTAAAGCACCATCACGGATCGCCCCCAGAAGGGTTCCAAAATTCAACCAGAATTTGATGTTGGCCTGATCTAGAATCGTCTTCGTCTCCAAGAGATCTTGGCTGGCTAATTCAACATTCAATTATTTCCCCCCACAATTTTCATCAACTTATTGCATACATGTTCCCAACTGAACTCATCCATCGGATATCTCTTTCTTTTATTCCAATTGGATCGGTTCTTAAAGAATTGCCGGAGATTTTTTACCTTGATAATACCATCAGCAAATGGCTCGCAATTAACTCCATTGCCAACTACTGTAAGATTGCATGCTAGAGCTTCCGCCGCCATATTGCACCATCCAGGCCTTGATTCCCAGGCGACATAGAAATCAGCGCTATAGTATTTCTTTAAAAGCTGGTTATTGTTCAAGCCTCGCACGCCAGCAACCGCTAGACCCTTAATTCCCTTTAGGGAATGTTTGATGAAATCAGCACCCTTCCCTCCCCGCTCATAATAGATAACCCGGGTCCCCAGATGCGGTCTTGGTAAAATTGGCGCTCGAAAATGATTAGTATTCACTCCCCCCTCTGCAAGTTTAGATTTCGGGAACCACTTCTTGAAGACCCTGTTATTGAGAATGAATGGATAACGACCATAAGCCGATTTATAGCCATCAAGGAATTTTCCCCCGGCTATTACATAGATATATGTCTTTCCCTTCGCTCGAGCGAGAACTCTGAAACTGGGAGGATCTCCTATCAATATACGGTCAGCATGGATCCTATCCCAACTGGCAAATCGGCCTTTGAATTCGAACCAATCGCAGTGCTTTTGCTTATTAGAAAATATGACAAAATCATGACCCCGGTCGACCATGATATTGCCGATCTCGAGGAATCTTCTGACTCCACCGAACTGACCCAGATGAGGAAGAATAGCTCCTATTTTCATGTTCTCAGTCCTAGATTCCTGTGTATTTTCTCGTCCGAATAGTTAGTAGTTCGGTGATAACCTCTGCTTCGGTGGCCACAGAATATATCCCACAGCGAACCGAAATCAATGAGGAAATTCTTTGGCATCTCAGGGAATAAATCTTGAATTAACATCTCCGATGTAGGGCCAGTGGAAAATGAATATACTACGCCATCACCCAATTTGTTATGAGCCAGACGAATCGTATCCGTAAGAGACTGATAACTGCCGTAGGCATTTTTCGAGGGAACCGCAATAAACTGTTTATATTTGACAACCTTCCGGATCGGTCTCCTGAGAAAATTTGGTCCCACAATGACCACCCTCATCTTTCGCAATTGCCTGATTAGGGGAAAAAGAATGCCATCCCGGGAGGCATGATGAAACACATCCGCATCTACCCACGCAATTTTCAAATGATATTTCCTTAGATATCTTTGAGCAACATCTGGACTTCTTATCATATTCCCCTGTATGCCAAAATAGATTCCGCTCTTGGGACAATCAAGAAAACTGCGGTTCATATGGTCATGGAGTTTGGCTGAAATCCATTGGTCACGACCATTCTGTCTTCCCTGTTGAGTCAGCGCTTTCCACTCGCCATCACCATAGCGAACAAAAGAGAAATATCTCTTATGTACCATGCGGTTGATGTAATGTGCGAGGGATAAATCTCTAGCCTTCATTTATTTATGCGCCTTCACTTTTATTACGAGATGTCGTCCCTTCCTTAATTGACCTATCCGATCAAAGGCAGGTATTCCATAAGCCCGACCAAAGTTCTTCCAGCGACTATGTCTGCAGTCGAGATAGTCAAGAGAATCTTCTGTAAAATAATTATTAGTATGAGTTGGATCTGTAACTGCCGCTTTCAAATTACCCTCACGAAACTCAGGGACTCTGAGTTTGAGCAGTCCACCATTTTTCAACACTCGATGGCACTGCTGAAGAACTTTAATCCAAACATTCTGCTCCCGGGTAATATGCTCTGCTAGATCCCCGAAGTAAATTTCCGATGCGTTGTTGCTCTTAGCCCAACTCCATGGGAAAACAGTCACGTCCGCCAAGATATCGGGCTTGCAGACCTTAGCACGGTCTACATTGATATAGCCCTCCATGTGGTTAAATCCACATCCGAGATTATAGCGTAGAATCAATTCCAAATCTCCTTAATGATCGATCTTTTGACCAAGCAGTTTTATAATTTCGGCTATAAGCTTGTATCTGTTTCGTGGGATCTGCAAAACCTATTTCCTGTGCATACTTACGAACGAAGTAGATACCTTTCAGAACAATAGTGAATAGTGATCGACCACTTCTTGTCTGAGATTGATATATGCCATTGACATTATAGTCTAGTTTTGTCAGAACTTTTTTTACACACTTAATGTGATATGAATTTGTGCTTGCGATTTGAATTCCAAGAGACCGAGATTCTTTGGCGATACAACCTTCAGCATCGATATAGCCTCGAACAAATCCTTTCAATATATCTGGCCTAGTATCGGTTATAAACTGATGTAAATGCCTGCTGAGAAACTGAAAATACATAAGCCAATATTTACTCCAGCAATTAACACGATAGGCTTGGATAGATTGTCCTTTGATCTTGGCAATATATGGGACAACTCTCAAAATCTTCCCTGTGATCTTTTCAAGTTGTTTCTGAAATTCATCAGCAAATGCCTTCCGAGTTACTCTCAAACGTATGATATATGCACCGCGAGCAGGATCTGGATGATGATAAAGGTATCCATCTCCAATTATTGCGCCTAGAATGTAACTAATACTATAATTTAGTTGTTGTGTCATTTCCCTATCGGCGTCTTTGAGGCAGTCCAGAGCTGGTTGCTATGTTTGAGGTTCAACTCCCCATAGGTACCGCGTTTCCAGTGAAAGACATATGACCGCAAAGAGACTGCCACAGACCCATGTCTTTTTGCAATTCGGCGGTACAAAAGAATCTCATTCTTTGTATTTAGGTGTCCATTAAATAAAGCATCTTCTGATACTCCGAACTTCGAGACATCCTTGCTGAAAGCGAAACAGAATCCATTGAAACACCTAACCACTATAAATGGCTTGTGCCTAAATTTTTTCGATAGAAATCGTTGCGCCATTTGACGGTTAGATCCCCTGGGTGTTGCAGTCATATTCGTATAACGGAATAACCATTGTTGCGGAAATAATCTGGGACTTCCAGTGGGCGAGTTGGAAACAGGACAAACAACGCTAAACTTTCTTGCGCCCTGCAGGAGACCCACACTGAAGCCCTTGGCAAACCGGACATCATCATTGCTAAGAATGCACGCGCCATAGTCGTTATCTCTAAAGAAGCGCCAAGCTATATTCCAAGAGTGAGTTAAGCCCCGAGGTTTTTTCTTAGTGATAAAATGAAGCCCGCGCTTTTCACAAAATGCCCCGATGCCAACTTTCTCAGGGGTAGCATCATCGACTACTAGGACATCTAACGGATCCCTTAAAGTTGTAATGGCATCACGCAGGAAGTGCAACCTTCCGGCGGTTGTCAATGCAAGCAGATTTTTCATTTATTAATCCTTCGATAGCTTCTGGATGTTTTTTGTCAAAATTTCTGATGTCGCCGCCATCACCTTGAACCCACTCCTCATATTCTCTCTTATAGTTGCTTGCCCTGCTGATATCCCTCTCGGACATGAATGCGATTTTATCAAGAATTGCAGCTTCCGAGCGAACATAGCCATAATGATATAGAATCCTTCCCATGCACTTGCCCTTGAAGTGACCTCCCCGATAGGGCTTGGTGTCCCGATGAGGGCAGTCATGGTATGTCCAGCTCAGATGGCCTCTCTTCCTCCAGATGCGAGTAAACTTGCCTTCGCCCCACTTCCCATCCACTCGGTAGCGGTCAAAGCCCTTCCAGAATGAATAGTAATATACCTCGATCAGATCCAAGCTCGCATCGTCAATAAACTCTTGGACGATTTTCTCAATATCCTCGTGCCGATAGAACTCATCGGAGTCTATTTGCCAGAGAATATGGCCGGTTGATTTCTTCAAAAGCACAGATTTCATTTCGGCCTTATCAATCCAAGCACGATCATCGATTTGGAATAGCTTTATCTTATGTTCAGGATCAGGAAAGTTCTTGATAATGGCAGTAGTATCATCGGCGCTTCGCCAATATCCCTTGCGGGCGGACATGAGATTCACTGCGCCCTCGGCGATCAGGATCTCCCAAGCATGGGGATAGATTTGCTCGATGCACTGCTTGAGATAGTCAGCACCCTCAAATACGATGATGAGAAAACTGATCCTCACAGGGGGCATGATTGGCATATATGATATCTCGCAGGCTTCATGCGACAGGCGCTCCTTGATAAATGCATGCCCCTGAATGCCTCGCTGTTTTCGATACTCAGGATCATCCAGAAGTCGCTTTGCCTTTGCTACTAAGTCCTCAATATCCCGGTCATGGGCAAACTCCAGCATGTCCTTGTAGTTCTCCACCAAGACTGGAATGTCATATGACACGCAGGGCTTCTTGCAATAGAGGGCTTCCGCTGGGGGCAGACCATAGCCTTCGAAGGATGTGGGAAGGATCATAAATTTGGAGCGCTTGATAATTTCAAACTTTTGCTCCTCCGTTATTGCATCATAGAAATTGGTCTTTAAATTGAGTTCCTGGGCTTTGGCATGAATCTTATTTGCCATGTTCTTTCCTGCCCCTATGAAATTCATCGTGAGAGTGGGGTCAATCCTTTTGACTACCTCCAATACGTCCATGGGCCTCTTGTAAGGGAGCAATCTACTTATGAATACAACCTCATGCTTTTCTTTAGCCTGCACCCTATCGGCAACCTGAAAGTTTAGTGGCGGGACGCAATCCACGACCCTGCGGGGGTCAATATCTAGCCACTCCCGGGTCCATTTCCGGGTCAATTTATTGGAGCAGATAGTATAATCTACTCTCCTAAACATCTCCCGCCGGAATCCCCAGTGTTTTTCGTCAAAATGACCCCAGGCAAGTTTTGCTTTTACCAGATTGCCCGGCTCAAAGCAGTGCAGATAAACAGGAATATTGTACTTGGTAGCATATTTGGTGGCGTACTCGCCGCACCGTCCGTGTAAAGACATTATCATATCGAAGGGAGAATAGCCCATGTCAAAGCAATAATCGGTATCCGCAACAACTTCAAGCCTGGGATCCTTATAGACATTTATATATTCTTGGGGGATAGCTGGCGCAACCACAGTCACGTCAAAATATTTGCACAGAACATTGGCTGTCATCCATACATGGAAATATCCACCAGAAATATAGCCTTGGGGCCGGGCCGTAAAGACACCCAACCGATATCTGGAAGGTGGTGTCGAGGTTAAAGATCCATGAGAACCGTCACCTCGGAACCCAAGAGATCTAACATCCACCAGAGGAGCTAGGGCGAATGGCCTGATGGGGCTGGCAGCCAAAGGGCCTCTTGCCTGAAATGGGGCTATATGAGCGATTAACTTATCTTCCGCCACAAACTCAAAATCCGGGAGCCTAGAAAGTTTGTAAATTAGCGACGTTGGGACTAACCGCACTTCATCTCGGGGTATGGCAACTACTCTCCCGTGATCGCAGCGAAGGGAATAGGATCGTTTCTTCCCAATGTATTTTACCCCAATTAGTTGTGTGAATGCATTGTTAATTCTTAAAAACCGCGCCCCCTCCTCGGTAACTCTCTGGGGCTGGCCTCTCACGAAAATCCCGCATCGGGTTCTCACCCGCATTATAGAACCATCATAGGTGAAGATAGGAATGGTAGTTCTCCTTAAAGGCGGGGGCGCTCTGAACGTCCCCGCCTAATTGAAACTTCTAGGGTTGTGTAGCCGCAGTATCTATCCGGTAGACATATTCCGGATTGAGAATCTTGGCCTTTATCCAAGCATCGGTTCCGATGCCCGGTTGCTCGCCATAAGATGAGACCTTTTCCAGCCAAGTCCAAGGCTGACCCCAGGCGATCCCCAGGGCTCTCGCCCCAAACATAATTGCCGAATAGACGGTTACGCTTGGAGAGGCTTCATTCTGCTGATTGATGACCTGTCCGGTGGCTAGGATATCCACGTTCATATATGTACCTACATAGCCATCCCAAATTCGCTTGGACTGGTCATAATACGCAGCCGCCACCCAATCAGGATCGTTCAGGAGATCAAAGTACTGGAACCAATCCACAAGACAAATATAAGCCCCCTTTGCTCCAAGTACCTTCTTAGCCTTATTGTGCCCAAGCAAGGCCATGCACCGTTTGATATCATGGGCTGTGAGAGTATCAGTATCCGTCAGTGCATTTTTGCTTTGCTGTACTCCTCCGTAAAGCCGATTAGGAGTTTGAGCCGCTGCTTCCATGATCATGCTATCAACTTTGGTGGCCGTCCAATCAGCCAATAGATCCCTGACTTCCTGGCGCATGTTAAAGGTAACCCGCTGTCCCGAAATTTTGTCCCAACATACGGCATTACCCTTTCTCTCAGGTATGAAAGCGACTCTTCCTAACGCCAGCTTTTCCTCATTACCCTCAAGGGTATGGCCACTACCGAGATCTCCCTTTGCTTTTAGCTGGCCAATTTTGTTAATAAAAATAGTATCTCCAGGCTGTCGGATGAGTTCATCCTTTCTCAACACGCCTACCAAGCCGGAGGTGCCAGTAAATTTCTCCCAATAAAGTGCCTTGCGGAACTCTCGTTCTAGTTCCTTGACCCATAGTTTTGGGATTGCGCTCGTCAGAATCTCTTCGTCAGTGCACTGATCAGCAGGCTTCACGCCAAGCTGTATATCCCCAAAGTGCTCCTTGAAGAACTTTTCGTCCAATTTGAATTCCATTGTTATCACCTCCCTTTCATTAGCGATTAATTCTTAGAAGAATCTAGTTAATCTATTCCCCTCCCCCGAGTTTCTTGAGGAAGTAATTTCTTTGCTCCTCGGGCAAATCCTCCCAGTCCTTATCGGACATATCCAGAACCTTTTGGATTCCATCTCTCAACTTCACTGAAGAGGCCGGTCTTGGACTTAGGATTGATCGCTGGCCCGGATCTACCTTGAAGGGTACGTCTCCACTGATGAGTTCGATAACTGCCTCTGCAACAGTGAGTTCCTTCTTGATTTCCTTTGTCCCTTCCTTCTCGGTAAGCTCTATTTTGCCCCCCTTCTTCGCCAGAAGAATTCCCTTGAGAAGTTCCCGCTTGGCGGGGGCGATTCCGAGTTCGTTGAGCTTGGTTTCGACCTTCTCCGTTTCCAATTCCGTGTTGACTGCTTGAAGCTGGTCAAGTGCGGCCTTGAGAGCAGTCCCTCTATTCTTATTCTCCTTCTCCAGCTCTGCAACGCGGGCTTCCAATTTAGGATCGGCTTTTTTGGACTCGAATTGAGGCAGATCCTCCACTTCTATTCCCAGCTCCTTCAACTCCTCAATAAGCTCCGCCTTGGAGTATTCATATATCCCACCAGTGGCGAACTTTATGAGAAGATCAGACGCTTTTTGATCCCCGGCCTTAGCCTTGGTTGCGAGCTCTAATGCTTGGGCTTTGGGTAGACCATGGAAAGAGTTGTGAGTTTCTATCTGCTTCAGTGCATTGTTTATCGCCTCTTGGCGCTCCTTGATATCCTTTGTTTTTGCATCAACATCCTTTTCCTTCGTATCGATATCCGCTTCCCGGATATCCAGTTTTCCTTCCTTATCTTTTAATTCAGTCTCTTTGGTTTTGAGAGTTTCCTGTAATTCCTCTAATTGCTCTTCGGTAAGCATTGTTTGTTCACCTCCTTCTATTTCTGAAAAATTGACAATCGCAGCCTGCATCCCCTTGATAAAGGGATAGTTGGTTAATGCTGCGCTCCTGATTACATCATACAACTTGTTATCCTCCGGATTTTGCCAGTTGATTAATAACTGGGGCGAGATATATCTGAGAGACCCATTCTTCAAATTTTCTTGGGCCTGCTCATCAGTCACATCTATCTTCGCCCAGAGATGCCAAGAGCCATTCTTCAGCGTCTGCCATAGTTT
>Ga0180007_10002536_pt1 | contig 21621 bp, 18 predicted proteins | sample MM_PC_MetaG_FD_121122 | JGI IMG/M metagenome (GOLD analysis project Ga0180007, IMG submission 121122) | Groundwater microbial communities from the Aspo Hard Rock Laboratory (HRL) deep subsurface site, Sweden - MM_PC_MetaG | ecosystem: Environmental > Aquatic > Deep subsurface > Groundwater... | reverse complement strand
TCCGGGCTGTTGCAGGGGTATCGTTCAGGCTCCGAAATCACCGTCTCGCTCACGCCGCCACGCGACATTGCGACCAATGTGACCACGACCGTCGAGCACCCATTCTCGGGGTGGCATCACGCCAACACGGGCGTGCCGCACCTTGTGGCTGTCGTCGACGATATCGAAGCCGTGGATGTCCCACGCTGGGGGGCAGCCCTGCGCCACGATGCTGCATTCGCTCCCGCGGGCATCAACGTGAACTGGGTCCAGCATCACCGGGACGGAGCCTGGATGATCCGTACCTACGAACGTGGTGTCGAGTGCGAAACCCTGGCCTGCGGGACCGGCGCGTCGGCATCGGCCCTGATCCTGGTTCGGTTGGGTCTGGCGGTCTCCCCGGTCGAATTGTTGACACGGGGAGGAGATCGGCTGACGATTAGCGTCGAGGACGCTTCCGGCAGCCCGTCCCTTGAATTGACCGGTCCGGCCGTCACCGCCTACCGGGGAGAGGTGAATCTCGATGACTGACCACGTTCAGTTGCCAGAGGGAATCTACACGGCCCTGGTCACGCCTTTCGCTGACGGAGAAGTGGATCGTGCGGCCTGGCGGACCCTGGTCGAGCGCCAAGTGGATGCCGGTGTGGCCGGACTGGTTCCAATCGGCTGCACCGGAGAGGCGGCGGCCCTTTCGACTCGGGAGAGGGAATGGCTCGTCCGCACGACGGTCGAGATCGCCGACGGCCGCTGCTGCGTTCTGGCAGGATCGGGCACGAACGTCACCGCCTCGACGATCGAGTTCACGCGGCTGGTCGCGGCCTGGGGCGCCGATGCGGCGATGCTCATTTCCCCCTACTACAACAAGCCGCAGCAGCACGGGCTGGTGGCCCACTACGCCGCGGTGGCTGCTGCGGTCGACATCCCGCTGGTCCTCTACAACGTGCCTGGACGGACGGCCGTGAACATCCTGCCGGAAACGGTGCGCGTCCTCGCGGCCACTCCCGGCATCGTCGCGGTCAAGGAAGCCAGCGGGGATCTCGAGCAGATCCGCGAGATGATCGAGACGTCGGGGCTGCAGGTCTTCAGTGGCGACGACGGTCTCAACCTGGAGATCCTGCGCCTCGGAGCCCAGGGCGCCATCTCCGTGTTGAGCAACCTGCTTCCAGCCACCCTGGTGCGTCTCTGGACCGCCTGGCGTTCCGGTGATGAGGCGACGGCGATCGAACATCAGCTCATGCTGGACCCTGTGATCGCAGCGTGTTTCCGCGAGACGAATCCGGTCCCGGTCAAGCAGATGCTGGCGGACCTGGGGCTTTGCCGTCACGACCTGAGACTGCCGCTGGTTCCCGCCCTGCCTGAAACGCAATCATGGTTGAAGTCATTCGGCGCAGAAACTTTGAGCAAGCTCTTGGAGGCCGAGGGATGAACGACGTGCTGGTGACAGTCCATGGAGCCGAAGGACGCATGGGACGCCTGGTGACCAGCTTGGTCGAAGAGACCGAAGGATTCCGCCTTGTAGGCCTGATCACCGAAGTCGGCCGCGGCGCCCCGGTCGGGGAGTTCCATGCCGATCTCGCCCTCGAGACGCAGGAGCGTCTCGGCGAAGTCCATCCCCAGGGGGGCGTCATCATCGATTTTTCCCTTGCTCACGCCCTCGACGGTCTGCTGAAAGGGGCGGCTGCAAGCGGTGCCGCGCTCGTCATCGGAACCACCGGTCATCAAGACGGCCAGATCGAACAGTTGGCCCAATACGCCCGTCAGCACCCTGTGGTACTGGCCTCCAACTTCAGCATCGGTGTGCCGACGATGCGACTCATTCTCGAACGGCTTGCCGATCTCCTGCCTAGGAATTTCGAGGCAGAACAGATCGAGATCCATCATCACCACAAGTTGGATCGCCCGAGCGGCACGGCTCGAGCCCTCGCGGCAGCCTGGGCCAAGCGGCGAGGTGGCGAGATCCCTCCGACGCATTCCCTGCGTATCGGCGGTGTCACCGGGGAGCACCGCTGGACACTGAGCGATGAAGAGGAAACGATCGAGCTCGTCCATCGGGCTCACAGCAGAAACGCTTTTCTGCGCGGGGTCATGCCATCGGTCCGGTTCGTCGCCCGGGCGGAACCGGGACTCTACGGGATGGAAGACGTGCTGGCTGCGACGTGAGAGATGTCCCTGCGGTGAGTGATTCCAGACCAGGACCTGCGGCACGACAAAAGGGGCCGACCTCCCGGTCCAGCCCCTCGAATCGTTTCTGGCCCGGAACCAGGAAAGGTCCGGGTTACTTGGCCACCATCGCAGCCATGCGGGACTTGAGTCTCGCGGCGCGCTTGCGGGTCATGATACCCTTACGGGCTTGGACGTCCAGCACGCTGTAGATGCCTTGCAGCGTCTCAGCGGTAGGAGTCTCGTCCGATGAGCAGGCAGCCCTGAACGTCTTCAACGTCGAACGCATGGATGCCTTGTTATGGCGATTGTCCATGCGACGCACCTGACTCTGCTTCAGGCGCTTCTTACAACTCTTGTGATGCGGCAACTCACAACCTCCTTGAATTCAGTCGTGGAAAACTAGCAGGGACAGGCCTTCATGTCAAGCAACAGCAAGAATCCGGACCACAAAGTGGTCATCGGCGACAAGCTCAAGCTTCTGCCGGATTCCCCCGGTGTGTACCTGCACAAGGATGCAGTGGGCAAGGTGCTCTATGTCGGCAAAGCCCTGCGCCTGAACCAGCGTGTGAGGTCCTATTTCCAGGATTCCGCTGATTTGGCGCCGCGCACCCGCGATCTCGTGCTCCGGGTCCGGGATTTCGACTACATCGTGACGGCCAACGAAAATGAAGCCCTCGTGCTCGAGGATCAACTGATCAAGGAGTACAGGCCCCTCTACAACATCCGCCTCAAGGACGACAAACGCTATCCCTACATCAGGATCAGTGTCCGGGACCGCTTTCCTATGGTCGATGTCGTCCGGCGCATCGAGCCCGACGGGGCTCGCTATTTCGGGCCGTTCACCAATGTCGGGGAGATGCGGGAAACCCTCAAACACGCCCTGCGGGTCTTCCAGGTTCGAACCTGCGGCCTGGATCTCCCGAATGAAACAGTCCCTCGCGCATGCCTCGATTATCAGATCGGCCGCTGCAGCGCCCCCTGTGTGGGCCTGGATCCCGAACCCGACTACGGCCGCAAGGTCAGCGGCCTGATTCGTTTTCTCGAGGGAGCGAACGATGATCTGGTTTCCGAGCTCGACGCGGAAATGCGCGCCTTCGCCCGGGACCATCGATATGAGGAAGCCGGCGGTGTTCGCGATCGTATCAAGGTTCTCGACCGCACGATCGGCAGCATCAGCCGCATCCACGGCCTGACCGACGATCTGGACGCCTGCGCGGTGGTTCGCGACGGACGCGACGGTTGCGGCGTCGTGCTGAGGATCCGCGGCGGGCGGGTGCTGACGACCCATCACTTCCTGTTCGAGGACCGTCTCGAATCGGGTCCTGGCGCCTTCCTCGCTCATCTCCTGCGCGAGTATTATCCCCGCGCCGGCGACATTCCGGCCAGGATCCTCGTCTCCCACGATCCCGGCGATCTGCCCCAGTGGGAACTCTGGCTCGGGGCGCTCGCAGGCCACAAGGTGACCCTGACATCCCGTCCCCGGGGCGCTCGCAAGGATGCCGTGGAAATGGCGCTGACCAATGCCACCTGGAAACTCAACGAACGCAATCTCAAGGACGGCCTCCACGCCCGCCACGTCGCACCCGGCAGAGCCATCGAACTCCAGGAGGCCCTCGATCTTCGCACGGTGCCCGAGACCATCGAGTGTTTCGACATCTCGAATTTCCAAGGCAAGGAAACGGTGGCATCGCTGGTGCATTTCCGCGAGGGCAAGCCGCTGAAATCACGGTACCGGCGCTTCCGGATCCGGGAAGTCGATGGCATCGACGATTTCGCAAGCATGCGCGAAGTGATGCGACGTTATTTCTCTCGACTGCAGGACAAGGAGCTACCCTGCGCCGACCTTGTCATGGTCGATGGGGGACCGGGTCAATTGTCGGCGGCGCGCGGCATCCTGACCGAACTCGGTCTCCACGGCGTTGAGTTGATCGGTCTCGCCAAGCGAGAGGAGGAGATCCACCGGGAACGCGTTCCATCGCCAGTCTGCCTGCCCCGCACCAGCCCTGCGCTCCAACTGCTCCAACAGGTGCGGGACGAAGCGCACCGTTTTGCGATCACGTATCATCGCCTGCTGCGCGACCAGAAAACCACCGGGTCGGTTCTCGACAAGGTTCCGGGCATCGGAAGAGTCAAAAAACTGGCGTTGCTCCACCATTTCCCGTCGGTGGATGCCATCAGGGCAGCTTCTGCAGGGGAACTGGCGGATGTGCGAGGAATCAACACCAGCGACGTCGAGCGTCTTCTGATCTTCTTCGCCCAGGAACAACGGAGGCAGCCTTGATCCACTGGGACGAAGCAATCGATGGCTTCCTGACCTATGCCTCCGCCGACAAGGGTCTGGCGAACACGACTCTGGACGCGTATGGAAGCGACCTGCGGCGCCTCGCGACTTGGGGGAGCGCAGCCGGTCACACGTCTCCTTCAGATCTCGGACCAGGCGAATTGCGGAGCTTCCTGATCGAAACCGGCCCTGAACTCGCTGCTCGATCCCGAGCGCGATTGGTCTCGACCCTGAGATCGTTCTACGGATTCCTGCTCTCGGATCAGCACGTCGTCTCGGACCCGACCCAGCAGATCCTGGCGCCTCGCATAGGCCGGAAATTGCCCAATGTGCTGAACCGGGTGCAGATCGAAGCCCTGATGACGGCGCCCGATCCCACCGCACGCGGCGGAAAACGGGATCGCGCCATTCTGGAAATGCTCTACGGCTGCGGCTTGAGGGTGAGCGAACTCTGCGGGCTCGACCTGCTGGACGTCGATGAACGCGAATCCCTGCTGAGGGTTCGCGGCAAGGGCCGCAAGGAGCGTATCGTCCCGATCGGTCGCCCAGCCCTGGATGCCTTCCGCCGATACAGGGACGCCGAACGGCGAGACCTGCTCGGCGACGGACGTCATGCAGCCGTCCTGCTCAACCAGCGCGGGGGACGGTTGAGCCGGGTCAGCGTCTGGTCCCTGCTGCGACGGCACGCGCTCTCAGCTGGTCTGCCGGGGGATGTTTCCCCCCATACCCTGCGGCACACCTACGCCACTCATCTGCTCGAGGGCGGCGCCGACCTGCGGGTCGTCCAGGAGCTGCTCGGGCATGCGGCCATCACGACCACGGAAATCTACACCCACATCGATCGCGCCTTCCTGGCGGAGGCTTATCGCTCGGCTCATCCCCGCGCCCGTCGGGGTCCCGCTTTGACACCCTCGCAGGCCGATGATACTGTTGAGCGTCCGAATCATGATGACCACGGCGCTCCCACTGACCGGGACCGACAACGGGACGGATAAACTTGGCCAAGAAGATCATCCTCAGCGGCAACCGCCCCACCGGCCGGCTGCACTGGGGTAACTACACCGGAGCCCTGGAAAACTGGATCCGCCTCCAGGACGAATACCAATGCTATTTCATGGTCGCCGACTGGCACGTCCTGACCACCGCCCTAGACAAGTCGGCGGAGATCCGCGAGAACAGCCGTGAGATGATTCTCGACTGGCTCGGAGCCGGGCTCGATCCCGATCGCTCGATCCTGTTCATCCAGTCCGAAATCAAGGAACACGCCGAGCTGTACCTGCTGCTCTGCATGATGATCTCCATGGGACGCCTCGAGCGGAACCCGACCTTCAAGGAGCAGGTGCGCGATCTGAACCTGGCCGGCGACATCAGTTTCGGTCATCTGGGTTATCCGGTCCTGCAGGCGGCCGACATTCTGGCCTACCGGGCCCATGCTGTTCCGGTGGGCGAGGACCAGTTGCCTCATCTGGAGCTAACCCGCGAGATCGCCCGCCGGTTCAACCACCACTTCGGCGAGATCTTCCCCGAGCCCGACGGACTGGTCACGAAATTCGGACGCTTTCCCGGCACGGACGGCAAGCGCATGAGCAAGTCCCTGGGCAACACCATCGAAATCGCCGCGAGTCCCGATGAGATCACCCAGAAGCTCAAAACTGCCTTCACCGATCCCAATCGCCTGCGCCGCACCGATCCGGGAGATCCGGAAGTCTGTGCGATCCACACCTACTACCAGAAGTTCCTGCCGGACGAAGTCGAGCTCTGCGCCGAGGAGTGCCGTACGGCGGCCCGGGGTTGCGTCGACTGCAAGAAGCGTCTGGCCGATGGCGTCGCGGATTATTTCGCCCCCCTGCGCGAGCGGCGAGTCCATTTCGTGGAGCGGCCCGCCTTGGTCGACGAAATCGTTGCCGATGGCTGCCGGCGGGCCCGAGAAGTCGCCGGGGCCACGATGGAAACAGTCCGCGCTGCCGTAGGCCTCTGGTCATGATCCGCATTCCGGTCGACAACGGGGGATCTTCGTGAGCGATATCCAGCCAATCTCCATCAATCTGACTCCGGAACTGGAGTACTTCAGACTGAGTGAGTCATATCGCGTCGAGCTCGACTCCTACTACGGGCCCATGGATCTGCTGCTCTATCTCATCCAGAAGGATGAGTTGGATATCTACGACATCCCCATCTCCCACATCACCCAGAAGTTCCTCCAGTATATCGAGGTCCTCGAGGCTCTCAGTCTGGACAATGCCGGCGAGTTCATCGTCATGGCGGCGACACTCATGCGGATCAAGGCGCGCTTGTTGCTGCCCGTCCAACCCTCCGAAGAAGAACTCGACGAGGACGATCCCCGCGCCGAACTCGTGCGTCGTCTCCTCGAGTACATGCGCTTCAAGGAAATGGCCGCCAGCTTCAACAAGCTCGAGTCCGAGCGCAGCCGTCTCCATGTTCGCAATCATCGCCCGACCAACCTGGCCGGGCAACAGGAGGAACCTGAGTTCCGGCTCGGCATGTTCGACCTGCTCAATGCGCTGTCGGGTGTTTTCGATCGTGTCGCGAAGGAGGCCGTCCACAGCGTCCATCGTCAGGTCATCACGGTGGAGGAGAAGATCAACCTCATCCGCCAGCGACTTGCGAGCGTCGACACGCTGCGCTTCGATGAGCTGTTCAAGGATGACGCCATGAAAATGGAGGTCGTCGTCACCTTCGTCGCCATTCTCGAACTCGCCAAGGATCAGCAGATTCGACTGATGCAAAGCGAAGTCAACGGCATGATCTGGGTCAAGATCTGGGAGGCCCCCCATGAAGCATGATCTCGAGGCGCTGCTCTTCTCGACCGACGCTCCCCTGACAGCCCTGCGCCTCAAGTCCATCCTCACAGACACGGACGGCAAATCGATCCGGGCCGCGATCGAGGAGCTCAACACGGAATATGAACATCAGGGCCGAGCCTTCTCGATCGTGGAGTTCGGCGGGGGATGGCAGCTCGCCAGCCGTCCCGAGTACATGCCCCTGATCCAGAAGCTCTACAAGGGACGCCGCTACGTGCGCCTGTCCCGGGCGGCGCTTGAGGTCCTGGCCATCATCGCCTACCGTCAGCCCGTGACCCGGATGGAGATCGAGGACATACGCGGGGTCCAGGTCAGCGGCGTGCTGCAGACCCTGACCGAACGCAACCTGATCACGGTCGTGGGACGCTCCGAGTCCGTGGGCAATCCCATTCTCTACGGCACGACCCGGGAGTTTCTCAACCACATGGGGCTGAACGGCCTGCACCAGCTGCCAACGCTTCCGGAACTCGCAGGCGTCCTGGACAACCGTGAGGATATCAAGCAGTTCGCGATGCAGCTCGGCGAGCAGATCACCGACGAGGATTTCGAGACGATCGACATCCGGGGCGACGAGATCATCCTCATGCAGGCCGAGGAGTCCGTCGATGCCCCAGCCGAATGACCTGCGCCTGAACCGTTTCCTGGCACGATCCGGCCTCGGCTCACGTCGCAACGTCGAGCGTCTCATCCTGGATCGACGCATCCGGATCAACGGCGAAATCGTCGAGGATCTCGGACGCCGAGTCGATCCGAACCTGGACGAAGTCCTCTGCGACGGCCGACCCGTCGCTCTTCCGGAAAGCTGGCGGGTCTACGCTTTTCACAAACCCGTGGGCGTCGTATCGTCCCTGCGCAAACATGGCGAGGTGCCTTGTCTAGCCGACGCTCGGACCGAAGCGGCCCTCGGCGATGCCGTTGTTCCGGTCGGTCGACTTGACGCCGACACGAGCGGGTTGCTCCTTTGGACCGACGACGGTTTCCTGGCCGAACAGCTCATGCTGCCGCGGCACCGGATCTGGAAGCGGTATGAAGTCACCTTGAACAATCCGTTGTCGGCCGAAGATGCAACACGGATTCGAGAGAGCGCCATCGAACTCGACGGTCGGCCCTGTCTGCCGGCCAGCCTCGAGCAGCGTGGAGCCGATGACCGCGATTGGGATCTGGCCTTACGAGAAGGCCGCAACCGTCAGATCCGTCGCATGTTCCGGGCTGTCGGACTCCGGGTTACGGCCTTGCGCCGTATCGCCGTCGGTCCGATTCAGCTCGCTGATCTCGCTCCTGGAGCTTTCCGGAAGCTTGGTGAGACCGAAATCGAATTGCTGCGTCAAGCTATCGCTGAAGCGCAGGATGATGGATAAATGACCCGACCCTGGTGACGGAGGTCCCCATGGATTTCGAGCGTTTGTTCCGCCCCGGCATTCTGGCCACTCGCCCCTATTCACCCGGTAAGCCCATCAGTGAGGTCAAGAGAGAATTCGGTCTCGAGCACGTCATCAAACTGGCCAGCAACGAAAATCCGGAAGGACCGTTGCCCGCCGTGGTCGAAGCTGTCGCGCAGGCGGCCCTTGGACTCAATCGCTATCCCGATGGGGCCTGTTACGAGTTGACCGCCGCCTTGTCCACCCATCTCGGGGTCGCGCAGAGATCCCTCCTCTTCGGCAACGGATCCAATGAAATCATCGACATGTTCATCCGTGCGCTTGTCTCACCGGGAGAGAACGTGGTTTTTTCGGCGCACAGCTTCATCGTCTACCCTCTGACCACAGGCGTGCATTTCGAATCCGGCAGGCCCGTGGCGCTGACCTCCGACGACCGGCACGATCTTCCGGCGATGGCATCCGCCGTGGATCAGAGCACCAAGCTTGTGATCATCTGCAACCCCAACAACCCGACCGGCACCTACAACACCGCCGAGGAATTCCAGGCGTTCATGGAGACAATTCCCGAACGTGTCATCGTCCTGATCGACGAGGCCTATTACGAGTATGTCGCCGCCGAGGACTACCCGCAGACCCTCCCAATGCTCGAACGCCATGCCAACCTCGTGGTGAATCGCACATTTTCGAAAATCCACTCCTTGGCCGGCCTGCGCCTCGGGTACGCCGTCGGACACCCGGATCTGATCGCCCAACTCCACAAGACGCGGGAACCCTTCAACGTGAATGCCCTGGCCCAGGCGGCCGCCGTCGCCGTGCTTCGGGAAACCGAATCCACTGCGCAGCGATTCCGAGACAATCGGCTCAGGATGGCTGAACTCGAATCCGGGCTGGTCGACCTGGGGCTGGAGATCACGCCTTCCCAGGCCAATTTCCTTCTCGTGCGGATCCCCGATCGCGTCGCCAGCGAGGTGCATCGTGAGCTGCTGAAACTTGGCGTGATCGTGCGACCGATGAATGCATTCGGCCTCGGAGACGGTTCCATCCGCATCAGTGTCGGCCTGCCCGAGGAAAACCGCGCCTGCCTCGGCGCTCTGAGGGAGATCCTGACGTGAACTCCGGAACACACCCCAACTCACTCCAGGGCTCCCTCGACGACGACCTGCGGCACACGCGCCAGACACCGGACCGGAAGCGGACGGTGGTTCGGGTCGGCTCGGTCGATATCGGCGGCGACAGGCTGGTCTGCATCGCGGGCCCTTGCTCCGTCGAAATCGGAGAATCCCTGGGGCGGATCGCCAGAGGAGTGGCCGATGCCGGGGCCACCATCCTGCGCGCCGGAGCCTACAAACCCAGGACTTCGCCCTACTCATTCCAGGGTCTCGGCCTCCCCGGGCTCGAACACCTGGCGCAAGTCGGACGCGAAATGTGTTTGCCGGTTGTGACCGAAGTCATCGACCCCCGAGACGTGGAGATCGTCGCTCGGCATGCGGACATGCTTCAGATCGGCAGTCGCAGCGTCCAGAACGTACCGCTTCTGCGCGAAGTCGGCTTGTCCGGGCACCCGGTCCTGCTGAAACGCGGCATGATGACCACCGTCTACGAATGGCTCTGCGCTGCGGAGTACGTGATCGAGGCAGCTGGTGGCGAAGCGCCGATCGTGCTCTGCGAACGGGGGATCCGCACGTTCGAAGACGCCACTCGCAACACCCTCGACCTCAACGCCGTGGCGTTGCTGACCTTGATGAGCCACCTGCCGGTCATGGTCGATCCCAGCCACGGCACCGGACGCAGCGACCTGGTTCCGGCGTTGGCCCGAGCAGCTGTGGCCGTCGGTGCCGATGGACTCCTCATCGAAGTCCACGATGACCCGGCGACTGCTTGGAGTGACAGTGCCCAGTGCCTGGATCTCGACAGCTTCTCGGCTGCCATGGTCGAGTGCCGCGCCATCGCTCAAGCCCTGGGTCGTGACCTATGAACCAGGCTCAGACCCCCTTGGTCCCAGCTGATTCTGTCATCGCCATCGACGGCCCAGCAGGCTCGGGCAAATCCACGACAGCGCGAGCGCTGGCCCACAGACTCGGCCTGCTGTATGTCGACACCGGGGCCATGTATCGGGCTCTGACCTGGGCCGGCCACGCCGGCGGCGTGAGCTCGAACGATGAGACTTCCCTGGCCGATCTCCTGCGGAACTCCGAACTGGAACTGGACTCCGACCGCAACGAAACGCGTGTCCTCTGGAACGGTCGTGACATCAGCGAATCGATCCGGGCTCCGGAGATCGAAAGCCTTGTCTCCACCGTCGCCGCCCATGGGGCAGTGCGGGAACTCATGGTGGAACGCCAACGGGCCTACGCCCGACGCCGTGGGGTCGTGATGGAGGGGCGTGACATCGGCTCGGTCGTTTTTCCACTGGCTTCGGCCAAGATCTATCTCGACGCTTCCTTGGAAGCTCGTGCCGACCGGCGCATGCGTCAGCACCAGCGGCGGGGAATCGAGATCGGCTTTGAAGAGGTTCTGAGCGAAGTGGCCGATCGGGATCGGCTCGACAGCGAACGGGAGATCAGTCCCTTGACGATCGCTCCGGACGCGGTTGTCATCGACAACAGCCACCTGTCCCTCGACGAGCAGCTCGAACGCTCGGTGTCCGTCGTGGAGGCAGTTCTCGAGGAGCAGCGGCCCCGGGGTGTCTCTCTGGCATCCCCCTCGGCCCGGCCCACGATCCGGTACCGCATCGCCTACGCTGTGTTCAGCTCCCTCGGTCGCCTGTTCGGTCTCCAGGTCTACGGTCGGGAGCACGCCTTTTTCGACGAGGGCAAGATCATCGCCGCGAATCATGTCTCGAGTTGGGATCCTCCTTTCCTGGCCGCCGCCCTTGCCGAACAGGGATCGATGCGTTCGGTGGCCAAGGAGGAGTTGTTCCGAACCTGGGGCGGGCGGCTCGTTTTCTCGTTCTTGAATTCGATTCCCATCAAGCGCTCGTGCTATGACGTCGGTGCTTTCGAACAGGCGAGGCACTACCTTTCGATAGGGGAGAACATCGTCTTTTTTCCCGAAGGCATCCGGCGCGTTGTTGGCGAACCCGGACCGGTTCGCAATGGTCTCGGAAGCCTCATGCAGGCGACGGGCGCTCCCGCCGTCCCTGCCTTTTTCCGAGGGACCGTGGCCCCACGGCCCGGGGGCGGCGGCACGCCACCGCTCGAATGCTGGTTCGCGCCACCGGTGAGACTTCGGGCCCTCCCCACACTCCGTGAGCGTCACACCGAGCGGGAGATCGACCAACTCGTGGCTCGCCTCTTCGACGAAATCTATCGCGAACTGCAGGCCCGCTCCTGTGCTAAAACCCCATTCAGCGACCTCGAACGGGGACAAGCGCGCCGTTCCCGCGACAAGGTGCGGCGCAAGGAGGAGAGGACTTTTCGGAAGACCAAGACCTCCTGAACCCCTCCTCGATCCTGGCTCGCCCTGGAAAACATCGTCATTTCAACTCCGACACCTTGATTCCGGCCATTTCCTCGTGTATATTCGCGTGACGCCCGATTTCCGTCGGGTGAATTCTGTGTTTCAGGAGGATTTACAATGTATCCCAACCCCAACGAGGGTGACGACATCAGTGTGTCTGAACCCGACTATCCCTTGGTTCCGTCTCGGCCCAAGCTGACTCTGGAATTCGATCCCTCAGCAATCGTGAACATGGACTACCTCGAGGATGAGGGTAATCTCCAATCCAACGAGGAAATGCTCGCGCTGCTCAACCAGTACGAGGAGACGCTCAACGAAATCCAGGAAGGCCAGATTCTCAAGGGCATCATCGTCGAGGTGCGAGAGAACGAGGTTCTGCTGAACATCGGTTTCAAGAGCGAAGGCGTTATTCCCATCGAGGAGTTCGGAAACGTCACGCTCACCGAAGGCGACGAGTTCGACGTTTACCTGGAGCACCTCGAGGATCAGGACGGCCTGGTCGTCCTTTCCAAGGAACGAGCGGACTTCCTCAAGGTCTGGGATCGGATCCGAGTGGCCCATGAGGCTGGCGACATCGTGACCGGCATCGTGGATCGCCGCATCAAGGGTGGCCTGGTCGTGAAACTGTGGGACGTCGACACCTTCCTGCCCGGCTCTCAGGTGGCGCTGCGCCAGGTCCCTGATCTGGACCAGATGATCGGCAAGGAAATCGATTGCCAGATCATCAAGAAGAACAAGCGTCGCCGCAACGTCGTGGTGAGCCGCAGGATCGTTCTCGAACGCGATCGCGAGTCGAAGAAGAAGACGCTCATGTCCGAGCTCGACAAGGGCCAGACACGCGTCGGCGTCGTGAAGAACATTACCGACTTCGGCGCCTTCGTCGACCTGGGTGGCATCGATGGACTGCTGCACATCACCGATCTTTCGTGGGGCCGCGTCAAGCACCCCAGCGAAGTGGTCAGCATCGGCACCGAGATCGAGGTCAAGATCCTCGATTTCGATCGAGACCGGGAGCGTATCTCGCTCGGTCTGAAGCAGCTGCAGTCCTATCCGTGGGAGAACGTTGAGAGCAAGTACCCCGAAAAGAGCGTCGTCGACGGCAAGGTGGTTTCGATCACCAATTATGGTGCCTTCGTGGAGCTCGAACAGGGGATCGAGGGACTCATTCACATCAGTGAAATGTCCTGGACCCGGCACATCAAGCACCCGTCCAAGATCCTGGCCATCGGCGATCCCGTCGAGGTCATGGTCCTGAAGATCGACAAGGAGAACGAGAAGATCTCCCTCGGCCTCAAGCAGACCGAGCAGGATCCTTGGCTCTCCCTGCACGACCGTTATCCGGTCGGCACGATCATCGAGGGTCGGGTTCGCAACCTGACCGACTTCGGCGCCTTCGTCGAGGTGGAGGAAGGCATCGACGGCCTGGTTCACATCTCGGACATGAGCTGGACCAAGCGCGTTCGCCATCCCAAGGAGATCGTTCGCAAGGGTGACATGGTTCAGGTCCAGATCCTGGACATCGACACCGACAAGCGTCGGATCAGCCTCGGCATCAAGCAGCTGCAGGACAACCCCTGGCCCACGTTGGCCGAGGATTATCCGGTCGGCCGCGAGGTCGAGGGCAAGGTCATCCGCATGCTGGACCACGGCCTGGTCGTGGCCATGAGTGGGGACCTTGAGGGCTTCGTGCCCGTTGGTCATCTGGCGATTCCGTCGATCGACAAGCCGCAGTTCTACTTCCACGAAGAAGACGCACTGCCTCTTCATGTGATCAAGATGGACGCCGAGAACCGTCGCATCGTCCTGTCGGTGGCTGAGTTCTTCAAGGACCAGCCCCGCGAGGATCTTGAGGCCTACATCGCTGACCACCCTCGCCGCGACGATGTCGTGACCGAGGATATCGAAGGCGACGACGCCGACGACTACAGCGACCTCAATACCGATGTGCCCGCACCGGCGGACCTCGCCCTCGATTCCATCAGCGAAGCCCCTGTGGCTAAGGCCGAGACTCCCGACGAACAGGTCGAGAGTGAAGCAGCCGCCGATGCCGAGCCGACAATCGAGGCGAGCGAAGAAGGAGCCGACACGGTCGAAGAGGTCGAGACCGAAGACGAACAGGTCGAAGACGACAGCGAGGACAAGAGCGAGTCCTGATCCCAGGCCGCTCACGGGGACAGGGGTGGCTTCGGCCACCCCTTTTCCGTCTCCGGAGGTGATTTCATGAATGAGACCCGGAATCATTCACGTGTCGTGAGGGTGGCATTCCAGACCTTGGGATGCCGCCTGAATCAGTACGACACCGAAGTCATGAAGTCCCGCCTGCCCCACGACCTGCAGTGCCGGATCGTGTCGTGGGATGAGATCGCCGACGTGTATATCATCAATTCCTGCACCGTGACCGGCAAGGCCGATCAGAAATGTCGCAAAATCGCCCGGCAGGTCCGTCGCCGCAACGCCGACGCCAAGATCGTCGTCACCGGCTGCTACGCCCAGGCCCAGCCCGAAGTTCTCGAGGCCATGCCCGAACTCGACGGCGTCATCGGCATCACCGAACGTGATGAGATCCATCAGTGGCTGCCGCGGCTTCTGATCGAGCAGGACAAACTCGTCGAGGTTTCCCAGTTTTCCAAACGCCTCGAGTTTCGCTCCCACACCATTTCGGATTTCGACGGCCGGACCCGGGCTCTTGTGAAGATTCAGGACGGCTGCGACCTCCGGTGCACCTACTGTCTGATCTGGAAGGCTCGTGGACCAGGGCGCTCCCGGTCGGTCGAGAACATCATCGAACAGATCGCCGTCTTCGAGCGTCAGGGATTCCGGGAAATCGTCCTGACCGGTGTGCACATGGGTAGCTACGGTCGGGATATCGGTTGGCTGCCCGGCCTGATCGGCCTGGTTGATCGGGTCGCTCGTCTTTTTCCGGATATGCGTTTCCGGCTGAGCAGCATCCACCCCAATGAAGTGGGAGAGGATCTCCTCAGGCTCTTCGTGCTTCACGCGAATCTGCGGCCCTATCTTCACCTGTCCATGCAGTCCGGATCCGATTCCGTTCTCCGGAGAATGCGGCGTCCGTACAACGCTTCCGAGGTCGAGGCTGCCGTGCGTGCGGCGGCGGACCTGCACCCATATTTCGGGATCGGCGCCGATGTTATCGTCGGCTTTCCCGAAGAGACGGTTGACGAGTTCGAGCAGACCCGCCGTATGATCGATCAGGCACCTTTCAGCTACCTCCATGTGTTCCGCTATTCGCCCCGTCCGGGCACCAAAGCGGCCGCTCTGCAGGATGTCCACACCGAGATCGTCACCGAACGCTCGGCTGTCCTGCGGACCTTGAGTCTCCGCAAGCGCCGGGCATTCGAAACCCGTCTGATCGGTTCCGAACACGAAGCTATCGTCGAGACGGACCGTTCGGTTCCGGGCCGATGCCACGCCACCACAGGCCATTACGCGTCGGTCCTAGTACCGGGCCACTGGGAGCCGGGTGCCATGGTCCAGGTTCGTCCGAACGGTTTCCTCAACGGGATTCTCGTCGCCGACGAAGTTCGGGTCCTTCCCATCTCCCAGACCGCAGGAGCGGAATCATGACCGAGCCGCAGGATGTCCCGAGGATCTGGATCGAGACCTACGGTTGCCAGATGAATACTTACGACACATCGGCGATGTACGGCATCCTCGACGACCACGGCTATCGGCGCGCTGGGACGGCTGAAGACGCCGACGTCGTGATCCTCAATACCTGTTCGGTTCGAGATCTCGCGGAACACAAAATCGAGAGTCGCATCGGGGAACTCCGCAGTCTGCAACGAAAGGGAGAGTCCCGGGCGACCGTCGTTGGTGTGGCAGGTTGCATGGCCGAGCGCCTCGCCGGAGATCTCACCAAGGGGAACAACCGTGCCGATCTCGTCCTCGGGGTGGATCAGTACGAACACTTGCCGACGATGGTCGAGAAGGCTCTTCGGAATTCCGGGCGCCAGTTCCTTGTGAGCACCGGCCATCGGGACGATGTGCACTACGTGGCGCCACCGGCGGCCTACCCGACCAACAATTCCCACCTTGTGGCGATCCACAAGGGCTGCGACTACAAGTGCACCTACTGCATCGTGCCAATGACCCGAGGTCCGCAGCGGGAAAAATCTCCCGAGGTCATCGAGCAGGAAATCCGCGCTATCATCGCCGGCGGGGGCGAGGAAGTGACCCTGCTCGGGCAGAACGTCACCGCCTACCGAGCCGAAGATCTGTCTTTCGCCGGTCTGTTGCAGCGGCTCGCCGGACTCGACGGACTGCGTCGGATCCGCTTCCTCACCGGCCATCCCTGCGACATGGGCGAAGAATTGATCCGAACCATCGGCGAGCTGAACGTGATCTGCCCCTGGCTCCACGTTCCAGCCCAGAGCGGCAGTGACCGGGTTCTCAAGCGCATGAAACGCCACTACACGAGTTCCGAATATCTCAGGATGGTGGAATCGGCCCGCCGATTGATCCCCGATGTGACGTTTTCGGGAGATTTCATCGTTGGATTTCCTGGAGAAACCGATGAGGATTTCCGTCTCACCCTTGAGCTTGTGCGAAGTGTAGGCTACGATCAGACCTTCAACTTCAAGTATTCGGAGCGACCGGGCACACCGGCGGCCCGTCTGGAGGACGATGTCCCTCTCCAGTTGAAGAAGAGTCGGCTTGAGGAGCTGCTGTCCCTGCAGGACGACATCTGGAGCCGAACGGCCGAGGGTCAGACCGGAGCGATCTGGGACATCACCCTCGAGGAACCGGCCCGCCGACCCGATGGAGCATGGCGCGGGCGCACACCCAACAACCGCAAGGTGCTTCTCAAGAATTGCGAGGGCCACGTGGGACAGAATCTGCGAGTCGAGATCACCGGCCACGAGGCCACGACCTTCATGGGTGAAGCCATCTGACCGGAGGAACCCGCATGTCGTTGGTGAAATGGATCCTAGCCTTGCTCGTCGCCATTGCCATGGCCGTTCTCTTTGCTCAAAACAGCGGACAGAGCGTTGACCTCCGGCTCTTCGGCCAGGAGTACCTGGATATTCCGCTCTACTTCGTGATCGCCAGTTCCTTCCTGATTGGCATTCTGGTCAGTCTTGTCTTCGGCAGCGTGAGGGAAATCCGCTTGCGCAACCGCATCCGCGAACTGGGAAGGACACTGAAGGACAGGGATATCGAGCTTGCCGAACTCCGCGCTCTTCCCCTTCAGGATTTCGGTGACGGAGCCGATCGCTCATGAGCATCGGATGGCAGGAAGCTGCCCTGCTCGCTTTGGCTGTCGTGGTGCTCGGGGTTCTGCTCTGGCTGATCCTGCGGGGGAGGCCTGACTTCGACCAATCCGAGGACCCCTATGTCGAGGGTCTGGAACTCTGGCTTGCCGGTGACCACAAGGCCGCCATCGAAGCCATGCGCCGTGCCGTGGATCGGAGCCCGAGCAGCGTCGATCCCTATCTTCAGCTCGGACACTTCCTTCGCCGTACCGGCGACGCCCGTCGCGCCACAGCTCTGCACCGAAGTCTGGCCGCCCGCAAAGGCCTGGCCAGGACGAAGATGAACTCCATCCTGTTGGCCCTGGCCGAGGATCTCATCGTTCTGGGCAGCTGGAACGAGGCGGGCCAGATCCTGACCGATCTCCAGAAACAGAAACCGACATCGGTCCGGTTCTGGAAAACCCGTTTTCACCAGCATGTGGGAGCTGGTCAAGACTCGGACGCGGCCGAAACCCTGAAGCTGGCCCTCAAACGGGTTCCCGAGGATCAGAGGAAGGCTCTGCGCGCTGATCTCGCGATCTTTCAGCTCGACCGGGGTCTGATCGCCATCCGGGATGGCCGTCCGGGTGATGCCCGCCACTTGGTCAACGATGCCGCCAAGTACGATGCCGATCCCGCCCGTTCGGCGTACGTCAGGGCCTTGTCCGAATTGGCTGACGACGATCCGGCGAGAGCGGCCCGAACCTCGACCGATGGATTGCTGGCCGCTCCCGACCACTCCGAGCTCCTTCTGCCCGTACTGCAGAAGGCGCTCTTGCTGACCGGCCATTACGAGCGATCGATTCCCATCCTCGAGTCAGCCTGCGAGACCGCCGAGGCGCCGCCGTCCCTGTGGATCGCTCTGGCCATGCTCCATGAAAAACTTGGGGATCGGGAGTTGGCGATCAGGCTGCTCGAGAGCAAGGCGGGTGACGAACGGCTGACCCTCGACGCCGCCGCACCGTTCCTGAAGATCCTCGTCAATGATCTCCCTGATTGCGATTTCCGGCGCATCTGGGAAGGACTTCATGCCCGGACGGGACCTGTGTCCTGGCACTGTCAATCGTGTGGGCATCGGCTCAGCGAAGTCCGCTGGCACTGCCCGGCCTGCCGAGCCCTCGACACCATCGTGGCCGGCGCTCCCCATCCGGGAACCGATTCGTGACTCGAGGAACCCTTCTGGCGCTCGGCGTCCTGGTCCTTCTGCCTCACCTCGGCCTGGGCGCCGATCCGATCGGGGCCGTCGAGCAGGCCTGGCTGGAAGGTGATCTCGCCGGAGCCGAAGAACACGTCCGGGCCTTCCTGGTCGAGGAACCAGAGAATCCTTTGGGACTCGCATGGCTGGCCCGACTCAGCATCGACCCTCGCGAGTCTCTGGGCTCAAGCGGTTCATCCGAAGAAGAGGCCGTCTTCGCCTGGACTCGTGGCAATCTCGATTCGGCAACCGAGCTGCTCCTTACCCCCGAAGGGCTGTCGCTACACCCGTTTCTTTCAGGGCTCCTGGCGAGACGCCTTGGCGATGCGGCAGCGGCCCGGGAACACTTCGCCACTGTCCAACCTTCGGATCCGGACTATGCCTGGGCACGCTACCAGCTCGCTCGGCTCGCCATGCAGAGCGGGGAATCGGCTCTGGCGCGACGCTATCTCGAAACAGCCGAGCAGGCACCGATGCCCACTTGTCCTGCCGACGTCCTGGCGACACGATGGGAGCTGAGCCGAGTCGATGATGCCAACACCGCTCGAAGGTACGAACGGGAACTGGCTCATCGCTACCCCGATTCCCTGGCTTTGAGCCGCCTGCGGGAGATCCAGCGCAACGATCGGGAGCTGACGAGTGAGCAGACCTTTTTCACACCAGCGCCCGAGCCGGAACCTACCACTTCTGACGCCCGTTACGCCCTGCAGTTCGGCGCCTACTCGGACCGTGGACGCGCCATGACGTTTCGGGACGCCTGGCGACAGCACATTCCAGGCATCGCCATCATGCAGATCCGTGACGCCGAGGGGCGAATGCTTTACAGAATCCGCTCGGGTCATTTCACCACCCGCAGCCAGGCGACTGCCGCCGCCGAGCAACTCAGTCGGCGCCACGACCTGACCGCGATCATCGTGGAGTTGGCGCCGACCCCATGACGCATCGGCCCCCGAAAAAGAGCGTCAAATTGACGCCCATGCTCACCCAGTATCTCGACATCAAGAAGGATTATGCCGACGCCGTCCTGCTGTTCCGCATGGGAGACTTCTACGAAACCTTTTTCGAAGACGCCGCCCGGCTCTCGGATATCTGCAACGTCACCCTGACCACCCGCGACAAGAACAGCGATCATCCGGTGCCCCTGGCCGGCGTGCCCTATCACGCCCTCGACACTTATCTCGGTCGGTTGCTCCAGGCAGGCGTCACGGTCGCCATATGCGAGCAGGTCGAAGACCCCGCCATGGCCAAGGGACTGGTCAAACGCAGCGTCGTCGAAGTGATCAGCCCCGGGACCGCGACCGCCCCCGAACTCCTCAGCACATCGGGTGGACATTACTGTCTCGCCTTCCTGCCGATGGCGACCGGCGGCAACGGCTGGGCGATTCTCGATGCTTCGACCGGCGAATTCCGCTGCGGGATCGAGGAGGCGTCCGTGGTCTCGCTCTGCGAACGGTACAGTGTCCGGGAAGTCGTTGTGGCCGAAACCCTGGCGCCCGGGGAGATCCTGCGCTGGCGTCATGCCCTGCCGGCGACCGTGATCAACGCCGTTAGTGCTGTCTGGTTTCACCCTTCTTTCGCTCGGGATACCCTGCTCGATCATTTTGCGGTGCGGGATCTTTCGCCCTACGGCCTCGGCGTACCCGAACGCGAAGCAGCAGTCTGCGCCGCCGGCGCCCTGCTGCGCTACCTCACGACCTTGAATCTGCGCCGTCCGGCGCAGATCACGACCGTGCGTTTCTCCTCGAGCCACGACAAGCTCCTGCTTGACGAGGAGACCCTCCGCAATCTCGAGATCTTCCGCACCTTCCGCGGCGACAAGGGGGAGGGCACCCTCATCCATCATCTCGATGAGACGGTCACGGCTCTCGGTCGTCGTCTGCTCGAACGACGTCTTGCCGAACCGCTGACCGATCTCGACGTCCTGGGCTCATGGCACAAGGGAGTCGACGGCGCTGTTCGTGATCGCCCGTGGCGCGAAACGATCCGCGGTCTGCTCGCCCGTGTCGGTGATCTGGAGCGCTGGAGCGTCCGCGCGGCTTCGGGTCGTCTCGGCCCGGCCCAGGCCCTGCGCCTCGGCGCATCGTTGTCTGCGGTCGGAGAAATGGCGGCGGCTGTCCGCAGCGGTGAGCACCCGGGCCACCCGGCTCTCGCCTGGACCGATCAGATCCCTGACTTGGATCCACTCGCCAGCCGAATCGAGTCTACCCTGGTCGAACATCCTCCGGCATCGCTCAAGTCGGGCGAAGCGATCCGGGGCGGGCTTGATGCCGAACTCGACGAAGCCAAGTCCATAGCATCGGACACCAAGGGGTTTCTGGCAGGCCTGCAGACTCAGGAACGCGAACGGACTGGCATCTTGACTCTCAAAGTCGGCTTCAACAAGGTCTTCGGCTATTACCTGGAAGTCAGCAACCGTCACCTCGACAAGGTCCCCGCCTACTTCGAACCCAAGCAGACCCTGGTCAACGCTTCCCGATTCCACACGGCCCCCCTGAAGGAGGCGGAGCAGAAAATCCTCGCCGCCGAGCAGCAGATCCAGGTTCGTGAACAGGAGATCTACACATCCCTGCTCGAAGGAGTCGCGGCTCGACTCGACGACCTGGTCCGAGCTTCCCGCGCGGTGGCGGACATCGACCTCATGTTCGCTTTCGCCGAGATCGCCGATCGCCGGGGCTATGTGCGTCCCGAGTGCGACCTCTCCCACGACCTCGACATCGAGGCCGGACGCCATCCGGTCGTGGAGCAGCTGCTCGACCACGACTTCATTCCCAACGATGTCCGTCTCGACCGTGACGTGCGCCAGGTGATCCTTCTGACCGGCCCGAACATGGGCGGCAAGAGCACGTATCTGCGGCAAGTCGCCCTGATCACGCTGATGGCCCAGTGCGGCAGTTTCGTTCCGGCGGTGAGGGCTCGCATCGGCATCGCGGATCGCATCTTCACACGGGTCGGAGCCAGCGACAACGTTGCCCGCGGGCAATCGACGTTCTACGCGGAAATGAGCGAGACGGCCCGCATTCTGCATCAGATGACTCCGCGTGCCCTGGTGATCCTCGACGAGGTCGGACGGGGCACTTCGACCTACGACGGC
>Ga0180007_10002535_pt1 | contig 21622 bp, 18 predicted proteins | sample MM_PC_MetaG_FD_121122 | JGI IMG/M metagenome (GOLD analysis project Ga0180007, IMG submission 121122) | Groundwater microbial communities from the Aspo Hard Rock Laboratory (HRL) deep subsurface site, Sweden - MM_PC_MetaG | ecosystem: Environmental > Aquatic > Deep subsurface > Groundwater... | reverse complement strand
TGGTGGTGGGATTATCCGGATGAACCTGTGCTATATGAGGAAGAAATTTGAAATTCGAATGTTTCAAATGGGACGATGGGATTGCACAATATTTGCCCAAGGCTTAAAAGCCCGAAGTTTTCTGCTCGGGACTTCATTACTCCGCTGCATGCATCAATGACAGACCTGTTATTTCCGCGATTTCGGTGAAACCTAATTCTATACATTTTGCTGCAAATGCTACCTCTTCTTCTGACCCTTTCATTGTTTCTTTCAAGCATTCTATTGCGAATTTCTTGATGTCCTCCAGAGTATCCGTTGATCTAAATTCAGGGAAATCTCGCAACTCTTCGATTTGGCTAAATTCCGGAAAACCTGCCAATCCTTGCATCCATTTATTCATTTTTAAATTTATTGCTATTTTCCATCTGAAAAAGGCGCTTAACCTCCTTTTGACTCGTAGATGATGGGCTAATTGAATTTGGTGTGATACATGTTTAGTTCTTGTATTATTTTCCGGATCCGGGCCTTTTTTAAGAAGCGACTGGACATCCGTTCTCTCCATTAAATCTAATGCTTTGAGTATCCAATCACTATATTGATCTTCTATAACCTCTGTTCTGTCACGAGATGCTAATGAAATATCCAGTTCTTCCATTCTTCTTAATGCTTCTGCTACAACTGGTCTTATTTCAGTCATTCCATCTTTTTCTCTAAATCTTAAACCGTCTGCCCCATCAAGTTGAGCGAGGTCGGAGTTTTCTTCACCATTAACAATTCCAGATAGGTTGGCGTTATCAATGACGAGTAGGCTACTGTTAATTTCGCGAGCTCTTCCAAGTTTCATAGTTTTGTTTGTTAAAAGTCAGGAGAGTATTTTCTCTTATTTTCTGATGATTTGCAAGAAATTTCGCGTTATACTTTAATCATGGAAAATCAAAAGATAGCGAAAATATTCTCTGAAACCTCCGATATTTTGGAGATTTTGGGCGATAGCCGTTTCAAGATTCGTGCTTATAGGCAGGCTTCGCAAACGATTGAGACTTATCCTTATCATTTGCGGGATATTTATGAGGATGACCCGAAGAAACTTGATGATATTCCGGGGATCGGGAAGGCGCTTATGGGGAAAATTATTGAGATTTTTGAGACCGGGGACTGCCGGAAGCATGTTGATCTTGTTCGGAAGATTAAGCCAGGTGTTTTGGATATTTTGCGGCTGCGAGGGATCGGGCCTAAGAAGACCAAGTTATTTCTTGATGAACTCGGGATTGATTCGGTTGTAAAACTCAAGGATGCGGCCAAGCGGGGTTTGCTTCGAGAATTGCCGGGTATGGGAGAGAAAAGCGAGGATGATGTCCTGCTCGCGATTGAGTCTTACGGGCGACTGACAGCGAGGATGCCGATGTACCAGGCTCTTTCCATCGCTGAGGGGATTATTGATTATTTAAAGGTGAATAAAAAGGTGAAAAAGGCTACTTATGCCGGAAGTTTGAGGCGGCGTCTTGAGACTATCGGCGACATCGATATTTTGGCCTGCGGTTCTCCTAAAATCATTGGTGATTTCTGTGATATGCCGGGGGTTGCTCACGTCGAGGCTAAGGGCGATACGAAGGCTACTGTTATTTTGGAAAGTGGGATTCAGGTTGATTTGAGAGTTGTTCCGGAGGAAAGTTTCGGGGCGGCTCTTTACTATTTTACAGGTTCAAAAGCTCATAATATCGCGACTCGTAAGATTGCTCAAAAGAAGGGCATGAAAATCAATGAGTATGGAGTTTTTAAGGGGAAAAAGAGCGTTGCCGGGAAGACGGAGGATGAGATTTTTAAAAAAATCGGGCTGCCTTACATAATTCCGGAGATGAGGGAGGACACCGGGGAGATTGAATTTATGAAGAAAAATCCTCGGTTTAAACCGCTTGAGGAGTCGGATATCCAGGGAGATTTGCATTCGCATACGGATTGGAGCGACGGGAAGAGTTCTCTTGCGGAAATGGCGGAAGCGGCACAGGCTCGAGGGTACAAATATCTGGCGATTACCGATCATTCTCAATCTGTTAAGGTTGCTCATGGGATGGAGGTTCCCAGGCTTGAAAAGCAGCTTTTGGAAATCGATAAATTGAATAAAGGGTTTAAGGGTTTTCGGCTTCTGAAGGGATGTGAGGTTGATATTCTTAAAGATGGAAGTCTGGATATGCCGGATTCTATTCTTGAAAAACTGGATATTGTGGTGGCTTCGGTTCATACGTATTTTCAGCTCCCCGAGAAGGAACAAACTACGCGGATCATTAAAGCGATTCAAAATCCATTTGTGACACTTCTCGCCCACCCTACCGGCAAATTAACAGGTATGAGAGAGGCTTATGATGTTGATTTATTAAAGGTAATGCGCGCCGCCAAAAAGGCCCAAGTTGCAATCGAGCTTAACTGCAATCCATTTCGGCTCGATCTTGATACCAAGCATCTCCGGGCGGCGCGCGATATGGGTGTTATGGTTTCTTTGGGGACAGATTCACACAGCGCTTCACATCTCGAATTTATCGAGTATGGTATTGCTATGGCTCATCGAGGCTGGCTTCAGCCTGAAAATATTCTTAACTGCCAAAAATGCATAGATTTTATACGGAAAAATCACTAAAAATCGGCCAAAAGGTCGAATTAACAGATCAACAAGCTCATCAAATCGGGCGTGTGCTGCGGATGCAGGTTGGAGATAAGATTGCTCTTTTCGATGGGCAGTCCGATCTGGAATTCGTGTGCGAGATTCGAGATGTCGAGAAGAAACAAGTAGTTGTTTCTGTTCTTTCTGCTGTTTCCGGCAATGCTGAGCGCAAGATTAAGGTTCATCTTTATCAAGCTGTTCCGAATAAAATGGCCAAGTTTGAGGAGGTTTTGAAAAAAGGGACCGAACTGGGGGTCGCGAGCTTTCATCCTGTTAAATTCAGTCGCTCCGAAACTAAATTCAAGGAATTACCGAAGCAAGATCGACTTCAGAATATTATGATCGAGGCTTGCGAGCAGTGCGGCGGGACCGTGATTCCCGAACTTGGAAATATTGTTTCTTTTGAAGAGGCTGTTGCGACAGCTCCCGGTCTGAAAATTATGGCTTATGAAGGCGAATGCGAGCTAACTTTGTCGGATATCCAGTTTGGGGATGAAATTTCTCTTTTTATTGGGCCTGAGGGCGGAATAACAGAAGAAGAGGCTGCTCAATTTGATGGGGATCTTTTTAATCTGGGTAAAAGAATCCTGCGAACTGAAACGGCTCCTATTGCGGTTTTGGGGCGGATTATGCTTTGACCAGAGCAAGCTTTGATGGTACTATTCGATCCTCGATTTTAATAAAAAAATTATGGATTTAGAAAATCCTTCACGACGCGATGCTTTTAGCCTGATTGGTGCTCTAGCTGCAGCTGTTGCCGGAGTCGCTTACGCTCAGGAGGCCGATTACCAAGATGTTGGCGATCGTACCGACAATCTTCAGGAGGAAATTCGCCAGCGAACTGAAGCTATTTCGGAATATTGGATCAATTACATTGAAACTAAGCGAACAGAATCGAGGGGTCTCATGCAAACTTATCTGCGTGAATGGGTAGAAGGTGTTTATGAGCACGATTATTTAGAGGCGTGGGAAAAAGAGATTGAAACATTTATTTTGGAAGAGAACCCTATGGTTTTTGGGGCTTCTTTGGAAGATTTCGAATTAGAATATAATAAAAAACTTGAAGCTATTGCGGTAAAAAATCAAGCTCTTGTGAAAGTTATGAATCGAGTGCTTCAGGATGCACAGAATCCATTTTTGGGAGAAGCGACACAGACACTTCAGGCAAAACTGGAGAAAATCCTCGAAATTCAAGATACAGATCGAAAAGTAGAGAAACTTCAGCATCTTGAAGACGAGCTTTGGAGGCAAATCCGATATGAAAAGAACCAAGGATTGATGCGGGATTGGCTATATATTACTGCGCTTATTGATACCGAACTTCGTGCCACTCAAAGTCGACAATTTGAACCGACAGCTCATGATATCAATGATGATCTTGATCAGGAAGGAACCGCTTCTCGCGAGGGGCCAACTCCTTTTATTTTTGGGCATGAAACCGGCGGCATAACTGCTGATGAAACTTATTATCAAAACCCTGATGCTCAGATGGGCATAGGTCAAAAAAATCCTTACGATACTCTTTTTAATGTACTTGTTCTTCAAGAGATTGAACAAAGATTGCAGCGCAAAGTGGAGCTATATGACAAGAATGTCCATGATCAGCCGCGAATGATGAGAAACGGCTATCGTGACATTCCTGCTTTTCACGGACAGGAATCAAATATTCAAGGGTTTGTCTATCAATTTTTTGGCCCTAACAATTATGAAGATAATGAATTCGGACGAATAAAGGTTAAGTTGGGACCTTTTCACAGATGGTACAACAATCAATTAGGACATATTTTGCCACACCATATTGAGGTTGAATTGGCTAAAGAACTTGGAGAAGAGCCTTTTGAGGATGTGAGTCAGCTTGAAAAGCTTCATCCTATTGCTCAAATGGTGGTACTTGCCTGGCTGGAAAACGACAGAGAGCCTCTTTCTGTTGATTGGGAAACTCAGTTTGAGGAGATGAGTCCGGAGCAGCTCAAGCTTCTTCAAGGGTTTGATACTTTTAGGAAAAGTTGGGAAATCCCAAGTGTCATAGTTACAGAACGATCTTATGGAAGAAATCTTTCTATCGCTCCGATGCCAAAAGGCAGACTTGCATATCACCAAGAGCTTGCTAAATTGGATGCTGCGATGAGTGAGCATGGGTATTTTTTGCTTGAAAGTGGAGGAGATATGAGAGATGTATTGGATCATCCTGCTCACTTGAATATGGAATATGCTCGCTATGCTTACAGTAACAAACCGGGTGAGGACGGTCGTCAATTGACTGCTCAGGAAATCTTGAACCACTGGGCGCAGATCGACCTTCGTAAAGCTCTATTGCCTATTGCGTCCGGAGTGGCTGTTGGGCTTCGATATTTTGATCTTGAACGATTGCTAGAGGAACCTCCGGTAATAGAGCTTAAACCTGACCCAAGATACAACCTTGCTCCTGAATTGATGTTTGCACCGCCTTACTCTGAAACAAAGCGTCCAACACGTGATATTCCTCCTTTTGAGCCTCGTGAGGAGAGTCGTGCCGGTGAGTACAGATTAGAGCTGGTTCCCGAGGAGGACGAAGAATAGAGGTTGACTTTTTCGGGTTTTCTGGCATGATACGCCTCTATGGCTTTAAAAACCAGACAATTCGACAGTCAAGACGAGTATTTCGTTGCATCGTGGGTTGAGAAGAAACGAGCTCGCCGAAATGCTTTTATTGGGAAAGCAGTTATCACTCTTGCTGTTGCAGCTGCAACTTTCGGAGCCATTCAGGGTTTCAAAAAACGAGAAGAGATTAAGGTTGACGGCTCAAGAATTCTGCATGTTCTCGGCTCATCCGATCAAGAGCGCGACACTTTATTCTGGAATCCCGCTATCCGAACCGATTCTCCTGATGAGATTCGAGAGAGTGTACTGACCGCTTATACCACTCAGAAGTTTTTCGAACACAGTCCCCCTCCTATTTCTTTGGAAGATTTACAGGAGCAGATTGATGATGTTGGGGAAAATATAATTGTTTTTGGGGTAAAAGAGCTACCGCAGGAGTTTTGGAAGAATTTTACGAGTGAAGAGGTTAAATTTATTAAGGAGCATGTGAAATGCCTTGCTTTCGGGGAAAACCTAACCGGTGTAAATAGCCTTGCTGACAGAGGTCGAATCGCTTCCTATCTCGGAGAAGGAGCTGTTGCCTTTGATTCCAGTGTGACGGAAGTTTCCGGAGAAAATGCTGATGTTTTTCGATCTATAGTTGCGCATGAAGCGCAGCATGGCTTCAATCAAGATTTAGACCTTCCTCTTTTGATTGATGAGAAAACGGCTTATGAAACAGCTCTGACTTTTCTTGAACGACAACCGCAAACCGAGGAGATTAAAACGGAAATTGGAAAGATTTTAAATACGCTTAATGTGGCAGATTTTTTGATTAAAAATTATGGGCATGTCCCCGAAATTGGGAATATGCATCCTGGGTCCGGACTTAGGGCTATTCAACTCCAAAAGGCTGGGGTCAATCCTGGCATCCCTCCTATTGACGACCCTGATGAACCCGGCCTTTCTTCCGAGATGCAGGCAGCACTTTTTGCTGCTCATGTTGCTGATCATGAGTTCTCCGCCCTAAAAAAGTTGATTGAAGATTACATGTACGAATTCGTACAGAATGGTGATACGTTTAACCTGTTGGTTGCTGATAATTTGGCTGAACTGATTATGGAGAATTATCCCGATCAGTTCCCTGATGAGCTTAAGTTTTTACTGGAAAATATTGGTAATAAACAAAGTTCTTCAGATTACTCTTTTCTTTTGCTTGTGATGAATATTAATTCCTCTGTTCTTAGCATTATGGAGAGCATGGCAACTCCTATTTCTGAAAGCCCCGATCTTGATGAAGTTCTTGGAAAATTGACTCCTCAAGATGTTGAGCTCCTTGGGAAATTCATAGACGGCTCTATGCGGAAAAAGATATTAACAGGTGCAGAAATAAATCGATTGCTTTCACGTCTTTATATTTCGGCTTTTTATTATTTGAATAAAGGAGATTTTGTGTCAGCTTATAGATATCTTCATAATTATGTTGATCCTCAGTACGAATATTTGGATTCCGATGGTGAAGTGAATGCTGTTTTCGGGAGGTTAATTCTTTATCTTGGTTCTCATCAGTTATTTGACGGGTTGGATTACAGTGATCAAAAGGCTTATGACGATGTTTATAAGACAAGTGTTACTTATTTTCAGAGAGGACTGCAACTGCTTGGACCGGAAATCTATGAGGAGATATTTGGCGAGTTGTACCCTGATGAAAACAAGGCTAACAATCTTGATTTTTCTTATATTCCGAAGCATACTCCCTCAACTCTGAATTTTTCACGCCGGAATTTATTTGAAGAATAAGGTTATTTATGCTATAAGTTCATCTGCTTTTATCTTTTAACAAAAAACACAATGAAAAAAGCAACAATCCTTCTAGCAGTACTGTTTTTATCCGGATGTTTCCTATCTCAGCAAGCGGTAACTTTCACAACTCCAGCTTATTCTTACATTGAGCCGGGGGTGGATACTATCGATTTCACGACAACATTCGAAACAAACGCTTACCTTTCCAGGGTTGTTTGCGCGGATGAGGAGACTCTTGACACTCAAGGTCCCGCTCTAATGAGCGCTTACGCTAAGCCTACTGAGGCTGTGCCTGCAACAAGCTTCAATCTTACTACCGATAAATTAAATAAGTTTGCCGGAAGCTTATGCGACATCTACGTTATGGCTTACGATGAGACTACCGTTGAAGAGACTGAGGCTGTTGTCCGAGTTAATATCGGCGCAGCTGTTGTCGTTGTTGAAGAAGATGTTGTTATTGTAGAAGATGCTGTTTGTGACGGTGATGACGAAGAAGAGTGCGACGACGAGGAAGTTGAAGAGGAGGCCGAAGAAGCTCTAGAGGAATAATTTCAAGCAATCTTTTAAAAGCCTTCCTTTTTGGAGGGCTTTTTTTATGTTAAGATCTCTGCGTAACATATACTTGTGAACAAAAAAATTGAACAATTCGTAAATCTGTTTGAAGCGGAAAATCGCAAATTAAATCTGTGCAAGTTCGGCGATCGTGAGGAGTTTATAAAGAGGCATGTCATGGACTCTTGGGAGGCGGGACAGTTCCTCGAGGACTCTCGGAAGGTTGTGGATTTGGGGACGGGAGGAGGTTTGCCCGGACTTATCTTGGCCATTGAGAAGCCCGATATTGAGTTCACATTGATCGATTCTGTCCGAAAGAAGTGTGATTCTGTTGATATTATGGCGAAAGAACTTGAGCTATCTAATGTCGATGTTGTTTGCGGAAGGGCTGAAGAGCTCGGACATGAGATGAGGGAGGTTTTCGACGCTGCGACTGCGCGCGCTTTGGCTCCCCTACCCGTTCTACTTGAGCTTGCTGCGGGGTTTATTCGGCCCGGAGGGCTTTTTATCGCTTATAAGGGGTCAAAATACTTACAAGAGCTTGAGGAGGCCAAAAATGCGATTGAAATCTTGGGGTTTGAGCTTGAAAAAATTCATCATTATGAGCGAGTTTTATTGATTTTCAGGAAAACAAAGTCTTTATCATCTAAATATCCACGCAAAAATGGCACCCCGAAAAAAAGGCCGCTCTAGACGAAGCAATCCTAAAAAAACGGAAGCACATTACAAGGTTCAAGACCCCTACTTCAAGCAGGCAAAGGCTCACGGCTACAGGGCCAGAAGCGCCTATAAACTGAAGGATATTTTGCGGAAATACCCTATTGTCAGGCGCGGGGATAAGGTTCTGGATCTTGGGGCGGCTCCCGGAAGCTTTCTGCAAGTTCTTAATGAGATTGGAGCTGAGGCTGTCGGGATGGATTTGAAGGAAATTGAACCCATAGAGGGGGTCTCCACGATTGTTGCGGATATCTTTGATTATAAACCCAAGGGGAAGTTCGATGTTGTGACTTCCGACCTGATGCCGAATACTACCGGGATTAAGTTTTTGGATAACGAAGAGAGTGTTGATCTGGAACTCAGGGCTCTTCAGGTTGCCAAAAAGTGTTTGAGGGATGATGGGAATGCGGTTTTTAAGATTTTTAACAGTAATGAGCTGAAAAGATTTACGAATAATGCTCGGGATTGTTTCCGAGAGGTGCATGTTTTTAAGCCGGATGCGGTGAGGTCGACAAGTAAGGAAATTTATGTTGTTTGTATCGGGTTTAAGTGTTAAAATCTCGTTTGTCTTTAATTTTTCCGATACATGAGGACTGAGGAAGATGCTCTCGGTCAAGTTGAGGTTCCCAAAGATGCTTACTTTGGAGCTTTTACTGCCAGAGCAGCGCAAAATTTTCAGATTAGCGGGATGACCGCTCCGGAAGAGTTCCGCAAAGCGCTCGGATACATTAAACTTGCGGCTGCTCGAGCAAATGCTCGTCTTGAGGGATTGCCCGAGAAGGAGGCTATTATTCAGGCTGCTGAGGAGTTTTCTGAAGGTAAGTTCGATCATGAGTTCTCTCTCGATGTCTTCCAGGCAGGTGCGGGTACTTCTTACAATATGAATGCTAATGAGATTATTGCGAATAGGGCTAATGAGATCTTGGGATTTAAAAAAGGCACTTATGATCCGATTCATCCGAACGACCATGTCAATAAGGGGCAATCTTCTAATGATGTTATTCCAACCGCTACTCGTCTTGCACTCCTGTTTGTGAACAAGTTTTTTGTGCAGGAACTTGCAGCTTTGGTGGAAGCTTTTAATAAAAAATCCAAAGAGTGGAATCACATAAAAAAGGTTGGCAGAACACACCTCCAAGACGCGGTACCGATTACGCTCGGGCAGGAGTTTTCATCCTACGGACAGGCTCTCGAAAACTGCCTCCAAGAATGCAAACAGGCTTTCTCAGAGCTCAAAAAGCTCGGAATAGGAGCAACGGCGGTCGGAACGGGCATAAACGCTCACGAGGACTTTCAAGAAGAGGTTTTGAAAGAGCTTTCCGATCTAACAGGGCTCGAACTGAAAGCGGCTCCGAATCTGACAACAACCAATAACAGTATGCAGGCTTTCACTCGTCTATCCGGTGCTTTGCGGAATTTGGCAATCGAAATGAGAAGAATTATGGACGATTTGCGACTTATGAGCAGCGGACCTCGTGCAGGGCTAATGGAGATTACTCTTCCTAATGCGCAACCAGGTTCTTCGATTATGCCGGGTAAGATTAATCCGTCGATCCCGGAATGTATGAGTATGATTTGCGCCCAGGTTATCGGGGCTGATCAGACTGTTGCTTGCGCGGCTCAGAACGGGGAGTTCGAGCTTAATTGGAACGCTCCTTTGATTATGTTTAATCTGACTATGGCTGTGCGGATTCTTGGTAACGGGTTCGAGATGGTGCGAGAAAAGTGTATTGCCGGGATTCGAGCCAATGAGGAAAGGATTGCCGAGTTATATGACGGCAGTCTTGCTGAAGCTACCCTACTTATCCCTGAGCATGGATATAAGAAGGTTGCGGAGATGGTTAAGGAGGCGAATGAGAGTGGGGGGGGGCTCGGGAATGTTTAATTTTCAATTACCAATGTTCAATAGTGGAGTTTTTGCTGCGCAAAAACAGCTTTTTGTAGTGGAAGGTTCTGATCTTGCGGCCTCACTCTGAGATTTTTAGGGATATAAAATCCGTTTCGCGAAAGCGTTTATCTCCGCCATGGGGAAACTCCACTCACTGGGTACTTCGTACTTGAGACTTGGTACTAATTTTTAGCTATTGACAAAACTGCCGTTTTCGGCTTTAATAAGCCACTTCCAGCTATTCGGTAACCGTAATTTCACCTTCATATGAATCACTCACGCCGGTCACATCTTCTACTTCTAATTGCACCGTATATTCTCCTGCCTCATCGAATGTGTGAGTTGGCCTCCTATCAAAACTTTTTGCGCCGTCACCGAAGTCCCAAAAATAGTTTTGTGCGGATCCCCGGCTGCAAGTCGGGTTAAAAGTGACAATTAAAGGTGCCGGCCCCTGCTCTACATTTGCTTCGAAACAAGCTGTTAGTTCAACGGGTCGAACTGTTATATTCAGAGATGATGAATCTTCCGCTCCGTCTGAAGCTACAACTGTTACCGTTGCTGTGAATGTCCCGATATCATCGTATTCGTACTCGATTTCAGCTCCTCCAAGATAATCTGTTACTCCATCACCGAAATCCCACTCGTAAGCGACGATTTCTCCATCAGGATAACTTGAACCTGATGCGTCAAATTCAACCGTCATAGGCACTTCTCCCGCGACCGGTGAAGCTGATAGTGTGGCGGTTAAACCCTGTGCTTCCACTATAACCATTATCGTTTCCGTGCTTTTATTGCCGTCTGCATCCAATACTGTAAGCATTGCTTTGTACTTACCTTCTTCTTGATAAGTGTAGGCTGCTGTTTCTCCGGTATCGTCCGCTACGCCATCACCGTCGAAGTCCCATCCGTATTCGATGATGTTTTCATCTGCGTCCAGGCTTGACCCTGCGTCAAATACAACCGCGAAAGGAACGCTACCTATTACTCCGCCTTCATCTTCGTCGAAGTCCGGGGTTGTTTCTATTACTGCAAGAGGTTTCTCCGAGGCTGTTCTTACCGTTACTTCCAGTTCCGTTTCGCCTTTCTCCCCTTCTTCATCTGTTACTTCCAGGATGATTGTGTAGGTTCCGATTTGGTCGTAAGTATGTTTTGCAGTTCTGGTTTTGGCTTTTGAAGATTCGTCTCCGAAGTCCCACTCGTAAGAAGCGATGTCTCCGTTTGGAGAGTCTGACTGTGATGCTGAAAAGCTATATTCAGTGTTTACGACATATTCGTCTGCTGGTTCTGTTATTACTGCGATCGGTACATCTGTTCCTGCACCTATTTCCACTGTGGAAATGCTGTATTCGCCATTGTTGTCCGTGACTCTTAGAGAGGCTTCGTATGTCCCGATTTTTTCGTATGTGTAGGATGCTGTGACACCTTCCGCGTCATCGAACTTGCCATCTCCGTCAAGATCCCACTCGTAAGCGACTATTTCGCCGTCGGGATCCAGGCTTTCCGAAGCGTCAAATTCAACTTTTAACGGAAGGGCTCCCGCTTCCGGAGTTGCCGTAAATATTGCCGAAACCTGTTCGTTGCTGAATACAACGTCCATTGTGAGGATTTCCGAGTCTTCTTCGCCTGTATTCAAATCTTCGTAAGTTATGTCGAGGGTTACTGTGTAGCGTCCGCCATCAAGACCTTTTTCCGTGTATTTGTGACTGACTGTCTCCCCTGTTGCGCTTGCGCCGTCACCGAAGTCCCATTGATAAGATATAATTCTGTGTTTGTATGGATTGAAAGGTATGCCGGAAGCGTCAAACTCTATGACCGCCGGTGCTGTTAATCCTGTTACTTCCTCGGGTATTGTTTGAATTAAAGTTGTGTTTTGCGAATTTTGAGTTTCTACCTGTTGTGAGCTCAAATACATATAGGTAAAGCCCCAAGCGAATGCAAGGATCAAAAATATTCCTCCTCCGAGTGCGGCCATCACTACTCCTTTCTTTTTGCCGCTTTTGTCCTCTTTTTTGGACATTGAGGTTTTGAAAAGGCCAATAACTCCTACCAAAAATGCAATAAATATTGCAAGTCCGAATATAATGTTGGTCAGGGCTATTAGGAATGGGAAGAAATTTTCCTCCGAAATCCCGAACATCTGGAGCAGAGGGTTGTTGCTGCCTCCGCCTTGAGTTAGAAGAAGAAAAATCATCACAATCATGACGACAAATACGATTCCTGCAGTGATTCCTCCCGCCATTATCGCTTTTTTCTTTTTGAGTTTTTTCTTTTTGGCTTTGAGCTCTTTCTTTTGCTCTTCTGTTAATTGAGGTTTTGGCGGCTGAGTAGGTTGCACGGGTTGCGGTGTTGGCTGAGCGACTGGAACAGGCGCCGGCTCTGGCATCGGTGCTGGCGGCGGTGTCGGTTGAACGACCGGCTCGGGCATTGGTGGTTGCTGTACCGGAGTAGGCTCAGGCTGCGGAGTCACAACCGGCTGCGGCTGTGACTCGGGCTGTGGAGTAGGTTCCTGAGGTAGCGGTGCTTGGTCTGCCGGCAAGTTATTAACATAGATTTGCGGATCTTTATTATCGTCCATTTTTATTTTTGTTTTAGGTTATCCTCTTAACAGTGTAAATACTTGCTCCCAAAAGTGCAAATGAGAGTGCCACTATCATAAGAACAAAACCTTGCGACCCCGACACGGGGAATAGATTTGCTCCTCCCATATTTTGGAAGAGTATTTCTTTTGTAATGTCATAATGATTATCGAACTCATCCTCAACGGTGAACTGCATCACGACAAGACCCCAACTTTCCTCGAAGTAAACATCGCTGAACACACCGCTCATACAAGCTGCGTCTTCATAGTCATGATCGTTGTTTTTCACCCCATCACCATCTGTATCATAATAAACATTTTTATCCAGCCAACAGGTTACTCCATCTCCGCTGTCACGGTTGGTCGAGTAATTTATCTGTATATATCCTCCCGGACTTGGCAGATATATCTTATGATCGTCCTCTACTGAAGGAACAGGGTTTGTCAGTATATAGCCGATTAATTCCTGTTGCTCTGTCAGCTCAACCGTTCTTGTTACGAAATCTTCCTTGTTCATCGAGTCAAGAACTGTAAGTTTTACTGTATAATCTCCGTAATTGTCGTATGCATTGGTTGGATTCTCCTCGTAAGAGTCTTCGTCGTTTGCATTGTCCCCGTCTCCGTCGGAATCAACATCCGTGTTGAAATCCCACACATGAGATACAATTTGCACTTCCGCTCCATCCGATTGAGAGTTGTTTTTGAAAGCTACCGACAGATCTTCCGCTTCATAGGTAAAAGCCGCCGTTGGGGGCTCTGTTTCCGCGATTATTATTGTGTGCTCGACTTCATCAATTCCGCCCGCATTGTCGTAAGCCGTGAGCTTCACCCCGTAACTTCCAATTTCAGAATATGTATGGGTTGGCGTTTCTTCCTGCGAGTCGATATCGTCCTTTGTATCGCCGTTCCCGTTCGAGTCTTCGTCCGTATCAAAATCCCAATGGATCGCATAAATCTCCGCTCCGTTATCTTCGTCGGCTGTTGATTTATTGTTAAAATTTACTTCGAGAGTGTCAACCGTGTAAGTGAAAGCCGCTTCGGGCGCACTCGCCAATGTCTCGACACATATTTCGGCTTTGTTCGGAGCTACCGAGGCTTGTTCTTTTTCATCTATAACTTTTAATCTGACTTCGAAACAACCTACCTGCTCAGGTTCCAACGTTATCGTTGCTTTTCCCGTTTCTTCGTTGTTATGGAACCCGTCTCCTTCAATGTCCCATACATACATCATATCGTCACCGTCCGGATCATAAGAACTGCTTGCCAGCGTTACCGTTTCACCAAGCATTATAAGTGTATCGCTAACGCTGAATTCCGCGATCGGCGCCGCGTTTTGTCCATTTGTAACTTTTAAAACAGGAACTTCATCCTCATCAAATGTATCCGCACTTGTAACCGTATTATTACCTGTATCTGTTATCTCAACTACAAATGCATAAGTTTTGCTCTCTCCGCTATTCCCTCTCGTAGGGATTGTAATACTAACCATATCGTCGGTTGTGATTTGAGCTCCAAGTTTCTGGGTACTGTTATTGATATCATAGTAATACCAGTAATAGTTGGTTATACTTCCATCGGGGTCTGATGCATCGACTCTTAGATTCACATCAACAGGGGTTACGAGAGTATCCGAAGTAACCTGATAAGATAGGCCTGTTATGACCGGTGGTTCTTCCGATACTTCTATATTGAATGTATCTTTAGATGTTGCGGTTGGGTCATCCTCATCTGTTACGGTGAGGGTTACTATGTATTTGCCAACTTCATCGTATGTATGAGTCACCTTTTTCTCGGTGCTGTTTGTGTTGTCTCCAAGATCCCAGCTGTAATCAAGTTTTCTTGATGAGCCATCTGTATTCTTAGATTGGCCGGCGTTGAATGTGAAGACTGTGTTTATGTTGCCTTTTGCATCCAAGCTCGCGACATCATTCCCGTCTTTTGAGGCTTGTATCACCGCTATCGGGCTGTCTGCGTCTCCGATGTAGACTTTTTTAGTGTAGTAGTTTTCGTTGTCTTGCTCATCGTAAGCCGTCAGTTGCACTCTATATGTTCCCGCTTCTGAGTATGTGTGTGTGAAAAATGCGTTGTTGCCGATTATTGATTCCGTAACATCGGAATCTCCGTCATCGTAGTCGATTTCGAAGGCCACTGCGTTTTCACTTTGAGCCGAAAATGTTACCACTACTCCCGTTTCTTCAAGCTGATAAGCAACTCCCGATGGCATATTTAAATAAACATCAAGAACTGAATCTACTTCGAATTTTCCTTCCAAAGTTGTGGTTTTTTTGAGGTTTTCATTTTCATAATCATCACTTACCCCGAGAATTAGAGATTTCTCTCCGGCTTCCGAGAATTTAACAATAGGTTTTTCCGAGTTTTCATCCGTATTATCAACATATTCAAAATCTTTTCCTTCCTCTCCTTCAAACTCCCATTTGTAAGAAATCACATCTCCCTGATCCGGGTCGTAACTATCACTTGCATCGAAGTGAACCGTTCCCGGCTGAGTAGGATCAGGCATTTCGTATGTAAATTTTGCGACCGGCGGTTGAGAGTCGACTGTAATATCTACACTGTCTATATCGATTTCGCCGGCGCTATCCAACACCTCAAGACTTACGGTATATTCACCCGGTCTTGCGAATTGGTGTTCTGATTCACTTCCATTGCCTATTCCTTCTTCTACTCCGTTTTCAACTATGAACCAGTCGTACTGAATTATCGACCCCGTATCTGTTGTTGAAGATGAACCGTCCAATCCGAGAACACCTCCTATATCAAGAAGTGTCGCTGAAGGTATGATTCTTGCTGCAGGAGAAGCTATCACGATTTTTCCGAGATATCTGTCTGTATTCCCTATAACATCTCGAACTTCGACAGAAAGGTCATAAGATCCTTCATCCGTATAAACACATGTTTCCGAAATAAGGCTTTCGCTTTCGAACTCTTCGCCGTTTCCACAATTAAGTTTGTGGGAAATCGTAGCGTCCCCGTTGCCGTCAAGAGTTCCTTCCATATCCATTGTTATCCCAGCCACACCTTCTACAAGTGTGAACTTGGTTTTACTTCTGTCGATATTGGCCGAATAGTCTGCGAGTTTGATTGAATCGCCTTTTCCGGAGCCTGTTTTTGCAGTCAAAACTATCTGAGAAGTCGGCGGCTGAACAGTCACGCTTACATAGCTTTGTCCGGGACCTATGTTTTCGTCAGAGCTCAAGATACGCAATCCAACCCTGTATGTTCCGGTATCTCTGTATGTACAACTTACCGTAGGCTCGTTTACTTCCTGGCATTCCGTATCTCCAAGTTCGTTGTACTCTCCATCGCCATCAAGATCCCAATGGTATTGGTAGCTTTGGATTGTTTTGTCACTTGGGTCGTATGAACTTAGTCCGTTAAAGCTTATTACTGCAGGAGCGTTTTCTTCTCTCACGCTCGCCGTGATTACAGAAGTTGCAAAATCAAGGTTTTCCACCATTGCATATATTTCACCCATCTCCTGAACAATATCTCTAAGCACCGAATTATCCACAAACTCATTCATGTTATCTTGTCTGGCGTCTCCTCCTTCCATGAAGTATCCCAGTATATCTACAAACTTTTGATTTACCGCAGTCAATGTTGACCCTAATTGTTTTATTGATCCCGAGCCATCATCTGTATTGGCGACGTAAAGGTCCAAATCAAATAGTGACTGAAGTGTTATCAACTGCTTTTCATAACCGATCACGCCTTCTTCATAATCCGCCGCGGCAGCTTCTTTCAGGTAAGTTAGTCCGTTAGAAATATATCCTTCATAAAGATCAAGATCTCCGCTATCCGAGTAGGCGTATGCTTTTGGAATAAAAGATATTGAAGGTAAATTATAATTATAATATTCGCTTATGTTATCCAAAACCGCAGAAGAGTACTCCTGAAGTTCCAGTGCGGCATCGTAAGTTTCGCTGTATCTATCAACCATATCGAGAATGTCTGTCGCCAGCTCTTTGATCATAAGGGCATGATCCTGAACATCTCTCAAAACCTCTTCATCATCATACCCGGAAGTATCCCCGATAGTCACAACTGACTCAATATTCGGATACGGCTGATCTTCCGCAAAGTCTATGTACTGATAAACATTCGAATATATAGTGTAAAGCTCCAGATACCCCCTGGTAATCGCCTGCAGCTCGTTTGATATCGCATTCACGTTGTAAATGTCTGCTTCTTCTCCCGTTACCCCTTCCCCCGCAGAGTACACTCCCCCTTGTCCACGATCCTCTCCTCCTCCCGCAGCTTCTCCTATCAAGGTGTTCACTATCGCGTATGAGGAAAGCACCACAATGATACCTGCAACCGCATACATAACAGATTTCTTCCCCTTCTCCATCTGTTCGTCTTTACCTCCTGCGGTAACGTACATAAACCCTCCGTAAATTATGAAAATAATCGCGATTAACCCCAAGAAAGAAAGTGCGAAATTTGTCACATTCAGTATGAATTCTCGTGCGCTTTTTGCCTTGGTAAGACCCGGATCATAACCTGCGGCGTCAGGAGCTTCAAATGAACCCTGATACTCTGTAAAGCTTGTTATTTCGTAGTAGTTGTCGCCGCAATTGAGAATCCCGCCGGTATCGGATTCCATTTCGTCACAGAACGCATCTTCAACGGCACCGAAATCAAGGTCGAAAGCTGCTGCGGAAAGCGGCATAAATAATGCCAGAACCATCAGCACAAACCCGACAATGGGCTTTGGGAGGATTTTTTTTGTTTTCATGGGGTGTGTTTTTAGTATTATTAATCTCTTAATTATACCAAAAAAGCGCCCACAACTCAAGCCCTTAATCAATCGCCAACACTGATGCGGTTATCGCATAAGCGCTTCCGGCCATAATTATTCCTATAACCGCACCGATAATTACCTTTTTGGCCTTGGCTGTATTCTCTTCACTTGCTCCCGCAAACACATAGAGATACCCACCATAGATTATCATTGCAACAGATACAAAACCTATTAGCGCCGATACGAAGTTGGTTATGCTCGCAAGAAGGTACTGCCCCTCTTTTACCCCTATTTGCACCCCTTCTCCCGGTATGTAGTTGAATATAACATCTTTAACCAGAAATTCGGATATCCCTATCATAAAAAGCGCAATGATCGACCAAAAAACATGGTTCTTGGACTTGGTAACTTGCTCGTCGTTATAAGACATCGTTACTATCCTGAATCCTTCATAAGCGATCATGAATACCGCAACCGAACCTATGAATGTCTCCAAAAGCATATATATCCCCTGCAAAGTTCTTGCAGTTCTTTGAGCGAATTCCAGGGTTTGATCCCGATCCCCTGCAAGTATTTCTCCTTCCGCCCCGAAGAACATGTCTTTCACAATCGTGTCCGCCGTAAACACAACAAGCAACCCCACCGTTGCCCATACAAGATAAGTTTTTTGTTTGGTGATCTCTTCTTCCGAGCTTTTCCCCGCAAGGAACAGTTTATATGCCGATACCACTATAAAAATCACCGCGAGCCCCCCCAAAATGTACTTCATAAAATCCAGGACATAGTAAAGCCCTCCTGTTATTCCTCTTAAACCGTCTTCATCAAAAGCTTTATCATGTACTCCCGTTTCTTCATAATTCGGTAAATCCACCTTATCGCCCGCATTCTCCAGAAGATTTTCATAAGTTGCGGAGTCCGCCTGAGGGATTTCCGCTTTGATAACGGGCATAACCCCTACCATAATCATAAGCAGTATCGAGAAAACCAGGAAAGATTTTAGAAAGTTCATGTTTTTAAATTACTCCTGAAATTACCGTGGAAACTATTGCAAAAGCTCCATATATAATAATCGCTCCTATTATAGAATTTACAATTATTTTCTTAGCCTTACCGGACTTCTCTTCATCACCTCCCGAAAGAGCGTACATCAGCCCTCCTCCAACAATTCCCAAAATCATCACGGGCCCAACAAATGAAACCAGGAAGTTGGTTACCGCAACTATCTCCGTCAAACCTGCACGGGTATCTATTGTGACCATTGCCGTATCGTATCCCGCATCCGGATCGATTTTGAAAAGGACTCTTCTCACAAAAAATTCCGCAACCAATATTATTACAATCCCGGCGACCGCTCCTATTACCTGCTTCCTTTCATTGGTAATCGCCTCTTCTTTATCTCCGGCTGTAATCATCGTGAAAGCCGACTGAACTATCATAAATACCGCAACACTTCCCAGGACATATTTAAGAAAAGTTACTATAGTTGTAACCGTATCGTTAAAAATCCCCGCCCTTTCCATTATTAACTCCCCGCTCCCGACAAAACTGCCTTGTCCAAAGTTAAATATATCGCCAACCGTTGCAGCCACACTCAAAAGTGCAAACCCCACAATCGCCCAGAGAAGAGCCTTCTTCTGCTTGCCAACCGACTCTTCATTGTGACCCGTTATCACAAGAATGAACCCATACATTACGATAAGCCCTATCCCAACCGCAGCCAGTATAATTCTGGCTATCCTCATCAGGCTTGCAGCCAAATTACCCGCTTTTTCTACTGCTGTCGCTCCTTCCGGATCAGGCACATCACCGAAATTCTCCGCATCTGGCAAATTCAAGAAGTCCGCCGCCGATAATGGAGAGTTTATTATAAAATAAATGATTACTCCTATCAGGATTGCAGCAACTATGAATGTTTTTAAATATGTTCGTTTTTGTTTTTTCATCTTGTTGTGTGGTGGTGTTTTACCGGAGGCAAAACGGCTTTTTGTATTTTTTGGCGCAGGGATAACTTTGATTCCTCTTGTTATTTTACCATTTTTTTCAGGTCAGAAGCAAATAAATCTTGCTTTTTCCTGAAAATATACTACAATTCTCATTGTCAGATTGCCCCGGGGGCCTTTTAAAGGTATTTTGCTCCCAGATATAAATTTATTTTAAAATTATGAAGAAACTCTTACAGTACATTAAAGACAGCTTCGACGATATTAAGAAAGTTACTTGGCCAACCAAGAATCAGGCTGTCATTCTCTCTCTTATTGTTTTTGCTGTTTGTATTGTTGTCGCTATATTTCTAGGAGTTTTGGATTATGTTTTCGGGCTCGGGATTCAAGAACTTATTAACCTGGCCAAATAATCTCTGTTATCTGTTATCTACACTCTACTATCTACTATTTAAATCATGGCAAAACAAGCTAAAGGAACAGGTCGAAACTGGTATGTGGTTCATACTTACTCGGGATATGAAGATGCTGTGCGTGAAGCTCTGATCCAGAGGATCGAAACTATGAATATGCAAGACACTATCTTCGATGTTGTTGTCCCGAAAGAGACTCAAATCGTCATCAAAAACAATCAGCCCAAGACCGAGAAGAAGAGGCTTTTCCCGGGTTATGTGCTTGTAGACATGATCGTTGATGATGAATCTTGGTATGTTGTAAGAAATACTCCGAATGTTACCGGATTTGTCGGATCAGGAACTATTCCCGTCCCCGTTTCCGCTGAGGAATTCAAGGTTATCAGGAGACATATGGGTCAGCAGGATCCTAAGTTCAAGATCGACTTTGCCAAGGGTGACAATGTTGCTGTTCTTGACGGACCTTTCGCCAATTATGAAGGTCTTATCGATATGGTTGATGAGGAAAAAGGTAAAATCAAAGTTCTCATCACTATCTTCGGAAGAGAAACGCCTGTTGAGCTCGACTTTACTCAGGTTAAGAAGAAGTAAAGTTTAGTTGTAGAAGTAGCTGTAGTTGTGGTATATTTTTGCCTTATTTTTATTAAAAAATATTTATCAATGAATACTCCCAAACTGAATGAAGAAGGTCCTTACAATAATATTGAACGTATGCGACAGCTCTTGATGAAGCGTGGTATATTCGTCGATTTGACAGAGCTTTCTCGTGAAAAAGCTATGGCTCTTTCTCCTGAGGAAATTTCTAAAATGTTTAGAGAAAGATGTCGTAAGGAAGTAAATGCTGCCCAAAAACTATCCTTTCTCCGATGATCCTCAGGAACAAGAAGGTTTTGCGAAAATTTTGAGCATATCCTATCACACTTATATATTCTTCCGGTCAGATGAGTACTTAGAAAATTCATAGTATATATCTGAATAAATTGCAGCTTTTTTAGTTTTCTGGTAGTTTTTTATCAGAAGTTAAAAGCTAACAGATGCACAAATTCACGATCTTCACGATAATTCTCTCTGCAGTTGTCATCATCACTGTCGGGGAACTTGTTGTTAATGATTATTTGGATAGTGAGTCTCAAGTACCAAGTACCCAGTCCCAAGTGAGTGAGGAGTCTATTAGTGAAGAAGTTGCTGAGGAAATTGAGGTTGAAGAAGTTGCTCCTGTTACGTTTTTGAGCGGGCTTGATTATGAGTCTTTTGGATTCAGCGAAGGGGTTGAGCTGAGGTCGAAGGATTTTTCATCGGTTTTTTCTTTTCTTGAATATGAAAGCCAAGCTTCCGAGCCTTATTACTGGGAGATTCTTGAGGGTGAGGAGTACGTTGGCGGGCTTTATGAGATAGTTTGTGAGAATCCGACGGAGGCTTTCACAATTTATACCGATTTACGGGAAAGCGGTGTTGCCCAGCCTGAGAGTGGGTCCGTTAATGAGGTAAATATGTATGGCGAGGCCTCTTTTTACTTCAATCATTCGGTCAAAACAACTACCGTTCACCTGGTTATTCTTGGAGAAAGTCGCGTTTACGGTTTGACTTATGCTCATAAGGATCATGGGAAGTTTAAGGGGATATTTGGGGTTTTGAAGTAGCGCGAAGGGGAGGTGTCCCCCTCGCGAGCTCCCCCACAAGGACCACCCCATTCTTCCCTCGCTTCGCTCAGTCCAGAACGGGGACCCCGGGGTTTTCGTAAAAATAGGTTTCGCTTAACTTCTCTTTCT
>Ga0180007_10002534_pt1 | contig 21624 bp, 20 predicted proteins | sample MM_PC_MetaG_FD_121122 | JGI IMG/M metagenome (GOLD analysis project Ga0180007, IMG submission 121122) | Groundwater microbial communities from the Aspo Hard Rock Laboratory (HRL) deep subsurface site, Sweden - MM_PC_MetaG | ecosystem: Environmental > Aquatic > Deep subsurface > Groundwater... | reverse complement strand
GTCAAGGCTGTAAAAAAATGACACAGATCCACAGTACATTATTATTATATTAAATTAGAAAGAAAGGGGAAAGATTTAAATCCGTCTTAAGTACTAACTTAATACAGTTTAAATCTTACATGATTATATGAAACTGATTATTGCTATCGTTTCTAACGATGACGCAAACAAAGTTCAAAAGGCATTAGTAAAGGATAGATTCTTTTCAACACGTCTTGCAACTACAGGCGGATTCCTAAGAGCAGGAAATGTAACATTCTTAATTGGTGTAAACGATGAGAAGGTTCCACAAGCACTAGAAATCATTGAAGCTCATAGCAAGAAACGTACAAAACTCGTACCGAACACAATCGTCAATGAATTCGGATCATTTTCAGCATTACCTATAGAAGTCGAAGTTGGTGGAGCAACTGTATTTGTTGTGAATGTAGACCAATTTGTAAAAATTTAATGGATTATCGTTGCATTTTTTAAATAAAATGCTACAATATAAAAGGCGGTAACAAGGATACGGGAACGCCAACCCTGTCTTTAGTTATTCGAGAAAGGATGAAAAACAATGGCACTTTCAAAAGAAAAGAAGAATGAAATCATTAAGGCTTATGCACAAAAAGAAGGGGACACTGGTTCACCAGAAGTTCAAATCGCAGTTCTTACCCAAGAAATTAACGATTTAAACGGTCACTTACAAACACACATTCATGATTTCCATTCACGTCGCGGCTTATTCGTTAAGATCGGACACAGACGTAGATTACTCGGCTACCTTCGTAACAAAGATGTTACAAGATACCAAGAATTGATTCAAAAATTAGGATTACGTCGTTAAAAGGTAAGCGCAAGCTTTCCTTTTTTTTATCCTTTTCCATTATTGATATACAAAGCAAGTAAATTATGGTATTATATATAAGGCTATAGATAAGAAAATAGACATATAAAATGAAGGAGATTTTATATCATGCAAAAAAAGACTTACGAAACACTATTGGGCGGTAGAACCCTACGTGTTGAAATTGGTGAGGTAGCAAAGCAAGCTCATGGAGCAGCAATGATTACCTACGGAGAATCTACAGTATTAAGCGTAGTTACAGCGAGAAATGAAGCTTCAACTCAAGACTTTTTTCCTTTAATGGTAATTTATCAAGAGAAGCTTTACGCAGCAGGTAAGATTCCAGGAGGATTCTTAAGAAGAGAAGGCAGACCATCAGAACATGAAACACTGACTTCAAGATTAATCGATAGACCACTTCGTCCATTATTTCCAGAGGGATTTAAAAATGAAGTTCAAATCATTAATACCGTTTTATCAAGTGATCCAGAATGTACAACAGAAATGGCTTCATTACTAGGGTCATCTCTAGTTTTAGGAATTTCTAATATTCCATTCAATGGACCAGTTGCAGGTGTACAGGTTGGTAGAATTAATAATGAATTCGTCATCAATCCAACTCCAGATCAACTATTAGTTTCAGACATTGACTTAATCGTTGCAGGAACAAAAACTGCAATTAACATGGTAGAAGCAGGAGCTAAACAAGTTACAGAAGATGTAATGCTCGACGCAATTATGTTTGGACATGAAGCAATTAAAGAATTAGTATCCTTTCAGGAAAAGATTCAAGCAGATTTCAACACTGAGAAGATGGAATTCGACAATTTTGCTGTACCAGCAGAAATTAAAAAAGAAGTTACTGATTTCATCAAGGAACGTATGATTAAAGCTGTATCATTATTTGATAAGCTAGAAAGATACCATGCTATTGATGCACTTACTGAAGAAACAGTCAAAAAATTCGAAAAGAAATCTTTCTTTAAGGATATTGATGGTGTTAAAGTATTTGACGAAGCAGCACAAAAAGAATATCTTGGACAGGTTAAAACTGTTGTTAACAGTATCGTTACTGCTGAAGTTAGAAGACTGATTACTCAAGACAAAGTACGCCCTGATGGACGTAAGGTCGATGAAATTAGACCATTAGACTCAAGAATTGATATACTTCCAAGAGCACATGGTTCAGCATTATTTACTAGAGGTCAAACACAAGCATTAGGTGTTGTTACCCTTGGAGCACTTCGTGAAAATCAAATCATTGATGGACTTGGTCTTGAAGATACAAAGAGATTTATGCTACATTACAATTTCCCACCATTTTCTGTTGGTGAAACAGGACGTTATGGTTTTGTTGGTCGCAGAGAAGTCGGTCATGGAGCGCTCGGTGAAAGAGCACTTCTACAGGTTTTACCAAATGAAGAAGAATTCCCATACACAATTCGTGTAGTTTCAGAAATTCTAGAATCTAACGGTTCATCTTCACAAGCAACTATTTGTGCTGGTTCAATGGCATTAATGGCTGCTGGTGTACCTCTTAAGGCTCCAGTTGCAGGGATTGCAATGGGACTCATCAAAGAAGGAGAATATTACACGATTTTATCTGATATCCAAGGGATGGAAGATCATGAAGGTGATATGGACTTCAAGGTTGCTGGTACAAAAACTGGTATTACTGCTATCCAAATGGATATTAAGATTTCAGGAATAACAAAAGAAATCTTTAAAGAAGCATTGGAACAAGCAAGAATTGCTAGATTACACATCTTAGATCATATGAATCAAGTCGTTCCAGTCGTTAGAACTGAAATGTCTAAGTATGCTCCAAAGGTCAAGATGATGCAAATCAATCCAGATAAGATTAGAGATGTTATTGGTGCTGGTGGTAAGATCATCACTCAAATCATCGAAGATAATAATATGGTTAAGATTGATATCGAACAAACAGGACGAGTTTATTTAATGCATTCTGATATGAAATGGGTTGACAGAGCAATGGAAAGAATTGCTGCTTTAGTTAGAGAAGCTGTTGTTGGTGAAATTTATGAAGGTAAAGTCACCAGAATTGAAAAATTCGGATGCTTCGTTGAATTATGGCCAGGTACTGAAGGACTAGTCCATATTTCTAGATTAGCTAAAGAAAGAGTTGAAAAAGTTGAAGATATCGTTTCATTAGGTGATCAAATACTTGTCAAGTGCATCGGTATCGATGATAAAGGCAGAGTTGATCTATCTAGAAAAGATGCATTAACTGTTAAATAATCATTGAAATGAGACTCCAAAGAGTCTCATTTTTTTATCATTATGTGAAAAAAGTGATATTTTTTTGATGATAAGGTTTTTTCTATGAAATAATGGTATAATTAAACCGTATCGGAAGGGAAACAAAAATGAAACTATCCATTAGAAATGAACCACTTAGAGCTGTTAGAGAGGCACATCAAGTGCCTGGAGTTATGTATGGAAAGGAAATCTCACCTGTTAATGTAAAGGTAGATGAAAAAGAATTTAAAGAAGCATTAAAAAAATATGGTAAGAGTATGACCTTCAAGGCTGAGTTGGATGGAGTTACTCACGATGTCTATATCAAATATACACAAGGAAGAATTTTGTTACCAGATACTATACTACATTTTGACTTACACAGAGTTTCAGCAAAAGATATGTTCAAGACGACAATTCCTATTCAATTATTAGGTAAGGAAGCATTTCATGGACAATCCTATTTACTTCTACAAGAATTAGATATGCTTGAAGTAGAATTTGCACCAGGTCAAGGTTTATCGAAAATTGAAATCGATGTATCTAAGCTAAAAGTTGGTGATTCTTTACGTGTGAAGGATCTGAATTTAGGACATGGTATTGTAATTTTAGAAGACATGGAACAAGTCATTGCTCATGTGAGAGAACACATTGTTTCAGAAGAAGAACCAGTAGTTGCTAAACCAGTAGTTGCACCTGTGGTTGAAGAAAAAGTTGTAGAAACAGTAGCTCAAAAAAGAGCAAAAGCATAATAAATATCAAAAAATAAAAATGGAGATGACCTCTCCATTTTTTTGTATAAATAGCACAATAAGGCTGTTATAGGACTGTGAATTTGCATAAAACACTCATTTTTGGTATACTAGATGTAGTATTGAAAGGAGCAAGATATGAAAATAGAACTTAGAACAGAAAAATTAAATGAACTCAGAAAAGAGAATATAGTACCAGGAGTTATGTATGGAAGATCGATTGATTCGACATCTGTACAAGCAGAAAAAAATGAAGTTTTAGAAGCTATTAAGACCTACGGAAAAAATAAAACATTTAAGGTTAGAGTGGATGGAAAATATCATCATGTCTATATCAAAAATGTTCAATCGAACATTCTAAATCCACATGATATCATTCATTTTGATTTACATAGAGTCACACCAAAAGAAACGATAAGTACTGAGATTCCAGTCGAATTGAAAGGTAAGGAAGCATTCTATAACAAGACATTATATGCATCACTAGAATTATCTGAAATTACTGCAGAATATATACCTGGTTCAGGTGTCTCATCATTTGATATAGATGTATCAAAACTTGAAATCAATGATGAAATAAAAGTTAAAGATCTAAAGGTACCCAAAGGAATCACTATTAAAAATGATCCGAATCAAACAGTTGTTTTAATGAAGGAAGTTAATATCGCAGTCGAGGAAGAAGAAAAAACTCTAACTGAAGAGCTTGAAGATGCTCTTGAGGCTCAACAAATTGATAATATAACTACAGATACAAATCAGTAAAATAATTGTTGTTTCATTATTTTTATGTTATAATTTAAAAGTCAATGGAAGGTGACCGAGCCTATTTATAGGTTAGGAAAGTCCATGCTAGCACATTCTGAAATGGATGTAGTGTTTGTGCCTAGGGAAGAAATAACCTAGGGTACGAGTCATCGTAACGGCGTCTCATAATCTAAGGGAAACTATGATTTAGGACAAACGTGCCACAGAAACGAGCTTTCTAGAAATGGAAAGATGAAACGCGGTAAACCCCTCAAGCTAGCAACCCAAATTTGGTAGGGGCACGTACGAAAGCGAATCAAAGCTTGAGTATGCTACTTAGTAGAGATAAATGGTCACACCCTTTTTAAGGGAACAGAACATGGCTTATGCACATTGGCATAACTAGGTCCCTCGGGACCTTTTTATTTAGGAGAAATTATGAAATTATTTGTGGGTAGTATTGAATTGAATTTTGAGAAAAAAGGCTTAGGTAAGCCACTCATTATGATTCATGGTAATGGAGAAGATCTCCATATTTTCGATGAATTATCTGAATCTTTAAAAGAGGATTTCACAATTTATTCCATTGATATGAGAAATCATGGAAAAAGTAAAATGACTGATGATTTTGATTATAGTGTGATGGCATATGACATTTATTTATTCATTCAAAAACTAAAGATAGAAAAACCATTATTCTTTGGATTTTCAGATGGGGGCATTATCGGATTGTTATTAGCAATCGCATTTCCTAATCTATTTGAGAAAGTAGCAATTGCGGGAGCAAATATGAATCCAGAGGGATTAAAGCTCAATATATTAAAAACACTTCATGAAGAATATGAAAAAACAAATAGTCCTTATTTGAAGATGATGCTTGAGCAACCAAATATAAAAAATAGAGACTTAAGTAAAATAAAAACACCAGTGCTTGTTTTAGCTGGTGAGTTTGATTTGATAAGACCTACACATACATCAAGAATAGCTAGGCACATAAAGAATTCCACAGTAAAAATCATTCCTAAGAGAAATCATTATGATTATATAGAACATAGTACAGAATTGAAGACTATTCTAATTGACTACTTTTTGGATTAAAAGTAGTCTTTATTTTTTTAATTCACTTTTATAATTTGAAATTTCTTCATGAACCATCTCTTTATAAGTATCTACAATTGGTTCCCAAAGTTCAATTGGGTTTCCAAAAGGGTCCTTGAATTGAGCAAATTTTCCATATGGGTAGGATTCTATATCTTGAATAATTTCAAGTTTTTGTTCTTTAAAGTTAGCAATCAGGGTCCCAATGTCATCCACTCTTAAATTGATAAATGGAGCTTTGGATTCATGTGCACGCTTAAAAGTAAGTACCATCAATTGTTCTCCTTCAATAAACCCAGTTCCATAACTAGAGAATTCCAAACCTAAATGACTTGCATACCAATCAAATAATTCTTTTTGCTCCCCTTGAAAACCAAGAAATATACCACCAATTCCGATAGCTTTTGCCATCATAACACCACCTTTAACTATATTTTAACATAAAAAATAGCCTCACATGTCGTGAGGCTTAAATCATTTAGAATACTTCAGAAGCTCTTAAAATAATGTATGTGATATATACAAAGTAGATTGAAGCCAATATCCAACCTTCTCCTTTAGAAATAGACTTCTTAGTGAATGCAAATAAAACCATAATCAGTGTAATACCAATTAGTATGACTGTGTCAATTAATACATCTTGATTCATTCTAAGTGGAGTCACAAGACCCGCAAGACCAACAATCCAAAGCGTATTGAAGATATTGGAACCTAACACGTTACCAATCGCAATTTCATTTTCACCTTTTTTCGAGGCCATTACGGAAGTTACAAGCTCAGGGAGTGAAGTACCAAGTGCAACTACACTTAATCCAACCAATGTGATAGCTCTCGTTCTTTCCATTCCAAACACATTTTCAAGTAATTCAATGGATAAGTATTCAGCTCCATAGGTTACCATATATCCACCTAATGAAACGCCAACTAAACCAATAATTAAAAAGGTTATTGCTTTCTTCATGTCGATCACTTTGATTTCTTCTACATGATTTGAGTCATTGTGACTTCGAATCATTAAATACATATAATAAGCGAAAAATAAAAGTAAAATTAAAGCTTCCCACCAGACGATTCTAGCATCTGACTGAAAGAAGAAGGCAAGTACTGATATAAGAATCGTAATAACGATTAGAAAAGGGAACTCTTGTTTAAACATCGATTTTTTCACTGCAAGAGGCATCGCAATTGCACTAAAACCTAGAATCAAGGTTAAATTAGCAATATTTGATCCTATTACATTCCCCATTGCAATATCTGCTGTTGTACCCTGAGCTCGAGCAGATAAGGCTGCTGCAAAACTTACACCTAATTCAGGAAGACTGGTCCCAAAAGCAACTAAGGTTAAACCAATGATCAACGGTGATACATTAAACTTTCTTGCAATAGAACTCGATGAAACAATAAAAACGTCTGCGCCTTTAATTAAGAACACAAAACCCCCAATAAGCACGAATAAATGAATAACAATTTGCATGACATGTACGCATCCTTTATCAATTTTTGTACTTTTTGTCTTTGTTTTAAAATAATAAAAACCCTCAAGACAAAAAAGTCTTGAAGGTCTCGTTACAAGATAATCTTGAAATTAACCGGGCATTACGCCGTACTGACGATTAATTTAGGGCTAACTACTCCCCTTCATACATTCATTTTAGCACAATTATATAGACACTTCAAGCAGTTCTTTCATAAAATGAAGATTGACACAATACGCGATAAACATTGACTTTTTCATGCAAAAATAGTAAGATATTTATATCACATGGTGATGGAGGGCATAAAAGTAAAAATGGAAGACTGCAGTAGTAGGATCGAAGATCCAACATATCCGGAATTCAAAGATATCAAGCATGATGCTTTTTTTGGTGTCTTTTTTTGTTTTGAAAGCGAGGGATTAACATGCTAGTTTCGAGTTTAGTCATGTTATTTCTAATCATTTTGTCTGCTATTTTAGCAGCAAGTGAAGTCGCTTTAGTTGTTGTAAGTGATAATCAGGTTAATTTAGATGCTGAAAAAGGTATTAAAAGAGCTTATAAAGTTCAAGCATTTACTGAAACACCAAAAAAATACCTAACAACTATTCAAGTATTGGTAACACTCATAGCTCTAGTCAATGGAGCGATTGCGTTAGACACATTCAGTAATGATGTCGTTTTATGGTTTAATTCTACAAATCCAATCGTAGAACCTTTGGTGATCACAATCATTGCCTTAATGCTACTTGTTTTTCATGTAGTCATTGGTCAAATGATTCCTAAAAGACTTGCAAATAAATACCCAAACCAAATTGCTTATGGAACCATAGGATTTATCACAGGATTAACCAAACTACTATCACCTGTTTTGTGGATTTTAACACAACTTTCAGCACTAGTCGGACGACTATTTGGACTAAAACCCAGTGAAGGTGATCGAAAGGTTACTGAAGAAGAAATACGTTCGATTGTTGAGGAAAGTAGTAAAACAGGTAATATTGATGAAGAAGAAAGCGAAATGATTCAAAATATTTTTGACTTCTCAGATACAACAGTAGATGAGATTATGACGCATCGAACTGAAATATCAGCTCTTTCTGTTAAATCTACAAAAGCACAGATATTAGAATATGTAAGAACTGAACAATTTACTAGATTTCCAGTTTATGAGAATTCAATAGATCATATCATTGGGACATTGCATGTTAAAGATTTACTCAAATATATAGATAATAGCGATGAAAAGTTTTCAATAAAGGCTTTGTTAAGACCACCATACTTTATTCCTGAATCGAAAAAGACAAGTGAACTTTTCAAAGAAATGCAAAAACAAAAAAATCATATCGCTGTTGTTTTAGACGAATATGGTGGAACATCTGGTATTGTAACGATTGAAGACTTAATTGAAGAAATCGTTGGTAATATATTCGATGAATATGATGAAGATGAAGAAGCAATTAAGCAAATCGATGATCGAGTATATGAAGTCGATGGATTAATCTCGATTAATGACGTTGAAGATGTGATTGAAGCAGATTTACCAGTAGATGATTATGATACCTTAAGTGGATTTATATTAGGACAACTCGGTCGTTTTCCAATGGAAGGTGAAGAGATTGTGATTCAATATAACGGTTTTAAATTTGAAGTTCTACGAACAGAGGATAAGAAAATTTCTAAAGTAAAAGTAACTAAACCTTTGATCGAAGAGACTTATATTGAGGAGTAATGTGAGATATTATGGATAAAGAAGTTATATGGCAGATTATAGTACTTGCACTACTCATTCTTTTTTCAGCGTTTTTTTCAGCAACTGAAATAGCATTTTCATCGTTGAATCAAATCAAGATTAAGCATCTTGCACAAAATGGACATCGTGGAGCAAAAAGAACATTAGTTTTATCAGAAAACTTTGATAAAGTATTAACAACTATTCTTATCGGAAATAATATAGTTAACATTGGTGCAGCTTCTCTAGCTACAGTTCTTTTTGTGAGCTACTGGGGTGAAGATGCTGGGGTAACTATTTCAACTGCAGTCATGACAACATTGGTTCTTATATTTGGTGAAATTACACCAAAGAGCATAGCAAAGAAAATACCAGAAACATATGCATTGACTGTCACTCCAATTTTGATATTTTTAATGTTTATTTTAACACCACTTAACATTGTGTTTTCATTTTGGGGTAGATTCATCAATAAACTTTTCAAGCTCAAAAAAGAAGTTGCAACTACTGAAGATGAATTATTAACCTATGTATCTGAAGTTCAACAAGAAGGTGGAATTAATGAGAACGAGGGCGATTTAATTCGAAGTGTAATTGATTTTGATGATCTTATTGTTGAAGAGATATTTACACCGAGAGTCAATGTTGTAGCAATTTCAGAAAATGACGATTTAAAGAAGATAACACACGCCTTTAGACACTCTGGATATTCAAGATTACCAGTATATGATACCAATATTGATCATATTATCGGTATTATTAATCATAAGGATTTTTATAATCGAGTTCTATTAGAAAAACAAGCACTTGATACGATTATTAAGCCACCTGTATTCGTTACAGAATATATGAAGGTATCGAATTTATTGGAATTACTTCAGGAACATAAATCACATATGGCAATCGTAAAGGATGAATTTGGTGGAACATTAGGTATCGTAACAATGGAAGATATTTTAGAAGAAATTGTTGGTGATATTTGGGATGAACATGATGAAATCATTGAACAAATGATTCAAATAGATGAAAAAAATTATAGAGTTAAGGGAAATGCAGATTTAGAAGATATCTTTGATGAACTTGGTATTGATGAAGAACTCGAGTTTTCTACAGTAAATGGTTGGGCTCAAGATGAACTTGGAAAGATTCCAAGTATTGGAGAAGTATTCAATTATAAAAATTTAACTGTAACGATTACAAGTGCTGACACCAAAAAAGTTTTAGAAGTCAATATTGAAGTGCGTGAGCATAATGAAAATGATGAAAAGGAATAGGGATTAACCTATTCCTTTTTTTGATAAAAAAGATAGAAAAAAAAGAGCATTTCTGCTCTTCTAAAAATTTGGTTTAATTTTTATTCTTTGCCAGCAAGTGCATTGTTATATGCAACTTGAGCTAGGAAGTAGTAATCAGCGAAATCTGATAATGTAGCACTAGTTGTAATATCGCCAATACTCCAAGTTGTAGTCTTCACTAGGTCAGCTTCTTCAGCGTCCATAGTTGTTCCAACTAAAGCTTCAGCAATAGCTTGCATGTTTCCGCCCCATCCTAGTGGATAAGAAGCAGGATTTGTCCAATAACCACTTGCAGACTTAGTCCAAGCAATTTTAGCATTTGTATTTGCTTTAGCATATGAACTTTCAGTTCCGTTAGCATTTGCAATAAATACTGTACCAGCTTCAACGCCTTCTACATAAGCTTTAGCATTTGCTTCAGTTTCTACCCAAACTTCGATGTCAGCAATACCGGAAGCTGCAAACTTAATAGATTGTGCTCCTGATTCTCCTGAAACTGTACCAGTGAATAAAGTACCGTTAATACTTACATACTTGCTGTAGTAATTAGTTCCTCTTGAACCAACAACTGCTAGTGCATCAGCAGGTAAAGTAGTTATTTGTTCTTCAGTTAAAACGATTTGAGCAAAGTTGTAAGGTAGGTAGTATTCTTCGAATTGAACATTTACCACTTTGTCGTCTTTATCAACAACAACTTTAGCAACACCAACATAGTGACCATGAACTAGTCCGTAACTAACACCGTAACCATATGAATATGATGGTTCTGGGTCTTCAGTACATGCTGCCAAACCAAAAGCTAGCAGCGCAACAAAAAAGATTGCAATCAATTTTTTCATTATTTAATTCCTCCTATGAATTGTTTCATTACGCTATCATTATACTACATTTGTCAAGTAATAAGCAACTCTAATTTATAAGTTTATTTATAAAAGCGTTTACGTAGTTAAATATAGCTATTTATTTAACAAAACCAAATAATTATACTTTTATTATTACCATTTTAATGATACAATTATTAAGCGGAAAGGTATGTGTATAATGAATAAAGCATCATTGAATGAAAGACAAAAGAATATAAGAAACTTTTCGATAATCGCTCACATTGATCATGGAAAATCGACACTCGCGGATAGACTACTGCAAACGACTAATACTGTCAGTGATCGTGAGATGAAAGAGCAACTTTTAGATTCTATGGACTTAGAAAGAGAACGTGGAATTACTATTAAGTTGAATGCCGTGGAAATGCTTTATAAAGCGAAAAATGGTGAAGAGTATATCATGCATTTAATCGACACTCCTGGTCATGTAGATTTCACCTATGAAGTCTCAAGATCACTAGCTGCTTGCGAGGGTGCAATTTTAGTTGTAGACGCTGCTCAAGGTATCGAAGCTCAAACGTTAGCGAACGTTTATTTAGCAATCGATAATGACTTAGAAATCATTCCAGTAATCAATAAGATTGACTTACCAAGTGCAGAACCTGAAAAAGTAAAAAAAGAAATAGAAGATATTATTGGTATACCTGCTCAAGATGCAGTACTTGCATCTGCTAAAGAAGGTATCGGTATTATTGAAATCTTAGAACGAATTGTTAAGGATGTTCCAGCACCAAAAGGTGATGCATTTGAACCTCTTCAAGCACTCGTTTTTGACTCCTATTTTGATTCATATAAGGGAGTAGTTCCATCCATTAGAATCGTGAATGGGACTGTCACTAAAGGTGATATAATCCAATTTATGGCATCTGGTGCGAAGTATGAAGTTGTAGAAGTTGGTGTACTCACTCCCAAAATTCTTAAAAGAGAAGTATTGGGACCTGGTGATGTCGGATATTTAACAGCATCTATTAAAGATATCAATACTGTACGTGTAGGGGATACTGTTACACAAGCAAATAATAGAGCTAAAACTGCACTTCCTGGTTATAGAACCATGAATTCAGTAGTGTTTTGTGGGTTATATCCTATTGATTCAGATCAATTTAATGATTTAAAAGATGCTTTAGAAAAATTAAAACTTAATGATGCTTCTCTTCTTTATGAACCAGAAACATCTCAAGCATTAGGATTTGGATTTAGAACAGGATTTTTAGGTTTGTTACATATGGAAATCATTCAAGAAAGAATTCATCGTGAATTCGATATTGAATTGATTGCTACAGCACCTTCAGTTATTTATCATGTATTTTTGACTGATAAGACAATGATTGCTATTGATAACCCATCTAAGCTTCCTGAGCCACAAAAAGTTGATTATATCCAAGAACCATATGTAAAAGCATCTATTATGTCTCCGAAGGAGTATGTAGGAGCAATTATGGATATTGCACAAAAAAAGCGTGGTATTTTCGGAAATATGAAATATGTAGATGCGAATCGTGTTCATATTACATACGAGCTACCGCTATCAGAAATTGTATATGATTTTTTCGACAAATTAAAATCATCTACTAAAGGATATGCTTCATTCGACTATGAAATGGCAGGATATAAAACATCAAATCTTCAAAAGATGGATATCATGCTCAATGGTGAAGTTGTAGATGCACTGTCAACGATTGTTCATAGAGATTTTGCATACAATCGTGGTAAGATTATTTGCGAAAAAATGCGTGAATTGATACCAAGACAAATGTTTGAAATTCCTATACAAGCGGCTTTAGGCAACAAGATTATTGCTAGATCAACCATTAAAGCAATGCGTAAGGATGTCCTTGCAAAGTGCTATGGTGGAGATATTAGTAGAAAGAAAAAGCTTCTTTCCAAGCAGAAAGAAGGAAAAAAGAAAATGAAGTCCTTAGGTCGTGTTGATGTACCTCAGGAAGCATTTATGGCAATTCTATCCAATAGCGACGACTAACATCGTCGCTTTTCCTTTATTATGTAAACCATTTAAGGTATAATGGATATAAGGACGTGATTGCATTTGAAAGGTTTATATATCCATATACCATTTTGTGAATCTATTTGTCACTACTGTGATTTTGTCAAACGAGTTCCTAGAAATCAGGAAATGATTGATACATACATAAGTGCACTCATCAATGAAATCTCAAGCTATAGAGATCATTTTTCTTCAATTGAAACCATTTATATCGGTGGTGGGACACCATCGATGTTAACAGTATCACAATTCAAAAGATTATTTGATTCTCTTCTCGATATAAAACCACTTGAATTCACAGTTGAAGTTAACCCAGAATCATATACTGATGAAAAAGGTGAACTATTTAAAGCATATGGTGTTAATCGTATTAGTTTAGGAGTACAAACTTTCAATCCAAAACTTCTTTCCTATTTGAATCGAAAACATACGAATGATCATGTTATTCATGTAGTCGATCATTTAAAGACGATTGGTATTCCAATGATTTCAGTTGATTTAATCTATTCAATACCAGGACAAACACTAGAAGATCTTTATAAAGATTTAGAATATATTCAAAAACTTGATATTACACATGTGTCTTGTTATTCCTTAATACTGGAAGAAAAGACATATTTTTATCATCAGTATTTACGTGGTAAATTTGAAACTATGGATGAAGATACAGAAGCAACAATGTATCAGATTGTTATGGATGAACTCAAAAAACAAGGATTTGAGCATTATGAAATATCGAATTATGCAAAGAATCAACATTATTCTATGCATAACTTATTGTACTGGACTCTTGGAGAATACATCGGAGTTGGACTAGGGGCACATGGATTCATTGATAACCAAAGAACCTATAATCATAAATCTCTTCCTAAATACTTGGTTTCACCACTGGATAGGTTTGAGATTCAATCTAAAGAATCATTATTACAAGATGAACTGATTTTTGGACTCAGAAAGATAAGTGGAGTATTGGTCTCGGAAATAGAAGAAAAGTATAATGTCAAATTATTAGATAAATACCCAGGATTAAAAGAAAAAATGGAAATTGGTTTAGTTAAGATTGAAGAAGGAAGACTAAAACTTACCGAAAAAGGTGTCTTTTTAGGTAATCAAGTCTTTATGGTATTTATATGAAATATTTACTCAAAGACTTCGAATACTATCTAAAAAATGAAAAGGGTTCAAGTAAAAATACGATCAATTCCTATCTAACAGATTTAAATCAATACAGTCTCTTTTTAGAAAAATATCATGGAATCACAAAGCCTAAATTTATCGATAAAAGACATATTGAAGGCTTTATAAAAAGTATGAAAAAAACAGTATCTTCAAAAAGCTTAGCTAGGAAACTGACTGCGATTAAAAGCTTTCACCATTTTTTATTGATTGAAAAAGAAGTGGATTCTGATGTTGCAAAAGGATTTGCAGCACCAAAGATTGAAAAGAGTTTACCTCAAGTTTTATCTGTTGATGAGGTTGTAGCCATTTTGGATCAGGTGGATAAAACGAAACCTTTAGGCTTAAGAAATACAGCTTTACTTGAGTTAATCTATGGTTCTGGATTACGAGTTTCAGAATTATTAGATATAGAAATGGAAGATATTCACCTAAACCAAGGTTACATTATGGTACGTGGAAAAGGTTCAAAAGAACGTATGGTTCCTATTTCTGATATGTCTACTATAGCTTTAAGAAACTATATTGTGAAGGGTAGAGAACAATTAATTAATGATCTAAAGACTTCATTTTTATTTGTTAATCAAACAGGAACAAGGTTATCACGTCAAGGATTCTTTAAGCTATTGAAGAAACTTTCTCATGATGCTGGAGTCATTACTGAATGTTCACCACATACGTTAAGACATTCATTTGCTACTCATTTACTTGAGAATGGAATGGACTTAAGAACCCTACAATCTCTTTTAGGTCATGAAGATATTTCAACAACTCAAATATATACCCACATAAGTCAAAAAAGAATTAAAGAAATATATAAGAGTGCGCATCCGCGTGCGAAGGAGGATTCAAATGTATAATCGAGTATTTTTAGTAGTATTAGACAGTCTTGGTATTGGGGAAGCACCTGATGCAAAACATTATAATGACGTAGGATCAAACACGATTGGTCATATTGCAGAAAAAATGGCTTTAAATATTCCCAATTTAAAGTCGCTAGGATATGGCAATATCGCACCTATAAAAGGCGTAGAACCAGTTAAACATCCAAAAGCTTTTTATACGAAAATGCAAGAAGCATCATTGGGAAAAGATACAATGACGGGCCACTGGGAAATGATGGGGATGCATATAACAAAACCTTTTCAAACATTTACCGATAAAGGTTTTCCTAAAGAGTTGATTGCTGAACTTGAAAGAAAAACTGGTAGAAAAACAATAGGTAATTACTCTGCATCTGGAACAGAAATACTTGTAGAACTTGGTGAAGAGCACATGAAGACTGGAGCTCTTATCGTCTATACTTCTGCAGATTCTGTTTTGCAAATCGCTATGCATGAAGAAATCATTCCTATCAAAGAACAGTATAGAATTTGTGAAATTGCACGAGAGATTACCATGAAACCTGAATGGAAAGTTGGTCGAGTTATTGCAAGACCATTTTTGGGAAAAGATAAAAATAGTTTTGCAAGAACGTCTAACCGTCATGATTACGCTTTAAAACCACATGAAAAAACATCCCTGAATTACTTAAGTGAAGCAGGATATGATGTCATTGCGTTAGGAAAAATCAATGATATTTTTGATGGATATGGCATCACTCAATATAGTAAAACGAAGTCAAATAATGATGGAATGGCTCAGATTATCGAACTCGCTAAAAAAGATTTTAATGGTCTTTGCTTCTTAAATCTTGTTGATTTTGATGCTCTATACGGACATAGAAGAGACCCAATTGGTTATGGTAAAGCAATTGAAGATTTCGATAAACAACTACCTGATTTGATTCGAAATTTAAAAGAGGATGACCTATTAATACTAACTGCAGATCATGGAAATGATCCAACATTTCATGGCACTGATCATACTAGAGAATATGTGCCATTACTGATTTATGCAAAGAAATACTTGGAAGGGACTAAACTACCAATATTGAAAACATTCGCAGATGTCGGTTATACAATCAATGATATATTTAGTACAGAAAAACCTAAACATGGGAATTCATTTTTAAAGTATATAGGTGGAAATAAGTGAGTTTGTAAATCTTTAATTTGGTTTATAATATGAGAATATTTATATAAAAAAAACAACTCGATTACGTTCTCATTTGAGTTGTTTTTTTTATATTTATTTTTAAACTTCTCTCAATTTTTGTTTTTAATAATATGAGAAGAAATGCAAGTATACAAATCAAAGGAGCTAAAATACCTAAATTAAATAATAGTAAACCATAGATTTGGTTGTCATATAATCTTGGATCTAGGAATGGATAAACATACCTAGCACCCGCAAAATCTGGTAAAAGTCTATCGAGCATATTACCAAACATTGGTTCGATAATAATGTACACAGAACTTAAATATACTAAAGGGTATATTAATGAAATCCAAAACTTCTTTAGTTCCACAAAATCAGTAACAATAACATAGTAAAATATTAAATATAATAATGGATTAACAGTATGAAGAATATGATTTGTAAAAGTGACATTAGACATATAGGGAGTAATTAGTATATGGAAAATAACACCTGTAATTACTATATTAAGTAATCCGATAAAAGCTATATATTTGAACCACTTTTTTGAAGAGTAACCGAGAAGAAATAAGAGTACAATTAGTGTAACTAATATATTACTTTGAGAAGTAAAATATAGAAATGTAATGAATAGAGACGGACCAGGTGTATCACCGAAAAGTGCACGTAGAATTAGAAGTAGAATACCTAGTATACCAGTCGACATAACACAAACTGAAAACCATAAAGTAAAATTTCTTTTGCTTCTTAAATCATGTATCCAGTTAATCATCATAAACCCTCTTATTTAAAAGTATCTTTTCAACTCATCAATTGTAGAAAATAAACCTAATGCTAAAATCAAACGGATTCTAGCTTTTTGACTTGAAAGGTTTTCAGTGAATATAACACCAAGCTGCTTTAAGTGATGGCCTCCGCCTTCATAACCATAACTATCAAGAACACGTCCTTTTGGACAACGAGAAGTTAGAAGAACAGGAATATTTTTTTCAATAGCTCTTGCGATTCCTTCAACCATTGGAGGAGGTACATTCCCTCTTCCTAAGGATTCAAGAACAATTCCTTTTACACCATTCTCAATTAGTAAGTTTAGTATAAGTGAACTTGAGCCTGAATAGACTTTAACAATTTCAACACCAGGTTCAATCACTTCAGGTGATAGAGTTAATCTTTGATAATGTGTTTGTCTATAGTATAAAACGTTATTTTGATCGACTATTCCTAATGGACCAAATTCCATCGACTTGAAAGTATCAAGAGCAAGTGTGTGGGTTTTTGTGACTTCAGCAGCAGCATTGATTTCATCATTCATCATGACTAGAACCCCCATATGAGCTGAATCAGGATGCGACGCCACATAAATTGAAGACACTAGATTGCTCAATCCATCAAATCCAAGCTCTGAGAAGTTGCGCATTGAACCGGTAAAAACGACCGGTTTTTTTGTCTCTAAATAGAGGTCTAGAAAATAAGCAGATTCCTCAAGTGTGTCGGTTCCATGAGTAATGACTATTCCATCAATTTCTTTAGTCTCAACATATGACTTTACTAGCTTAGCAAGATTAAGCATATCAAGAGGCGTTATGGAAGGCGATGGCTTCATAGAGAACTCATAAAACAAAAGATCAATCTCTTTAAGCTCTGATGCGATGTTATTTAATAGCTCAGTGTGGTTATCACTGATGATTGCCTTACTCGTTTCTTTATGTTTAGTCATAGATATAGTACCACCAGTAAAAATGACTAAAATCGTTTTTTTCCTCATATTATCACCAAGAATATTGTACCATATTAGTTATTTTTTGAGAATTGAAAAAGATAAGTTTAGTATTTGTCAATTTTCGATGGTTCAGACAAAACATACAACCCCAACGTCGAAATTAGAAGCAAAAGCTAAACCACACATTCCCACACAAAGTTACTTATTCGCACAGTAATGCTACGCAACAAAGGTTTACATAATATATATTATAAGAACAAATATAAAATAAAACTGAGTTGAATAATTGGATTAATGATGTTAAGGTTTTGTGTAATCATATAATTGTAGTTGAATTATATCGCTTCTTACGTTGTTTAATATAGTCATATAATATAAATGAGTATAATAAGAATATTCGAGAGTACGTTTTCAGCGTCTGAGAGATGCTTCTATGCACAATTGTCCTTTTGTCTGTTTCACTGGCTGAAATAACGTGATTCACCTATTTTTCGTTGGTTGAGATTTTAGCATCTCTCTTCACTAGTTCTTCTTCTTTTTAAGCATACACGTGTGTATAAATTGAGATGAACAAGAATTGGACTTTGCATCTCTCGATTGCTCAAATCGCATCATCGAATTCTGTAGCTACTTTAGAGATGTGAAATGATGCAGATCCAAAGTCAATCTTTTTTTTTGCATATTTTTTCTTAAGAACTCTTACTAGCATTTTTCATCAACCCTACCTTCTCCAAAAATACTATTAACAATTATATTAGTCACGTGTAGCTCTTTGGTTTTCTTTTTTGATTTCAGAACTTGTTACTCAATCCACCTAGTGACTTTACATATCCGTTAATGATTTCTTAACATCAGATTAATTATCATGTTCAGGCTCATTATTAAAAACCAATCTTCTTTCTTCGGATAAGGAGACAATTGATCATATCAATAAGCTATATATGTCATGAGTATCCTCATGCGTACGCGTACGCGATAATAATAAGGATAGAGTGAAATCTATAAACGAAGAGTGAAATCTTTTCTTTGACTTTGTTGAATCATTTTTTTTGTTTGATTACCAAAATGAATCGATCGATAAAATCATCAAATACTTTTTATAAATGATTGATTTCCAACATTTTCTAAAGCTCATCTTTTTTCTATAAAAGTTTACATATACTAAACATACATTTTTACATATTTTTTTTCTCCTCATATGAATAAGAAAATGCACATAGTGAATCCTACATGCATTATAGAAAACTTGATTTGATTTATCAAAAAGAAAAAGGACTTTCGTCCTCTTACGCTTTTATAAATTCTAGTATGTCTTTTGTCAGTTCATCAGGTACATCAACGAGTGGAGAATGTCCACAGTCTTGATAAACCTTTAGGGTTGATAATTTCTTTAAAGCACTAAAGTTTTCTTGTACCATATACTCAGGTACTACAATATCCTTATTTCCCCAAGTGTGTAATGTAGGTGCCTTTATCTTACTGATCGTTTGAGTTCCTGCATTATAGAAATTGTGTTGATCACTCATATTTAGATTTGCGAGTGCCCAATCTGCATCAATTAAGTTTCTTTGTTTTAATGATTCATCAATCCATAATTTATTATCTTCAGCTGATGGCTTCTTAACTGTATAAATTGTTAAATCAAATATATAGCTCATGACTGCAAAATTCTTGTTTTTCTGAGCTTCTAAAAGTGGTACAACTTGAACAGGATCTTTACCCAATTCTTCTGGTGATTCATAGATCTTTCCGATCTCAATTTGACCAGTTGGTCCCTTCTTAAATATAGGGTATCCTCGATGCGTGGTTGAGTTAATCAAAATCATCTTTTCTACTGCTTTAGGATGTGCTGCAGCAAGCTCTAATGCTACACCCCCACCAAGTGACCATCCAACAATAAAAGCCTGTTCAATGTCTTTTGCTTGCATAAATAAGTAGACATCCTCAGCAAAATCGGCAAGCGAATTTATTCTACGATAGTATGTCGAATCTCCATACCCTCTTAGGTCAGGTGCTAATACCTTCATTGTTTTTGGCAGTCTTTCTAAAAGTGGTGTAAAATGCATGCTCGATGAAAAGTTGCCATGAATTAAAATCATTGTCTTTTCGCCTTGACCTTGTTCAAGATAGTGAATCACTTCACCGTTCTTAATTACGATTTGTCTCTTTTCCATAATATCCCCTTTTACTATTTTTTATATTTGAAAACTAGTTTCTATAGCGTTAACAAAACCTAAGATCAGTGTTACAAATAATAGTGGTCTTTCATACATTGATGCATGACCAACTCCAGGTAAAATAACGAGCTCTGAATTTTTTATTTTTTCCTTCAATTCCTTTTGATTTGCAAGAGGAGTTAGAAAATCTTCATCGGATGCAACAATTAATGTTGGTGCAGTGATTTGATCTAAAATATGTCTTGCATCAAATGTCTCAGCACTGTTTGTTAATCTTTCCATTGCATCTAAAAATACTGGATTTGAAAATACTGGAACCAAAAGCTTTTCTCTATTTTTCATCCACTCTAATCTTGCTTGATAATAGCTTGGAGAATAGATGACAGGAATCGCTGCTTTATAATAGGTTTGACCATCTCTTGTTCTACCAATTCTATTCCAACTATGTCCGATTTCAGCAAGCCATGGTGAGGTATAAGGAGTCGTATTAAATAGCACCAAACGATCGACCATATTTGGATTTTTTGCTGCAAACAAAATACCAACTTCACCACCATAAGATATACCAACAATCGATACCTTTTTGAGTTGCAATTCCTTCATTAAACACTCGATGATATCGACTTGAATACTTTGTGTATATTCTGAATTCTCTAGCTTATCCGATTGACCTTGATCAATGAAATCTAAGCGTATGAGTTGATTCATATGGGTAAAGCTTTTCACGAATGGTTCCCAGCTTCTAGTTGACATCATAATGCCGTTTAGAATCAAGATAGGCTTTCCTTCACCTTGGACATCATAAAAGATATTTCTTCCTTTAAAATTGAGATTTGGCATGTTATATCACGTATCCTAACTCGATTGCATCCTTCATTAACTGATCTCTAAATTTAGGATGAGCAATGCTAATCAATAAATGAACTCTTTCAGCTACTGTTGTTCCACGAAGTCCAACACATCCATATTCAGTCACTACGAAATCAACATCTGCTCTAGATAGAGTTACTGCTGCTCCAGGTTTTAAAAATGGAACAATCTTGGAAATTTCTTCTCTTTCTCCGGTTTCAGGATTCTTCACATTGGCTGTTGAATAGAGAGTGATAAAGCTCATCCCACCTTTGGAGTTTTGTGCACCAACTGCTGTATCAACTTGTCCACCTGTACCAGAAAATTGCTTGTATCCAATGGACTCTGAAGCACATTGTCCTGTTAAATCAATTTCGATTGTGGTATTGATTGAAACCTGATTATCGTTTAATCCAATCACTGCTGGATCATTGACATAGTGACCATTTAGAACTTGTACACTTGGGTTGTTATCAATAAAGTCATATAATTCTTGAGAGCCAAGAGCGAAGCAACAAACATGCTTTCCAGTGTGGGTCTTTTTCTTTGAACCATTTGCTGCACCAGCTTTGACAAGCTTCATTAAACC
>Ga0180007_10002533_pt1 | contig 21653 bp, 18 predicted proteins | sample MM_PC_MetaG_FD_121122 | JGI IMG/M metagenome (GOLD analysis project Ga0180007, IMG submission 121122) | Groundwater microbial communities from the Aspo Hard Rock Laboratory (HRL) deep subsurface site, Sweden - MM_PC_MetaG | ecosystem: Environmental > Aquatic > Deep subsurface > Groundwater... | reverse complement strand
TTCTTCAGCATGATTAGTTGTGAGTCAGCTCGTCTTTGCGACATATGGTGTGGGTTTGTTTGAAACCCTCCACCTTACACCGCCTGACGAGAAAAGGTAACCCTAATTGCTGCAATCCTAACATTCATATTTCAAGTTCATAAGTAATAAGTCCCAGCGTTCATCTAAATATCTGGCTGGGCCAAAGGTAACATACGGTTTAACATCCGGTAAAATCAGATCAAAATCTTGATCATGAATATCAATATCAATGTCGTTGATTGGCCTGGTAGAACCATAACTCTTGGCCGCCAGACCGCCGGTAATAACAAAAGAGACCCCGTATTTTTTCAATATTCCAACTATCCACCCAAATGTTTTTTCAGGATTTTTCATAAAAAATTAACTGTCATTTTACTTAATTTGTATATTTTAGGTTAATTTTTCTCTTTTATAAAGAATAAAATGCGATCAACCGAGCTAATTTACTGGCTAGACAAAAAACCGCAGTCATAGGACTACGGTATTTAAGTTACTTTGAGAGTGTTAAAAGATCGTGTGGCTTACCCTCGATTTTAGCTGCTTCGGAACGGAGCTCGAAGCGAATATCGCCCTTAGCCACTGCTGTATGAAGTTTAGCCACCGAAGCACAGCCCAGCGTTTCGAGCGCCTTTTTAAGGCCAGCAATGGTCAGCCGCAGATGACGATCCAGTGAACCGATCGCTGGAATGGGTTGATCCTCAACGCCTTGCGCCACCAACTCGTCTTCGTGAGCTTGGCTGTCATAGCGACTACCGCCACGACCAGAAGAAGTCATCGCGCCGATTGAACCCATACCGCGGTACATCTTGTAACGGCGACCATTGTATTCTATTTCTGGAGCGGGGGATTCATCGCAGCCAGCAATATAGCGGCCAACCATGATGTGGCTCGCGCCAAGCGCCAATGCCTTGACCATATCGCCAACCTCGCGGATGCCACCGTCGGCGATGCCGGTTCCAACCTGTCTTAAATGACACACCGCACTGCCCTGCGCACGACCGATACCGATCTTACCCTGCGTTGTACAGATTGAACCAGGCCCCATTCCGATTCGCAGGACATCAGCACCGGCACTCACGAGCTGTTGTGCTTGTCGTGGAGTAACTACGTTGCCGGCAACGATGGTGACCTCGGGCGAAATCGAGCGGATTTGTCGGATGCGTCGCAACATGTAGCTTGTGCCACCTTGCGAGCTGTCCACGAGCAGAGCATCCACTTCTGCATCGATAAGTTTCCGGACCAGCTCGTCGTCCTCGGGATGAGTGCGAACCGCCGCGCCTACGCGTAGGCGGTTGTTGTCGTCCACGAGTGCATTTGGATATTCGTCACTTTTTGAGACGGCCTTGCGATTCACGAGGGCGTGCGGACATCCACGTCCATCGAGAATCGGCATTTTGGTGATACGTGGATCACTGCGCAGAATTCGCCGCGCATCATTCATGTCGCGTACTTCGTCGCGGCTGAACAGACGCAACTGCTCGCGCGGAATCATCACCTCACCCAACGGACGATTTTCATCTTCCTCAAAATCGATACAGTATTTGGTGACCAATCCTTCGAAAGGCGAATTCTGCGTACCGTCTTCAGTGATCAGGATGGTTGAAAAGCCATATTGCGTCTGCACTGCACGCGCGTCGCGAATCACGTGAGTCGGCTTGCGACACAGTGGTGTCCAGATCAGACCCTGTTGCCAGCGCTTGGTCAGCAAGGCTTGTCGAACGGCTTCCTCATTACTCAGGTTGATGTGCGAGAAACCGAGGCAACCGTTTAAGGCCAGATGTACGGCGACCAGCCATTCGGTCACCCGATCCATCGGCGAACCGACAATCGGGATGATGTCGAAGCGTGGACCAAACGGAACCCAAAGATTGATTTCATCTGGTGGATTATTTACGAACCGTGGCAGAATATTGAAGTCATCGAATGTGATACCCGTGCCAGCGCGCATTCGAAACAACTCTTCGCGCGTGATGCCGTTACCGTCATGACCCGGATACATCAGTTCTTCGAGACGGTTATACAGTTCGTCACCTGCGCCGCGAATGGAATCTTTGAGCGCCTGATAAACGAGATTTTTAACCAGTTTACCAAGAGGATGCCCAGGCATTTCTTCCTCCTTTATTTGAAAGATCCAGGCGGATAAAATAGCTCTATTTTGATTTAGAGTCAATTTAAAAGTGTCGGATGGTTTTCAAATAAAAAACGCCCGATACAATGAGTACATTGGGCGTGGTTGATTTTGTGGCGCTTTGGGCGCTAACTCGCAAGCACCGCCGCCGGGCGACAGTCATTCCAATCGTTGCTAAACGAATCGTAATCCCAGCGCCACTTGCCGCCTAACCAAATGAGGTAACGGACAAATGGGTGGCTGTAGCGATTAAAGTAGGTAGTGCCCCAGAAGAATACGGACTTATCTCGCCAGACTTTTGGAATAAGGTGAGGCTGAGCCAGCAGGTGATCGAGGACGTTGGTGTTCAGGACAGGTTGATGCTTGAGTTCCTCGTGAAGTTCGTGACCCCGAATGATTCGACCACCCTTCTGCTCTTCGGATAGGTAAAGCCGAACTCTGGTTGGTTTCCAGATGAGTTGACCACCTCGTCGGTGTTCTTTGAGGGTCCAACCATCAGGAATGAAAGGGTCGGCATCACAGTTGATGTTCCTGGGGGCGTGATCCCGCAGAACTGCGTTCCAGCGCCCCGGCGCGTTCCGTAGTAGATAACCTATGTTTTCAGGGCTAAAGCAGCCCGCATCCCAAATTCTCCCCCAGTGCTGGAGGAATAACGTTGGGTCTTCCGGGCGGAGCGCCTGAATCTTTGGTGGAAGTTGCTTGACGTTCCAGAAATCCTAAGCCTCACGATTGATGCCACCCCACAAGAATTTCTCTCCCGGAGGAGCATAAAAGCGGCGAATGGCTCCATGACCCAGGACATCATAGTCTTTGGGATTCGCCCCAAAGAGTTCCCGACCACGAGGAGAGAAAACTTCGGAGTCTGTCAGGAACAACACATGGTGGGTGTGTGGAGGCCGCGGATCTAAATACTCGATCCAACTGATGAAACTACACATTTTTAAAATCCCCCACTTGAGTCTAAAAGCCCCTTTTTAATGAACTGATTAGTTTGTTACAAAAAGATATAGATGTCAAACACTTTTTAGCCTCGGCAGGAAGATATATCAAGCCTAGACGAGTAGTGTTCAATACTATAAACTACGTGAAGTTATGAGAATAATTGGCATCGAATCGTCCTGTGACGATTCAGCAGTTGCATACTTAGATATAGAAGGCGACCAAGTCGTCCGTCTTGAGCATGTCGTGGCTTCGCAGATTATTCACCACCAATTTGGTGGTGTGGTGCCAGAGGTGGCCGCCCGGGAACACTCAGCTAAAATGCCACGACTTTTAGATGAATTAGCTCAGCGGGTGATGGGCGAGGAGAACGGTCCGCAGCTTGGTAAATTAACCGATCTGATTTGCGCTACAGCTGGGCCTGGATTGGCGACGTCATTACGGGTTGGGCTTGATACTGGGCGAGCGCTGGCGGCGGCTTGGAGCAAACCATTTTATGCCATCAATCATATTGAAGGTCACGTTTATTCCAACTGGTTGCCGGGTTTGGGTCAGACTACCAAGATTATGAATGAGATTTTTCCGGCACTGGCTTTAGTGGTTTCTGGTGGTCATACGGAATTGTTGTTGATGCGCGATCATGGGGATTATGAACTTTTAGGCGCTACCTTGGATGATGCGGCCGGCGAAGCATTTGATAAAACCGCCAAGCTGATGGGTCTTGGTTATCCAGGCGGACCAAAGATTTCACAGGCCGGTGCAAGCGGAAATTCACGAGCGATAGATTTTCCGCGACCAATGATCAATTCTAATAATCATAATTTTTCTTTTTCTGGACTGAAAACTGCTGTGCGATATTTTATTGAGCAGAACAAAGAACAATTGGCTGGTTCAGACTTTACTTCTGATCTGGCGGCTTCGGTTGAGCAAGCCATCGTCGATGTGTTGGTGACTAAAACCGTTCGAGTTGCAATTGAATCCGGAGTTCAAACCGTGCTTCTCGCGGGTGGCGTGGCGGCCAATCGTAAGTTGCGAGAATCTTTGCGTGAGGCGTTGGCGGTTGAGGCTCCTGACGTGGCTTTTGTCGAACCGGAATTAATTTATTGTACGGACAATGCAGCGATGGTCGCCATGGCCGGCTATTGGCAGGCTCAGCGTCGGGCCGGGGATGATTGGCGCAAAGTCGAAATTGATCCGAATTGGGAACTGGGAAGGTAAGTAAATTTTTTAGCTGGCAATATGAAGATTGCGATCAATAATTTAGATGACCTACGAAAATTTGCTGTTGATTTTGCGCTTCGGCTTCGGGGCGGTGACGTGGTTGGATTAATTGGTGATTTGGGTGCCGGCAAGACAACTTTCGTTCAGTTTTTGGCCGCCGCCCTGGGGGTTCAGGAAGAAGTGAAAAGTCCGACTTTTGTTTTGGTTCGTGAGTACATAGCTACTGAACCGACAGCCTTTGAAAGAAATATCCGAAAATTGGTGCATGCTGATGCCTATCGTTTGGAGGATGAGGACGAATTATGGGCCATAGGTTTTGCTGATTTAGTTGATGACGCAGAAACAGTCACGGTAGTGGAGTGGGCGGATCGTTTGCCAGCGCTTAAGGATCGCTCGACTTATCATGAATTAAGATTCGAATTTGATATCGGAGAAAAACGGATTATTGATTCTTCGGAGAGATAATTACATAAAAAGTGTCAGATAGTTTCGAGCTAAAAATCATCTGACACTTTTTAGTGTTTGACACCCATACCCTCTTATGGCAAGCTCTTCAGCTCTTTTAAAAATGGTCTTTTAAGGCTCTGATGGGAGGTTCTAAAAATGTGCGACTTTATCAGTTGGGTCGAAGTGTCTGACGAGCAGACGCCGCACGGGCGTCATGTGTTGTTCCTGACGGACTCCGAAGTTTTCTCTCCTCGTGGTCGGGAAGTCTTTGGGTCGAACCCTGGAAACTACGACGTTCTGGGTCATGGAGCCATTCGTCGCTTTTATGCTCCTCCGGGAGAGAAATTCTTGTGGGGTGGCATCAATCGTGAGGCTCGTAATTTTTGGGAAGTCGAACGGCTTCCGCCTGAGATTCAGGCTCTTCACCTAGAAGACCCGGCTTCATTCCTCCAGCACTGGGGCAGAATCTGGGACACCCCCGGTTGTTTCCAGTTTGACGATCTGGGGTATCTCCTCATGCATGCTCCAAAACACTGGAACGAGGCCATGCGAGAACACGCCCCCAGGAACATCAACGGGGACGCGGATCCGTTCATTCCTAGAGGCTGTACTGTTGCGGAACATCGGCCAAACGGTCAACTAGTCTGGGATCCGACCCGGGTTCAGCTCTATCTGTCCGACGGGCAGAAGGACGGCCGAAACATTTTAGGTCATGATCTTCGCCAGAAGCTACAACACCAGCCGGTCTTGAACGCCAACGTCCTCGATCACCTGCTCGCTCACCCACACCTCATTCCCAAGGAGTGGCAAGGTAAGCGCGTTTTTTTCTGGGGTACTGTCTACCACAACCAGTTCAACAACTCCTGTGTGCGCTGCATCTACTGGAGTGTCGACACCTGGAACTGGCGCTTTCGCTGGTTCATCCGCAACTGGAACGACGACTATCCGGCGGCAGTGCTCGCGAGTTAGCGCCCAAAGCGCCACAAAATCAACCACGCCTAATGCACTCATTGCATCAGGCGTTTTTATTTTTGCCGGCAACACAATCATTGACAAAAAGGCTAAATTAAGCTAAGCTAAGCTGTTCTGATCTTTAAGTTTAATCAACTTCAACTCGAGCCTTTAGCTGGAGGGCAAGATGGGTGGACTGTTGGTTTCAGTTGGTGTGATCGCTATTTTCGTTTGGTCGGTCGTTCGTCCTTGGAACATCGAACACGTCAACGGCAGTGAGTCGATGACCGAGGACATGATTCATTTGGCCCAGCCCTACAGTGCGACAGCTTATCGTCCAGTTAATCCGAGACCTCGTCAACCAGGATCTCAGACATCAGCTGGTCACGTATTACCCAGCTGGAATCATCTGGCATCTCGGACTGATCTTGGTCTTTCTGATCGAGAGCGTGATCTCGTCATGGAGTTGGAGCGCGAGTCAGGTGTGCCGGGCTGGGTGTTGTACGGGTTGTGGTGTCAGCGGTCTGGCTGTCTATCGGGCGGTTGGCAACAAAGTGGTGATTGGCAGCGATCCCGTGACATGGCACTCGATCCAAATAGTCGTTGCCGACGGGAGCGCAGTCAGGATTGTCTGGAAGAATGGCGCGCCCTGCAATCCATTTGCCGACAGTGTCGACCTGATGGTTCGGCAGTTTGTAATCCGGATGAGGTCTGGTCTTCGTACGCCTTGGCTCTCGGTCCGCTTCAGCAATTGCCGCGACATTTCATTTTGACTGAGGATTGGCACTGGCAGGATCATATCGTGGACTATGACGGCGACGGTGTTTACGATCCGCATCGGCTCGATGACGCGCTTGCCTCTGTGGCTACAGCACTGCGTAACGGGATCATTACTCATGGTTCTTTGCCGGCAGCAATGCAGGTTTATGCCGGTAATGCCGAGCCCGAGCTATACACGTTATTGCGAGATCAGTACTACTCGCGTTGGTGCGCGGTCGACGGTTACTGCGCTGACTAGATAGAGTTTCTCAAAATCGGATTCCAATCGGAGTCCGATTTTTAATAACAGCCAAACTTGATTGGTAACGCGACGCGTGTAAGATTAGAGAGACCTTTGAAAAGAGAGGAGAGCAATGCGATTTATTGTCCTAATCGTGATTATTTTCGGTGGTATGGGTTGCCCGACGACAAACTCGGTCGCTCCTGATCCGGTTTTGGCTGATTCAGTCCGGCCTGATCCTGAATCAGAGATAAACAATTCGCCCGAATCGACTGAGCCAACTATTGAAGAACGATCAGACGAGGATAATCCTCAGGTCGTCGAACCAACATCAAAACGATTTCTCGGTGTTCGATCTTGGGCTCATTTGTCAGCTCGTAGCAAACGAAGCGGCGTAACTGATCGCGAACGCGATATTATTATGTCAGCTGCCGCAGATTTCGATGTGCCGTCCGGTCTTTTATACGGCATTTGGTCGGTAGAGTCAGGGCGTTTGTCTGGTCAATGGCATCGTCGTTGGCAACAAGCTAAGCTTTTACCGCGATACGGCAGTGCTTGCGCTCGTCGTTACGGCATCATTAAGTGTCGAACCAATTGGACGGCGCTCCAGCGTATTTGTTCTCAAAAAAGAAATGGTCAGCCGATTTGCGATCCGAATCGTGTTCGGACCTCGCGGGCATTAGCCATGGGGCCGATGCAACATTTGCCGATCAAATGGTCGCCAGCTGATGGTGTCTGGGCATCGTATGCTGTTGATTATGATCAGGATGGCACATTTGATCCGCATGATTTCGCCGATGCAGTCGCTTCGTCTGCCGGTCACTTGCGTCATGATTACGAATTGGGACGCAATGAACTTGGTTTGACTGAAACTAATGCCTGGCGTCATGCCTCGCGCATGTATTTGGGCCAGGCCACCGCTCGTCGTTACGAGCGTAAGGTGTATCAGTATTTGCGTAACTGGTGTTCTGTGCCTGGTTATTGCCAGGATTAAAGTCAGACGGTTCTATTGGGACCGTCTTTTTTATTCTGTTGTCACACGGCGGATCTGTGCTACGGTAATAATAAGCGGAAAAAATTGTTCAAGCTGGAACTTTCCGCCTGGAGGGAACCATGTTCCTTAAAATTACCAACCGCGGTTCATTAAATCGCAACTTTCTCGAGCTAATTGGCTTTACGACCAAGCGTGATCTATCGCCGTCCGACCGAACTATTGGAGAATTTGGTTCGGGCACCAAAGTGGCGGCTGTCGCGGCTTTGCGTCTCGGGCTGGACATTTGCATTTCTTCCACCGATCATCGGGGTTCATATCGTTTAAGCTTCGAATCGGAAAATGTGGATTTGGGTGATGGAGCAACAGCCCGACAGATTTTTTTCGTGTATCGGAATCGAAACGCCGAAGCCGAAGAGATCATTGAACGCAAAGTTTGGCACGTAACCATTGATGCGTTCAAGGATTGGGATCAGCCCATCGGTCGGGATCAGGCACGAGCCTTCAAGGTACTGCGCGAGTTCATCTGCAATGCTTACGATGCTGATCCCGCATTCGAGATCAGTTGGGTTGACGATGCCGAGCTGGATTATGCGCCAGCCAACAACACCACTGTTTATATTCGGAAGAGTGATGAAGTTCGGTACGTTTTTGACCACGTCACGCAATACTTTAAGTTTTTGTCACCTGATCATTTGCCGCTGGTCTCTGTGTCCGGTTGTGGTCGTATTTACCCCAAGAGTGATTCGGCTGGCACGCGTCTGTTTGTCCGTGGTGTGATGGTGAACTGTACTCGCGATAGTTGGAACAGCGGTCTTTACGATTACGATCTTGATGACAAGGGGCTCGTTTCCGAGGATCGAACCATCAAGAATTCGTACAATTTTAATCAAGCGCTTGGTAAGTTGATTGCTGGCATTAGTGATGTGAAATTGCTGCAGGATTTGTTGAGCCAGCTTTTGGCCAGCAAAGCTTTACTGGAAGCGGCAGCCCTTGGTTATGTGTTGAGTTTATCGAGCGTGGCGCACAGTGCTTGGCTACGAGCTCTTCGACAATTGCTCGGCACCAAGCTAATTTGTGTAGCCTCCGGTAATCGCATCATTGACCAGGACGCCAATCAATTGTTTGGTTATGTTGTCCTGAGCGGTAATCTCAGCCTGAAGAGCTTTTTTAGCAGCGTGTTAAAATTGCCCAAAGCCGACGACATTATCAGTCAGGACATCAAGTATTCGTTGTTGCGTTTTCAGGATTTTAACGCCGTCAGTCAGCGTAATTTCCAGGCCGCCTTTCGTGTTTTTGCCGCACTGTTTCCGGCGCGAGCTAGACTGCCGATTGTCTTTTTCTTGCCGAAGAACAAAGATGTTAGAAAAAAAATCGGTGGCGTGGCTGGGCTCGGCCAGGATAGTTTTAAGGAAATTTGGATTGCGGCATTGTCAGAAACAAAACTTCGTTCAGCCATGGATTTGTTGCGCTGTCTGATTCATGAGAGTCGACACGTGACAACTGGGGCCTATGACTATGATCGTCGGTTTGTGGAGGTGGCTGAAGACGACATTCTGCGACTGGCCATGTTGGCTCTGGATCGACAGACTGATCTTGATGGTCAGGCTTTGCCCAAACTGAAAGAGAGGACTGAGATCGAACCTAATATCGTTACGCCGCACCTTTCAGTCAGTCCAGGTCGATTGGATTTTTCTAATCTAGACATCGAAGAGCCTGATCAGATTTTAATCGATGTTTCCGACCTGATTGATCCTTCGGATCATCAACCAGACTCACCAAAGAAATCTGAGTAACAAAATATCGCCCGTATGCTTATGGGCGATTTTTTTAAATCGTCAGACACTTTTTATTCTGCGGCTCTAAATACCTCTTCAATTGAAGTCAAACCATCAAGCGCTTTTAGTAGGCCATCCTGAGCCATGGTGATCATACCCTGCTTCATGGCGATATCTTGCATATCGTATTCTGAAACCTGACCAGACAAGATAAGTTTTTCTATTTCAGGTGTCATACAAAATATTTCATAAATTCCTATACGACCTTTATAGCCGGTTCCGTGGCAGGTGGTGCAACCACGCCCTTTCCAGAATTTAAGATTATTCAAATCAACCTTGTAGCCTGATTCTGGAGTGAGAATAGACAAAAGATCATGAATTTTTTTCGATGTGCCCTCATCGAGTGGATCTTCAATCTTACATTCTGAGCAGATACGACGAACCAGTCGCTGACCAATAATTGCGTTTAAGGCCGGTGCGAGCAAGAAGGGCTTTACCCCCATGGAAAGAAAACGCGGCACAGCTCCAGCCGCACTGTTGGTATGAATTGTCGAAACCACCAGATGTCCGGTAAGCGCGGCCTGGATAGCCACTTCAGCCGTTTCTAAATCACGTAGCTCACCCACCATAATGATGTCTGGATCCTGGCGCAAAATAGATCGCAATCCTTTTACAAAGTTGTAATCCTTGCTTTTGTCCATGCCCGACTGACTGATACCCTCCAATTTATATTCAATCGGATCTTCGAGGGTAATAATTTTTATCGCCTCATCATTAAGTTTTTTTAGTATGGCGTACAAAGTAGTCGTCTTACCGGAACCGGTCGGACCAGTAGTGATGATCATACCATTCGGTCGCTCAGTTTCTCGTTTCAGATCTTCATAGGCTCGACCACGCAATCCCAAATCTTCAAAACTCAGACTGATCGTCGAGGGTTTGAGCAGACGCATGACGATTGATTCTCCATAAGCTGTGGGTAGCGTACTGACACGCACATCAATTTTTGAGTTGTCTTCCAGGAAGATGGTGAACCGTCCATCTTGTGGAGCTGTAGTGATGTTAAGCTTTAATGCAGATATTAACTTGAATCGATTAACAATGCGCGACCACATATCTTTTTTTACTGTCGCGACTTTTTGTAGGACACCATCGATGCGCAGGCGCACCACGACCGATTTTTCTTGAGCCTCGATATGAATATCAGAGGAATCAGACTCGATCGCTGCCGCAATGGTCAAGATAACGAAATCACTGGTTGACACTTTTTGAACCAGCTCATTCAGCTGAGAAAGAGATTTTACTTGCTCCTGGAAGTGCTGTAGTTCAGCGGCGGTAATTTCAACTCCCTTAACCACTTCTTTAACTTCCGGCAGTGCATCATATAATTTTTCCGCCATTTCAAAACTGTGCTCAGAGATCATGTAGACCTTAACGTTGGCATGGACTCGTTCAGCCACCTGAAATTTGATTTCAGTGATTTGCTCCGAAGCCGGATTAACTGCTCCGATGCGCACTTCTTCACCTGAGTAGAGAAAAGAGATTACTTTTTCTTGTCGAGATTGTTCGCGTGGAATCAGCACTAAAGACTCAGGAGAAATAGGGAAGCCTTCTAGGCTTATAAATTCAAAACCAAGCGAAGCTGCCTTCGCCTTAATTTCTGCCTCCTTCTCCTTGAGGCGGATTTTCTTCATTTTTTCCTCAAATTTCTCCTGTGGGGTCAGGTCACCAGGAATAACTTCTTTTTTTCCCTTCCCCAGCAAATCTTCAATAGAAGCCATAGATCTTTTAGGTACATCATAATTATATCATATTTTGGCTTAAATAAGAGGAATGGTAAAGAAGACAGTTTTAGATGAGCAGTACTTAAGTGGTGGAATTTCTTAAAAAGAAAAGCCCTAGCCGAGGGCTGAGTTGATTAATCAGTTGGAGGTTCGTCTCTAGGGGGCGGCGGTTCATCGTCTTCCAGGCCAAATAGCCAGCGAATCAATCGATAAATCAACCCCTTGGGATGCTGGGTAGCCGACCCAATGAAAACTGGTTGCCTGACTCCCTGTATGGCTTTATCTACTTTTTCGTAGATCAGCAAAAGGAGGAAAAGGATCAAAGTGATAAAAGACATTAGCAAAACGAACGACCAGAATATGATCAAGCTGTAGACAAGAGCGATCGCGAAGCCGTGCCAAATACCTATAAATATTCCGACTACTGAAGCCACCACGGAGCAAAAGCCCGGAATTTTTCGCCAATCTGTCTCGTCAAGACGAATGTGCGAGCGAAGATTTAGCAGCAGCACAACGATAAAGACCGGCAGAAACAGGATATCGGTCCAGCGCGGGATATTCGGAAAATGAAGAGTGGATTCCAGGAAGTTGCTGATCTGAGAAGTACCCGGCTCTGCTGTGGTCGTCGAAGGCGCGTGACCGGTCAGGTACAGCACTCCATAGACTGTAGCTACAGCCAGCAATGAAATTGCATACGAACGCAGAATCATTTTGATCCAGGAGTTGCTGAAGAATCGATTCAAGATTCCCGGGGTTGCTTGTTTGATCACGGAATTCCTCCTTGTAAAGGACATTTAAAACGCCGCCGGCAGTTTATTCAAATTGGGTTATCGTGTCAAACTTTACATCATTTTATATTTTTGAGCGGTAATTATTTTTGAAGAATTTTTTTTGATAATTTAAAAAGCTGGTTTTTTGTCCAGCCTTTATATCTATAGTCTGTTTGAAAAGTTAACCCATCAATTTTCCATTCAGTTTCTGTTGCAGCCATTCAGCTACGCGCACAATTTTTGGATGATGTGCCTCGCGGCCACTAAGACGAATCCAGAGCAAAGTCCAGGTTGAGGCCTGGAATGTGGTCAGGAAAGATCCGGCGATAACCATCACAGCAATCAGCATGATCAAGGTCAGAGTTATCATTACCGTCATTAAAGCACCTGACTTAATGACAGCCGCGAATAAGAATAGAAATACCAGCGGCACCGAAAGTACCATGGCACAAATTAATGCCAAGATCGCCAAGCCGACATTAATTAATAACAGAAAAATCATCATTTCCAGACTGATCAACCAATTTTTTTTCAGCAAATGTAATCCTTGATTCAAAGAAGGTACAACCGGTAACTCATCAACGACCGTGGAGTTAGTGGCATAAACTGATATCAGAGAGATAGCGATGGCCAGTAGAGTGAAAACAACGTAAGACGCCAGGAAGAAGAACGCACTCACCCAGGAGCGATCAAGAAGAATGTTCATTAGATTGGCTCCGGTTAACAGAAAGGCGACACCCACAGCTATTTTGGCCAGTATATTTATGGAAAAAACGCGACCGACGGCTGTGCTACCAGCTCTCAATCCTTCAGAAAAGTTTGGTGTGCCACCACGTTCGATTTTTCTAATACTAGCGACCAGCGCTCCGACAGCCAAAGAGATAATCCAGGCAAAAACCGCGAATAGCAACACGACCGCGGCAGTGAAAAAAACCAGTGAGACAATTGGGTGTGGCGATAGACTGATTAGAGCCCGGATGGTCGCAAAGCCCGGCAACATTAACAAAGGTGTTTCCTGAATACCCACCGAAGACGGTAGAACATCAGCAAATCGGTTATAAGCACCGAAAAAAACCTCTGAAACTCCACCGAAACCAATGAAGGTAGCGAAGAAGCCAAAAATCCAGAGGTGTTTATGAGTTAGTGTCAACCTCCAGGCATCACTGAGCACCTGGCGATATAGCGGTAGCGCGTTACGTTTAGTAGTCATACCTCCTTGAGTTTATCATTAAGCGTCACTGATAATTTACCACTTTTTTGTGTTGGCGGCTATAAGTAAAAGTCAAAGCCCGGCCGGTGGCCGGACTTTGTTCATTCTTCTAGTATTATCGGCTTTAACCTTTTTTACCAAGCAGCTCCTCAAATTCCTCTTTCTCAATAGTTTCTTTCTTCAGCAATAGTTTAGCTATTTTTTCTAAATCAGCCTGGCGCGTTTTAATAATTTCTTGAGCTGTCTTTTTCGCACCGTCAATTAACTTGTTGATTTCGCTATCAATGACTTCCGCAGTTTTTTCACTATAATCGCGTTCATGACGGATTTCTTTACCCAGAAAAACCATTTCTTCTTTTTCTCCATATGTCCGCGGCCCTAATTTTTCTGACATACCAAAGTCAGTCACCAATTTACGGGCCAGACGAGTTGCCTGGCGTAAATCGGATGAGGCGCCAGTCGTCAAATTTTCCTGGCCAAAAATTTCTTGTTCAGCCACATAACCGCCCAGCGACATAGCCAGGTCGGCCAAGAATTCTATTCGGCGATGCATGCGGCGATCTTCAATCGGTAGTTTGAGTGTGTAACCAGCAGCCTGACCACGCGAGATAATGGAAATTTTGTGAATTGGATCAGCGTCAGGCAGGGAGTGAGCCACTAAGGCGTGACCAGCCTCATGATAAGCCGTTACCTCTCGTTCATGCTCTGACAAAAGAAAGCTCTTGCGTTCTGGTCCAAGCAAAACTTTTTCGATGCTCTCGAACAATTCATCTATGCTAATGAGTTTTTTATTGCGGCGCGCGGTTAGAATTGCTGCTTCATTCATTAGATTGGCCAGATCAGCACCTGAGAAGCCCGGCGTGCGTTCAGCGATACGACGTAAATCAACACCGGCCACCAATGGTTTGCCGCTCGCATGAATTTTCAGTATGGCCTCGCGATCATTAATATCTGGTTCATCCAAAACCACGCGTCGATCGAAACGCCCGGGACGCAAGAGGGCTGGATCGAGTACGTCTGGTCGATTTGTGGCAGCTAGGACGATAACTCCCTGATTTGGATCGAAACCATCCATCTCCACTAAAATTTGATTCAGGGTTTGTTCGCGTTCATCATGTGAGCCACCCAAACCAGTGCCACGCTGTCGACCCACTGCGTCAATTTCGTCAATGAATACAATACAAGGCGCGTTCTTTTTGGCCTTGTTAAAAAGATCGCGCACGCGTGACGCTCCCACACCAACAAACATTTCAACAAATTCCGAACCAGAAATATGGAAAAACGGTACATTGGCCTCACCAGCTACTGCTCGCGCCAATAATGTCTTACCAGTTCCGGGGCTACCCATTAGCAAAACACCTTTTGGAATTTTCGCTCCAAGATTAATGAATTTTTTTGGGCTCTTTAGGAATTCCACAACTTCCATCAGTTCTTCTTTGGCCTCTTTAACACCGGCCACATCTTTAAAGGTCACTTTGTCTTTAGAGTTTTTTGGTATTTCGCGCGCCGATGACGAGCCGAATGTCATGGCTCGATTATTGGCGCCCTGCACCTGACGCATCATGATCCAGATGAAGAAAGCGATCAGGGCGAACGGCAACAGAAATGGCAGTAGCACTCTAAGCCAGTAACCCAAACCAGACTGCCCTTGAATATCTACTTCGATTTCGGCCATTTTTTCCGGCGTGATTTCATAGTTGGACAATAAAGTAGAGAGCGATTCACCCGACTCCTTTTCGGTTTTTTGTTTAGCACCATTAATTAGTTCGATTTCCAGTACATCACCTTTTACTACAACCGTTTTTACTTGACCCTCATTAATTTGCGTAATTAATTGACTAACCTGAATTTTTTCCGGCTCGCTGTTTGAGAGGCTGTAGGTACTTAAAATAGCCGCAATAATCAGAAAAACTACGATAGAGATAACTAGATTTTTGGTTATATATTTGGTTGCATTTTTCATAAAAAATTTCAGCGACAGGTGGCACCATCCGTTACCGACGAACGAAGCAGATAAAGGAATCGGTTTCCGCCCGGTCATCCCAGACTGATTCTAAACCTTAAGTAATTATTGATAGTATAACGGTCGTTTAAGGTCAAGGGAAGAGCTGGCCAAAGGCTTGGTCTAAAGTCAACACAAAATTGACGTTAAACATCCGATCGGCTCGCTTAAATTAAGTTAAGATATCAGCATTTGTACCAAGTTTTTGAGGCTTAGCTTCGTGATCATTTGATAATTGATATTGAAAATTTTCGACTCAGATTTTTTTCAATTAAAATAACCCCAGGAGCGGGGTCATTTTGGTCGGGGGTGGATCTAAGCCTCGTCGAGCATCCGTAGATTTTGTAGCGCCTGCTCGACGGTGTGCGCATGAGCTGGAACATAGGCCACTGGCCGACCGTCTTCTAAGTCTACTTTTTCACCATTATATCTGGGGCAGTAGCCGACGACATAGTAACTATAGCAGGCATCAGCACCATACTCAGTGGCTGCCAGTTGAAAATCGCTGACTTGTCCGACCACCACCGACTCAATGCTGGTTTTGGGAACACTGCTGTCCAGATTTTTAACTGCGAGACAGGGATTTGCCCCCGAAGTGATTTGACTTCCCGATAAGCTTCGCTCGGGAACAGCACAGTAAACTGTCATATTTAGATATTGCTAATATTCCTTTTTTGGAACACTAAACAATAGCATTAAATTGATCCTATGTCAAGATGGTGATGTCACGCCTTTAAAGCTGATTAAAACAAAAGACCCCGATTAAGTAAGGAGTCTTTTGTCCTAGCGATCAAAGCAAGTTGCTATTCTTCTGTCTTTTCTGGCGCGACTGTAGTTGTTTCAGGCACCTCGGGCGTTGTTTCTGTCGCCGGCTTTTCTGTTTCTGTCGCCGACTCTTCACCGGAGGTAGCTTTATCCTTTTTTTCTTTCTTAATATCTTCCGGTTCATCTTCTAGCGCTTTCAGAGACAAGCCCAGACGATGTTGCTCTGGTTCGATCGATACCACCATAAATTCCAGCACATCGTTTGGTTTGGCTAGCTCATGCGGATTTTCCGTCGGTTTATGTGATAGTTCAGAGATATGGGCCAACCCATGGATTTCCGGATCCAGTTCCACAAAGAATCCAAATGGATTCACCTTAAGCACCGTGCCTTTAACTTTTTGACCAACTCGATAACGCTCACCGACTGACTGCCATGGATCATGAATCAGCTTTTTCATGGAGAGGAAAATCTTTGAGCCTTCGATGCCGATGATCTCTGCCCGCACAGTTTGACCAACCTTCAGGAGATTTTTGGGGTGATCAATGCGTTGCCAGGCGATTTCTGAGATGTGAACCAGACCCTCCAGAATATCAAATTTTACAAAGGCACCGAATTCCGCCAAAGCATTGACCTCACCTTCGACAATGTCACCAATTTTATATTTAGAAATAACCGAACGTTGCTTTTCTTCCCAAACTGCTTTTTCTGAAACAATTAATTTTTCTTCAGTTTCATTAACGTCCAGAACCCGCACTTCAATGTTTTTACCGATGAATTTTTTTAGTTTTTCCAGGATTTTACCTTTGTCACCGCCAGTAACGCGTGGGTAATTTTCTGGAGCCAGCTGAGAAACTGGGAGAAAGCCAGCGATGTGATTCAATCGTACTAACAGACCACCTTTGCTGGCTTCAGTAACTTTGGCCTCGACCGGTTCGCCGATGCGGAATAATTCCGCCAGCTTGTCCCAAGCCTTGCGATGTCCGGCGAAACGGAATGATAATTCGACGTCACCGTTTTCGTTTTCCAAATCCAGGACAGTGGCTTCGATTTCATCACCCAGATTAATATCTGAGAATTCACGTGACGGATCAAGAATTTCCCGACCGCGCACTACACCAGTGCGATAATTATCAATGTCGATGCGAACCTCGTTCTTGCCGATAGCAATGACCTGGCCCTTGATTACATCACCCGCCTTGGGGATGTTCAGGTAGGTTCGGTCATCCATTAGAGTTTTAAAATCCGGGCCCGCTGGCCTGGTTTTTGTGTCTTCCTTGGTGATAATAATGTCGTTCACCATATTGCGTTGTTTTAGCCTCGACGATCATTCATTGAAGCCTCGACCTGATACGCAAACCGGCCGAGTTTATTAGCGAGAGCAGTATATATAAAGTAGGTCAGTTTTGCAAGGGGTGAGTAATTACCGTTCGGGGTTAGTAGCAGGTTTGACTTATCCCAGCTAGCGGCTTTCTGCTTTCGTCTTTTTTAGCTATAATTAAGCCATTATTGATGGTCTTATCTTGAAAGCAATGTCAACAAATGTTATTCGTCATCCTCATTCCTATACTTTGCAGCTCTTTCGGTTAGCTTTAGATAAGTTACCGCCCGGCTTTGACCCGGTTCGACGGACCTATTTTGAACGAAAATTAGTTGAGTTTGAATCGAAACCAAAAACTCCTTACGAGGAGATACGACTGAATATCACTCAGCTGGGTCATGAGTCGTGGCCTGAGCGACAGGCCTATCAAGAGATGTATAATCGTTACGGTCATTCATCTGAAGAGTCTTTTCTTTTGGAGAATCTTGACTTGGGTATTCGACAGAAGTTTGAAAAGTTTTTATCTGATGGCGGCAAGATAAATTACTTAAATCGAATTCGACCAGTTGATCAGTTGACCACACCAACTCCTTTTGAGAGATACTTTTCTCCGGAAGAAAAATTTGCTATCTCTCAGGCATTATTGACTGCCTGTGATCAGGCTCGACAAGAAATTGAAGGGCTTATCATGACCAGTCGCAGTGCTGAATATAAACAGCTAGTTCAAGAGTTTAAGCAACGAGCTCAGGTGTTGGAGGGAAAGATCAAAGAGCTAGGAAAGATGACTGCTTTTAGTGATAAGTGGTCGGAGAGTATTATTGATCGCGTTCGTGTTTTGGAGGAGGGTTGGTCGGTGATAGAGGCTGGAGTTGATGAGAAAGAATTAGATTACGAGCTGGAATATTGGAAGGGGACACTATCCTCATTTTTGGAAGCTTAAAAAATAAATAATTTCAGCGCACAAAAAAGGGTCAGGACGACCCTTTTTAAGTTGATCAATAATCGAGTGGTAGGGAATATGCGGCCAGTTCTTTTAGTTGATGTCCGGCCACCAGACAGAAACGAGATAGTATAAACATTGGTATATCGAGCAGTGCATATTGCCCGGTCGATTGATTGCTGCCAGCCAATTTGATTCGGCCGGAGTTTTCGGCTAATTGTTTGATGAAAGCCACCAGCTGATCAAAATTATGATCCGTATTTTCTTTGGTGAGATCCAGCAATAGATCATCCAGGCCGTGCAGGCGTTGGAAGGCCGCCACCTCAGCTTGTTCCTCTGGTGTGTTGCAGTGCCGAGCCAGGGTTTCCAGACGGAAACCAAGAGCCGTGAAAACATCAGCCAGTTGGATCATGGCCGCATCAGTGAAGACAAAATCGGAATAGTTAGCTGGCATGATTCGCTTGGACATGTCGAGACGTTCCAGCCCACTAGCCAGATCTCTGATGACTGAGTTTAATACGATGAAGTCGAGTGTGGCTATGGTTTGTATCAAAGCCACACCAGCTACTACGCGGGTCGGGTCACTCTGAGTTTGATTCAGCAGTGCGGTGATTAATTGTCTCGGAAAGGTGGTCGTTGTTGCTGACATGGTTAACCTCGTTTGAAAGAGCCGATCAGAGCAATGTAAGAGCCACGGCAAATAGTGTCAATTTTTTATCGATTTGATTGATCTTAAGCCGTTCAAATAAGCACATTTTTTATTATTTTAAGGCCGATTTTTATTATAATTTACTATCTTTGTTGGCCAGACCGTCGGTGGCCGAAAAGCCATTTTTAGCTCTTCACAAGATACTCGTTCCGTGCTATTCTGGGTACGCTTAAGACGGCACAGAAAGTATAGAAAAATTGACTATGAACATTACTTGGTTTGGTTATTCATGCTTTAAGCTGGAGTTCGGCTCCCGCGCAAATGATAAGGTTTCTTTGGTAACTGATCCTTTTGCCAAAGAGGGTCGGAACGGTTTGCCGCGAACTTTGTCGGCTGAAATTGTTACCGTCAGCCATGATCATGAACGACACAATAATATTTCCGATGTTGGTGGGAATCCGTTTGTTATTTCCGGTCCCGGTGAATACGAAATTAAAGATGTGGCGGTCAGTGGCGTGCAGGCCTATCACGACGATCAAAACGGTCAGCGACAGGGCACGAACACCATCTATTATATTATCAGTGAGGATATTCATTTGGCGCATTTGGGTGATTTAAAACATAAGCTGGATGAAAATCAATTATCCGAGGTTTGCAATATTGATGTTTTATTTGTGCCAGTGGGTGGTGGTGATGTGCTGAGCGGAAAAGAGGCGGCAGAAGTTGTAAGTCAATTCGAGCCACGCATTATCATTCCGATGCATTACAAATCCGGGCGTTGGGGTAGCAGGCTGGACGGCGTTGAGCCTTTTTTGAAAGCTATGGGAGTTTCATCACCAGAAATTGTGAACAAGCTCAAGATAACTCCACGTGATTTGCCTCAGGAGGAGGCCAAAGTAATCCTGATTGAATCACAATGATCGAAGATAAGAATTTTTCAACTAGCCATAATTCTGTTGAAAGCGAGTCCAAAGATAAGGATGAATTGAATACACGGCGAACCAAGTTGATAGTGGCAGTGGTTATTTCCATGGCTTTCATCATCGGAGTCTGGTTATTGACCCTGCCCTTTCAATTGCGGAAAATAGGCACTTCAGAGGCAGAAACAGCTCGCTGGCAGACTGTTCAGGCGGAGGTTGAAACCAGTGAGAAAGATTTTCGAGCCACACTTGGTGCTCTTCGGGATTCTTATGATCAATTGGAGCAACAGATGAGAATAGAAGAAGATGGTGAATTAAAAGAGGCCGGTAACGAAGTTTTTCCGCCAGAGATCGCTGAGCTTCTACAAAATAAATTGTTGGAAACGCAAGCCGAAAAGCTGAATGGAGCCGGTGATACCGGCACCGCGGCTGGAATTGAATCAGTTATTCAATAGTAAACACATGACAGCACGCAAAAAGACAAAAATCACCGGGGGAAATAAGAAACCATTGAAGGGCGACTCTTCGACTAGCTCATCACCCAAAGTCGAGCGACAAGCCAAGCTGCCAATAGTTGAACCGACTATCGGTCGACTCGTGCAGCGGCCGATTAGCGAGGAGATGCAGGAATCGTACTTAGATTATGCGATGACGGTAATCGTCAGCCGAGCCTTGCCGGATGTGCGTGATGGTTTGAAACCGGTACATCGACGTATTTTGTATGCAATGTGGAAGATTGGTTTGAAACCGGGAGTTAAATTTCGTAAGTCAGCAACGGTAGTTGGTGAAGTGTTGGGTAAGTATCATCCGCATGGTGATCAGGCCGTCTACGACTCGTTGGTTCGCATGGCGCAGGATTTTAGCATGCGGCACATGTTAGTTAATGGTCAGGGTAACTTTGGTTCCATGGACGGTGATTCTGCCGCAGCCATGCGTTATACCGAATGTAAATTGGCCGGCATCTCCGAGGAGATGTTGACTGATATTGAAAAGGATACCGTTAATTTTGTTCCAAACTATGATGGCGAACACAAGGAGCCAACTGTTCTACCATCACGTCTGCCGAATTTACTACTAAACGGTACGGTTGGTATTGCGGTTGGTATGGCCACCAGTATTCCACCGCACAACCTGGAAGAGTTATGCGGCGCAATCGATCATTTATTAGATAATCCGGATGCATCAGTTCAAGATTTAATGCAGTTTGTTAAGGGGCCAGATTTTCCAACCGGCGGCATTATTTATGACAAAAAAGCGATTGAAACAGCCTATACAACTGGTCGTGGTGGTATCGTAATACGCGCTAAGACTGAAATTGAAGAACAGAAGACCGGCCAGTATCGTATTATCGTTCGAGAAATTCCGTACATGGTTAATAAGGCGACGCTCTTAGAGAAGATTGCTGCCTTGGTTCAGGCAAAAAAAATTGAAGGCATTAAAGATTTACGTGATGAGTCTTCTAAAGAAGGCGTGCGCATTGTAATCGAGCTAAAGAAAGATGCTTATCCGAAAAAAGTGCTGAATCGATTGTTTCATCACACTTCTTTTCAGGACACCTTTCACGTGAATTTGATGTCTCTGGTGGATGGTATTCAGCCGCGCGTTTTGAATTTAAAGAGCGCACTGGAGCAATTTATCATTCATCGCAAGGAAGTTATTCGTCGTCGCACGGAATTTGAGTTGGCTAAGGCCAAGGATCGCGCGCATGTTTTGGAGGGTTTAAAAATTGCGCTTGATAATTTGGATGCGGTAATTAAAACAATTCGTGCCAGTTACGATCGAGATGAGGCCAAAGTTAACTTGATTAAGAAGTTCAAACTA
>Ga0180007_10002532_pt1 | contig 21656 bp, 19 predicted proteins | sample MM_PC_MetaG_FD_121122 | JGI IMG/M metagenome (GOLD analysis project Ga0180007, IMG submission 121122) | Groundwater microbial communities from the Aspo Hard Rock Laboratory (HRL) deep subsurface site, Sweden - MM_PC_MetaG | ecosystem: Environmental > Aquatic > Deep subsurface > Groundwater... | reverse complement strand
CGAAAGCTTGAGAGCTATTATGGACGCAGTCCAGAATTGTTTGCAAGCCGCGCCCCCATCTTTTTTTAAAAGCCTCTGCCGGTGCAGCTATTTATTGCATTCAAATTAGGAAACGGTATGAGAGGCGGGATCGCAATGGGGAAGACATTGAGCCGGTAATAGAGATCCTCGCGGAAATTTCCATTTTCGACTTCCTCTGCCAGTTTGCGATTGCTGGCTGCGATGATCCGCACGTCAACCTTGGTGGTGCGTGGGTTCCCCAAACGCTCGAACTCACCATCCTGAATCACCCGTAGGAGCTTGGATTGCAACTCCATCGGCATCTCGCCAATTTCATCCAAAAAGATGGTTCCTCCGTTGGCGAGTTCAAAACGCCCCATCTGCCGGGCGCTGGCTCCGGTGAAGGCTCCCTTTTCCCTTCCGAAGAGTTCGCTTTCAATGAGATTTGCTGGCAACGACGTGCAGTTAACGGTGACCATTGGCCGATCCTTACGGGAACTCCGGGCATGGATGGCCCGTGCCATGACGCTCTTGCCCGTCCCTGTCTCGCCTTGGAGAAGCACGGTCGTGTTCAGCAGGGCAATCTGTTCGATTACGTTGTGCTGCGACTTCCATGACAGGGGTGGAGTTCAGGTTCCGTAGGGTGTTGTGACCACGATTCGGCGAGGCTTATGATATGACTGGGCGGAATGTCGCTTCCATGATCCTGATTGAGATGAAGAGCGAAGATGGTGAGAAATTCCTTGAAAGACGAATTGCTGCGGGAGGAATTGTGGTCAGCGAATTTGGAACTAACTACTATTAGGCATTTGAAAGGTGTTTTTGTGGTAACTAAACTTTCTGCATGACTGTCTATTGTCTTTTATATTACTTCTATGTTACTATAAAAATTAAAGTTTTTTTAAATCTGCCGGGGATTTCTCCGCGCAAATGCCTTCACCGTTATTTACTTAACACCCTAAATTAATTGGGACTATTCGGGATGAATAGCCCCAATTTCCACACATTCGTGAATGGCCGGGTCTTGCTTCCCAGGGGGATTTTCAATTTCAAACGAATCGATTCAGAATTGCCGGCTGATAAACGTAAAAAACATGATTGGGGTGCAGGGGACCCGTCCCCTGCCCGCCGGAGGCATTCCCCCCCACCTTATTTCTCTTCGCGCTCCTTGTACCAGGCGCTGGAGTCTTCCATCAGCTTGTTCAGGCGGTTGACCATCTTGTGCGGGTCGGCCAGGTAGCCGTCCATGAGCAGGGCGGATTCGTAAAGCTGCTCGACGATGGTGGCTACGAATTCGTCCTGTTCGTTTTTGCCGAAGACGGAGAGCAGGTTGCGCACCAGCTTGTGGTCCTGGTTGATCTCGAAGACCTTCTTGGGGATGGAGGTATCTTTGGTCACCAGCTGCATGATCTTGTGCATCTGGGACGTGGAGCCGTCCGGACTGACCAGGCAGGACGGGCTCTGACTCAGGCGTTTGGAGATGCGGACTTCGGTGATGCGGTCGCCCAGGATCTCCTGCACGCGTTTTAAGAAGCGGTCCATGTCCTTGGACTGCTCTTGGGAGAGTTCCTCGGGCTTGTCCTTTTTCTCGGCGTTGTCGGTGTATTTTTCAATGTTGGTGATGTCGGCGTTTTCGGTGGCCTTGAGCTCGAAGTCCTTGAACTTGCGCAGGCTGTCCATGACGAATTCGTCCACGGGCTCGTACAGGTACAGCACTTCCAGGCCCTTGGCGCGGAAGATCTCCAGGTGCGGGTTCTGTTCGATGGCTTCACGGCTGGGGCCGGAGATGTAGTAAATTTCCTTCTGCCCGTCCTTGGCTGCCTCGACGTATTCTTCCAGTGAGATGAGCCCGTCCTTGTCCTCATGGCGGGAGGAATTGAAACGCAGGAGCTCGCCGAAGGCTTCCTGATTGGCGAAGTCCGCGTAGCCGAGCTTGAAGCGCTTGGCGTGTTCCTTCCAGAAGGTGATGTAGCGGTCCTTGTCCTGGCCCAGTTTTTTCAGGTGCGAAAGGATCTGCTTGGTCAGAGTGGTGGCGATTTTGCGGATGAGCAGGTTTTCCTGCAAGGTCTCTCGCGAGATGTTCAGAGGCAGGTCTTCGGTGTCGACCACGCCGCGCACGAAACCGAGGTATTCGGGGATGAGGTCCTTGTTTTTGCTCTGGATCAGCACGCGGCGCACGTAGAGATCCAGGCCGTAGTTGTCGCGGTCGAAGCCAAAGGTGTCCTGGCTGCGCGGGGGCACGAAGGCCAGGGCCGAGAACTGGACCGGGGCGTCCACGCTCAGGTGCAGGGTGTCCAGGGGCTCTTCGTGATCATAGGTCAGAAATTTGTAGAATTCCGTGTACTGCTCCGGAGTGATGGAGAACTTGTTTTCGCGCCACAGGGCCTGCACCGTGTTTGCCTTTTCGCCCTGGACCAGGATGGGGAAGGATATGAAATTGGAGTGCTTCTTGATGATGGACGTGATGCGGTTCTTTTCTGCGAACTCCTTGCCGTCTTCCTTCAGTTCCAGGGTAACGGTGGTGCCGCGCGGCAGGTCCTCTTCCAGTTCGATTACGGTGTAGGTGCCCAGCCCATCGGAGATCCATTCCACGGCCTTGGCCTCGGGATTGAAAGAGCGGGTACGGATGGTGACCTTGTCGGCGACCATGAAGACCGAATAGAAGCCCACGCCGAAGCGGCCGATGATGTTGGAGGAGTTGGCCTGGTCGGCCATGGCCTGGCGGATGAATTCGGCGGACCCGGAATGGGCGATGGTGCCGATGTTCTCGACCAGTTCATCCATGGTCATGCCGACACCGGTGTCGGCGATGACGAGCGTATGCTTTTCTTCATCGGTGGTGATGGATATCTGCAAGTCAAGGTCGGGGTTTGCGATCTCGGCCGAGCGCGATTGCTCGAAGCGCAGCTTGTCGAGCGCGTCGGAGGCGTTGGAGACCAGCTCTCTCAGAAATATTTCCCGGCTTGTGTAGATGGAATGAGTAATGATATCAAGTAGTTGCTTGATTTCTGTTTTAAACTCGAACTGTTGTGCCTGAGACATAAATGCTCCTTCTGGTTTGGAAATTTTGTTTGATCCAAATAAAAGGCCTGTTCCCGTTGTCAAGGGTTGCGGTGCAACAAGATTTTTACTTGACCGGGTGAGGGGCCTTGGGTAGAGAGTTTCCCCTGTCGGATGGTGGGTGTAGCTCAGTAGGCAGAGCACCTGGTTGTGGCCCAGGATGTCGCGCGTTCAAGCCGCGTCACTCACCCCATTAGACCATACGGGACAGTTCGTCTGTCCCTTTTTTTTCCCGCTTTTTTGTGGTGGGTGTAGCTCAGTAGGCAGAGCACCTGGTTGTGGCCCAGGATGTCGCGCGTTCAAGCCGCGTCACTCACCCCATTTGACACCCCAGCAGAACCGGATAAGAACTGGTTCTGCTTTTTTTTTGGAGGGAGGGGAGGTCACATGGCTGCATTCACGGGCATCAACCACCTGGCCATGGTCACGGCGGACATGGACCGCACGGTCCATTTCTGGCGTGATCTCTTGGGTATGCGCCTGGTCGTGGGGCTTGGGCATCCGGGATACCGGCATTATTTTTTTGAGATTACGACCAGGGACACGATCGCCTTTTTTGAATGGCCCCAAGTGGAACCCATTGCCGAAAAGGATCATGGCGCGCCGGTGCGCGGGCCTGCGGCGTTCGACCATCTGTCGTTTGGAGTGGAGAGCCTGGAAGAACTGGGGCGCTTGAAGGACCTGCTGGAAGCTAACGATTTCTGGGCCTCGGAATTCATCGATCACGGATTCATCATCTCCCTGTACTCCTTCGATCCCAACAACATCCCCATTGAATTCAGTTATGCCGTGCCTGAATACGACGTTCACGCCCATCCGATCATGCTCGATTCCCATCCGACTCCGGCTGCAAAGGAAGGCAGCCAGCCGCGTCCGCACAGATGGCGCGAAGCCGTTCCTTCGGATTCGGACCACGGCATCTATCCCGGCGAGGCCGAAGCCGTGCGCGCCGCGTTCATCAAGAAAACATAAATCCCGGAACAGACCGGGGTATTTGAGGAAAACATGGATAAACTTGTCATAGAAGGTGGCGTCCCGCTCAAGGGAGAGGTCCGGATCAGCGGCTCCAAGAATGCGGCCCTGCCCATCCTGCTCGCATCCATTTTGGTGGAAGGCGAGGTGCACCTGACCAATGTGCCGGACCTGCGCGATATCGCCACCACCCTGAAGCTGCTCGAACTGCTTGGCTGCCGCGCTGAATTTAATGACGGGGATGTGCTGTTGCATTCGTGCGACCTGAAGCCCGAAGCCCCCTATGATCTGGTGCGGACCATGCGCGCCTCGGTGCTGTGCCTGGGGCCGCTCCTGGCCAGGCTTGGCCGGGCGCGGGTGGCCATGCCCGGCGGCTGCGCCATCGGAGCGCGGCCCGTGGATCTGCATCTGAAAGGTCTGGAACAGATGGGAGCCGTCTTCGAGCTGGAGAGCGGCGACATCATCGGCACCTGCGACCGTCTTAAAGGTGCCCATATTCACCTTGATTTTCCCACCGTGGGCGGCACCGAGCATCTGATCATGGCCGCTGTGCTGGCCGAAGGGGAGACAGTGCTCGAGAACGCGGCCCGCGAGCCGGAAATCCAGGATCTGGCGGAATTTCTGAACACCTGCGGGGCGCGCATCACCGGCCACGGCACCAGCGTTGTGCGCATTGAGGGTGTCGAATCCCTGCACGGCTGCTCCTATCCCGTCATGCCCGACCGCATCGAGGCAGGGACCTATCTGGTGGCCGCGGGAATGACAAAGGGCGACCTGACCCTGAGGGACTGTCCGGTGGACGCCCTTGACGCCGTCATCTCGAAATTGCGTGAAATGGGCATGGTCATCGAAGGTGATCGCAACCTTCTGACCGCCACTGTCGACGGTCCGCTGAACTGCGTCGATCTTTCCACCCGGCCCTATCCCGGTTTTCCCACGGACATGCAGGCCCAGATCATGGCGCTCATGTGCGTCAGCCGTGGCGCTGGCGTGATCACCGAAGGCATCTTCGAGAACCGCTTCATGCACGTGCAGGAACTGGCCCGCCTCGGCGCGCACATCACCCTCTCGGGACAGAGCGCCATGGTGCGCGGGGTGGACACCTTGAAAGGCGCCACGGTCATGGCTTCGGATCTGCGCGCCAGCGCCTGTCTGGTCCTGGCCGGGCTTGCGGCCACGGGACGCACCGACGTGCGCCGCATCTATCACCTTGATCGCGGCTACGAGCAGATGGAAGTGAAGCTTGGCGCGGTGGGGGCCAGGATCAGACGCGAGAAGGAATAGTGGGTGTGGCGGGAGTGCCGCAAAAGCTAACAGTGAAAAAAACCTCGCCGATGCTGTCGGCGAGGTTTTTTTGCGGGCATGCCGCCCGGGGCGCTATTCCGCTGTAGCGTTACCCGCTGCCTTTGGCGCGTTGCGCGGAAACTGCAGTTCGCGCTGTAGAAATCCCCGCGCACGCAGGTATTCGGTGATATTTCCTTCCCCGCGCAGTACCATCTCCCAGCCCGGCCGCTCCATAACCACCAGGACAGGAACGCCCTGGAAGCCCTTCATCTTGAAATAGGCCCGGGCCGTGCGCACGGTCTGCCGCAACTCTTCGGACACCGGCACGGGGTCTATCTTGTCCATGCTTTCCACGCGCAGCACCTCCAGAAACAGGTTCTCCTTGCTCGCGTCGGAGTTCTGCACCGTGGCCAGGCGGTACAGGTCGTCTTCCTTGTTGTCCGTACTGGCCAGATGCCATTTGCCCGGCAAGGTGTGCGCGTTGATGGACAGATTGGCCAGGATTTTGGAACAGTGGTCGCAGTGCAGGCTGAAAAAGAGGACGTGTTGCGGGACGTTATCCGGAGCCGTCTCCCAGGTGGCGAAGGCGGTGTCGGTGATGGCGGGGGGGACGACGTTCAGGTCGAGCACGGCGTTGGCGGTGAAACCGCCGCACCATACGGCCACGCCCAGAAATACGGTCAAGAGCGATCTGCGCACCCACGCGAAAAGGCACAGGCCCACGAACAGGCTCGCACCCACGATGACGCAGAGCAGGCACTTTTCCTTGAGACCCATGAACTGAAAGCCCAGGATCGCGCCGTCAAAGGCCAGGGCTCCGAACAGCAGCAGGCTGGCCAGTCCCCAGATCCATTTCTTGTCGTAACGTCCGCCAAAGAAGACCAGCCCCCACAGGAACCAGAAAAACGCGGCTCCCATCTTGATGAGGTTGCCTTCCCCGAAACGGATGTATTCTCCGACCACGTCACAGGCGGAGGTGGTGCAGAAGGAGGTGTGGCGTACGGCCTGCATCCAGACCTCGCCGGAGAGGAAGGAGGCGGCCAGAAAAAGAAAGGTCAGCAACGAATATCGAGAGAACCGGATCATAACAAACTCCATGTTGGATGATGGGTGTTTGTGTATCTAAGGAGCGCTTCGCGTCAAGATGGTTTTCGTCGGTAATTTGCGGAAGTCGAGCCTTGCTGGCTTCTTTGGATGCACAGCCCTGCGTCATCGCAGATTTCACTACGGAAGTCGCAATGTGCCAAAGTCATCCCCCCGCCGGCTGGTTTGTTCCCGCCAGGGTGAATTCAATGTTTTCAGATGATTTTTTGCTGCGCGATTATTTCAAACGGATGGAATGCTTCTTGAGTAGTTCGTAAAGCCGCGCCCTGGAGAGGCCGGAGCGCTCGCAGGCCGTTGGTACATCGTTGTCGCAGAGTTCGAGCAGCTGCCGCATGTAAGCGTTTTCGAGCTGGCCGACCACGATTTCGCGCACCTCGCGCAGGGGAGGCAGATCATCTCCCGGGGAAAAGGGCAGAGGGATGGCGCCGTGAGGGCGGCCGGGTTCAAGCAGGGTGGGCTGCTTCTTGTCCGGATGATGGCGAAACGAGTTCTTGGCAATGCCGATGCGCACATCCACGGGCAGGTGGTGGCTGTACAGGGACGGCTCCTCCTGACAGTTATCGATGGCCACGGCTACGGTGTTGACGAATTCACGCACATTGCCGGGCCAGTTGTACGCATGGAGGGCGTTAAGAAATTCGGGCGTGAGCGTCTTTGGTGTGATGCTGCTCTCGCGGCAGAATTTTTCCGTATAATATTCGGCCAGCAGGTTTATGTCTTCCTTGCGGGAGCGCAACGGCGGAATCTTGATCTGATGGCCGTTTAAGCGATAGTATAGATCTTTGCGGAAAAGTCCCTGCTCGACCATGAGTCGCAGGTCGCGGTTGGTGGCGGCGATAACCCTGAAATTGCTGCTGACTTCCTTTTCCGAACCAATGGGGCGGAATTTGTGCTCCTGCAGCACCCGCAGCAGGGATTTTTGCAGTTCAAGGCTCAGTTCCCCAATTTCATCCAGAAAAACCGTACCGTTGTTGGCCATTTTGAAGAGTCCGTCACGGGCTTCGTGAGCGCTGGTGAAGGAACCCTTGGTGTGACCGAAGAGGGTGCTTTCGGCCAGATGGGTGGACAGGTTTGTGCAGTCGATGACCACCAGCTTTCCGGGCGTGTCGCTGTTTTCGTGGATGCCGCGCGCGAAAAGCTCCTTGCCCGTGCCCGTCTCGCCGGTGATGATGATATTGGCCTTGCTGCGCGCCGCTTTGCCCATGACCTCAAGACAGCCCATGATAGCTGGGCTGTCGCCGATGATGGCGCTGCGTTTCACCTTTCGCGGTTGCCTGTTCTGCTCCTTGGAGGTCCGGTAGGCAATGGTGCGTTGCAGGATGAGGGTGATGTTGTTCAGGGAGATGGGCTTGCCCACATAATCCCAGGCCCCGTTGGCGATTGCCAGGGTCGCGCCGTCGGAATCGCCGTCGCCGGTCAGGATGACGACCTCGGGCAGGGAGGGAAAGGACTGAAATTGCTTGATGTGCGCCAGTCCGTTGCCGTCGGGCAGATTGACGTCGAGAAAGATGAGATCGCAGTTCATGCTTTTGAGCTGCGCGAAAGCGTCCTCGATGTTCTGGGCGATCCGACAGGGGTGTCCCATGCGTTCAATGATCCGTTGGAATGAACGGGAAAAATCCTGATCGTCGTCAATTATGAGAATGTTGGCCATTCGTAACTCCAGGCAAAAGATAAATCCGCTTTTGTCGGAGTATGTCTGGAAAAGCAAGATTCTTGTGCTTACTTGTCAATTTAAGATTGTGAACTTGAAAACAACAAGCGGGCTGGTCTTTTCCATGCTTTTAGAATAATAATATTATACCATTTGAAAAAATGGGTTAGACAGGTATTGTCGGTGGTGCCTTTCAGTTGAAATTTCGGTGGGCCGAAAAGGCCAAGGCGGATTGTTGTTGGCGGTCTTTTATGTCAACATGCGAAACAACATTGAAAGTTTGCAGGAGGTGATTATGATATTTCAATCCACCCCGCGTAGGAGTGTTGAGTGAAAATTGAGGAGATTGTCATGATTCCAGGCAGCAAGCGACGCAGGCCAAGCAAGGCGTGTCTGTTTCTTTTCTTTGCCACGGCCATGCTTTTTGCGGTTTGTCTTGCTCAGGCAGGAGGTAGTCGCGCTTTGATCACCGATCGCTGTCTGGGGTGTCACGGCATGGAAAAAAATTGCGAAGTCACGACCACCGACCCGGATTGGTGGAAGGAAACAGTGCTGCGCATGGTTGAATACAAGAGTGGTCTGCTGAGCGAGGATGAGGCTGCGCAGGTCGCACTTTTCTTGGCCGACGAGCAGCAACGGACCACGCTCTGTTCTTCGAACTAAACTGTTTAAAATCTGGAGGATGTTATGAAATACGTATTCGCATGTCTTTTGGCCGGTTTTCTTTTAGCATCGGTGGCTGTTGCTTCCGATGACCTGGGTGCCGAGCGTTATGAAAAATTGTGCAAAAGCTGTCACGGCGCTGACGGCTCAAATGCGGCCATGAGCAAACCCCTCAAAGGCCTTCCGGCCGAGGAAGTGAAGGCCGCGCTGATTGGCTACAAGGCGCAGACCTATGGCGGCAAAAAAAAGGCCATGATGGAACGCGTGGCCAAGTCGCTTACCGACGAGGACATAGAGGCGCTGGCCAACCATATCGGCGCATTTCCGAAATAGATCGTACCGGATCAAAGCGTGGCGGGGACGCTTCCCCGCGAAAATGCAGCCCGAAATCCATTTTTAAGGAATGCATTTTTCCAATCTTGAACCCAAAGATAAGAGAGCCCTTCCTGACCGGAAGGGCTCTCTTTCGAGGTCCGGATGCGATCAGTTCTGCTTGTTTTCATTATCCTGACATGGCCGACGGTTGCGTTCACGCAGAGCGTGCTGCACAAGGCGCATGATGCTGCGGCCGCCGTTACCGCCCATGACAATTCAACGGCCAAGCAGGCCGAAGAGGCGCTTCATGCCGGGCACGGTGATGATATGGCCCTGCCGGAGGATCATTTGGCAGGTGATCGCGCTACGGTCGCAGAGCCTGGCGAGGCCACGAACTCAGGACTCGCGCAGCCGGGGACAATGCCTGCCGATCACGCCGGACACGGGGAGCAGGCCGCTCCGGTCGAGCACGTCCATCCAGCGCCCGTGGCCGAAACTTCCATTGGAGTGACGGAGAAGCTCGGAGAATTCATCGCCGCCGAGGCCCGTTTTTTCGATGAGGACGGCAAGGCCGTGACCATGGCCGAGATCGTGGACAAGCCGACCATTGTCGTGCCCGTCTATTTTTCCTGTCCCAATGTCTGTGCCATCATCCAGAGTTCCCTGACGGCGGTGTTGCCGGATGTGAAGCTTGAGCCCGGCGTTGATTTCCAGGTGATCAGCGTCAGCTTCGACGATACGGATACACCTGCGCTGGCCGCCCACCAGAAGAAAAATTATTTGGCGGCCATGGATTTCAAGTATCCGGAAAACGGCTGGCGCTTTCTGACCGGCGACGAGGCCAACATCCGCATGCTCATGGATTCCCTGGGGTTTGGCTTCAGGCGCGAAGGCAAGGATTTTTTGCATCCGGTGGTGATCATGGCCGTCTCGCCCAGGGGCAAGATTGTGCGCTACCTCTACGGCACGAGGCCTTTGGCCTTTGACCTGACCATGGCCGCCACCGAGGCGGGCAAGGAGCAGATCGGTCTGTCCGTCAAGCGTGTGCTGGCCTATTGCTTTTCCTATGATCCCGAAGGCAAGCGTTACGCGTTCAATTTCATGAAGATAACCGGTACAGGCATTCTCTTCATTCTGGCCGTGTTGCTCGTTTCGCTTATGCTTGCCGGTCGCAAGAAGCGTACTCCCCGAAATTAAGCCTGCAACAGAGGTTTTCCAGCATGCATTCTCCCGGCGAAACCGTGCCCTTTCTTGATCCGTATCCGGGTCGAAGCGGCATCCTGTCCTGGATCTTCTCCACGGATCACAAGCGCATCGGCATGCTCTACCTGTGGTCCATCCTGAGCATGTTCGCCGTGGGCGTGGTGCTGGGCGTGCTCATGCGGCTGGAGCTCATCGCGCCGGGCCGCGACATCATGGATGCCCAGACCTACAACGCCATGTTCACCCTGCACGGCGTGGTCATGATTTTTCTCTTCGTCATCCCCGGCATCCCGGCCGCCTTCGGCAACATTCTGTTGCCTCTGCAGATCGGAGCAGAGGACGTGTCCTTTCCGCGTCTCAACATTTTTTCCTGGTGGCTGTACCTGACCGGCGCGGTCCTGGCCGTGACCAGCCTCTTCACCGGCGGCGGGCCGCCGGACACGGGCTGGACCTTTTACGTTCCCTTCAGTGAAAGGACCACGACCAACGTCTCCCTGGCCGTGGTCGCGGTCTTCATCCTCGGCTTATCGTCCATCCTGACCGGGCTCAATTTCATCACCACCATCCACCGCCTGCGTGCTCCGCAGATGAGCTGGGGCAAGCTCCCGCTCTTCACCTGGTCACTCTATGCCACGGCCTGGATTCAACTGCTGGCAACGCCGGTGCTGGGCATCACCGTGACCCTGGTCTTCATCGAGCGCCTGCTTGGCATCGGGCTCTTCGACCCGTCCAAGGGTGGGGATCCGCTCCTGTACCAGCATCTGTTCTGGATCTACTCGCACCCGGCCGTGTACATCATGATCGTCCCGGCCATGGGCGTGGTTTCCGAGATCATCCCGGCTTTCGCCCGCAAGTCCATCTTCGGTTACAAGGCTATCGCCATATCAAGCCTGGCCATCGCCTTTGCCGGTTCCCTGGTCTGGGCGCACCACATGTTCACCAGCGGCATGAGCGACACCGCCGTCATGGTCTTCTCTTTTCTGACTTTCGTGGTGGCCATTCCGTCGGCCGTCAAGGTCTTCAACTGGGTGGCCACCCTGTACAAGGGCTCGATCTATCTGGAGCCGCCGCTCATGTTCGCCCTCGGCTTCATCTTCCTCTTCTCGGCCGGGGGCCTGACCGGGCTGGTGCTGGGTTCTGCCGGGACGGACATCCACGTCCACGACACCTATTTCGTGGTCGCCCATTTTCATTACGTCATCTTCGGCGGCACGGGATTCGGGCTCTTCGCGGCCATGCACTTCTGGTTCCCGAAGATCTTCGGGCGCATGTACGACCGCCGCATGGCAAATTTGAGCTGGTACCTGCTGATCGGAGGGTTTAACATGCTCTATTTTCCCATGTTCGTGATTGGCCTTATGGGCATGCCGCGCCGCTATTACGACTATCTGCCCATGTACCAGACCGGGCAGATGGTCTCCACGATCGGCTCCTGGGTGCTGGTCGCGGGGCTCATTGTCATGTTCTATGGCCTGTCCAAATGTCTGCACGGGCCACGCACAGTCGGCGCAAACCCCTGGGGCGCAGCCACCCTGGAGTGGACCCTGCCGAGCCCGCCGCCGCACTTGACCTTCCTCGATCCGCCGGACGTGCCGCGCGGCCCCTATTCCTACGAGGGGGTGAGCCGCGATGAGTGAGACCCACAAGGACTACGCTGGTGACAAGTTCGGGATGTGGCTCTTTCTGTTTACCGAGATTCTGCTCTTCGGCGGGCTTTTTCTCTTGTATTCTGTCTATCTGCACCGTTACCCGGCGGAGTTTCATGCAGGCGGGCTGCAGCTCAGCCGTGTGTTCGGCACCCTCAACACGGTCGTGCTCATCACCTCGAGCCTGACCGTGGCGCTGGCCATTTCCGCCTTGCAGCAGGGACGCAAGGCGCTCTGCCTCTGGCTTTTGACTGCGACCATCGCCCTGGCCGGGACCTTTATGGTCAACAAGTACATCGAGTGGTCGGCCAAGATCGCTCACGGCATCTATCCCGGTTCCCCGGAGATGGCGGCGGGAGCGGGCGGCACGAACATATTCTTCGGCCTGTACTATGTCATGACCGGAGCCCACGGCCTGCATGTGGTCATCGGCGCGGCCATCCTGGGCTACTGCATGCTGCGCATCTGGCAGGGCAGGGTTTCGGCCGAAGACTTCGGGCTGCTTGAAAACGGCGGCCTATACTGGCATCTGGTCGATCTGATCTGGATATTCCTTTTCCCACTTTTTTACCTGATCAGCTGATATGACAACACAAACTCACATCATGCCCTTCGCCCTCCTGACCAAGATCTGGCTGGCTCTGCTGGTGCTGACCGGCATCACGGTGGGGGTGTCGAGCTTCGATTTCGGATATCTGAACGTGCTGGTGGCCATGACAGTGGCCGGGACCAAGGCGTTCCTGGTGATCTTCTTCTTCATGCACCTCAAATATGAAAACCGGACGCTGGGCATCTTCCTGCTGCTGGTCTTCGTCATCCTGGCCATCTTCATCGGCTTCACCTTTTTCGACGTGGCCATGCGGTCGGGGGCATCCTCATGATTCCGCCCGTCACCAAGGCCGCGGCCCAGGTCGATCAGGTCTTCCTGCTCATCTTCGGCGTTTCTGCCGCCATTCTGGTCCTTATTACCGTACTCATGATCTGGTTCGTCATTCGCTATCATCACACCCGCAACCCCAAGGCGGCGGACATTCGAGGTAACGTTCTGGCGGAGGTCATCTGGACGGTCATCCCGAGCATCCTGGTCATGGGCATGTTCTATTACGGCTGGGCCAGCTTCAAGGCGCTGCGTTCCGTGCCCGCCGATGCCATGCGCGTACAGGTCACGGCGCGCATGTGGTCCTGGGTCTTCGAGTACGAGAACGGCAAGCGCGCAAGCACCCTTTATGTGCCGGTCGACCGGGCTGTTCGTCTGGACATGACCTCAGTTGACGTCATCCACAGCTTTTTCGTGCCCGCTTTTCGCATCAAGATGGACACCGTCCCCGGCATGCAGACCTATGCCTGGTTCCAGGCCCAGCGTGAGGGGACGTATGACATCCTGTGCGCCGAGTACTGCGGTCTGCGTCATTCCAACATGCTCTCAACCGTCGAGGTCATGGCCCCTGATGATTTCCGGCAGTGGTACGAGAGTTCGGCCGAGGGGAACGAGGCGGCGATAGGGCTTCTGGAGTCGTATGGCTGCACGGGCTGCCATTCCTTGGATGGATCGGAGGAGATGGGGCCGACCCTCCTGAACATCTACGGCGCGCGGCGCAGCGTGACCGATGTGAACGGCACTCGGGAGATCATCGTGGATGAACCCTATCTGCGCCGGGCCATCGTCGAGCCGGATGCGGAGCTGGTGGAGGGGTACGAAGGCATGCCCTCCTTCAAGGAAGAGATGCCGCAGAAAGACCTGGATGCGATCGTCCAGTATCTGACTGGCGGGGCCAGGCGCGATCTGGAGCAGGGGCGGCAGCTGATGGAGTCCGAAGGGTGTTTGAGCTGCCATTCCACGGACGGGTCGGAGATAGCCGGTCCGACGCTCAGAAACATCGTTGGCCGCAAGGAGAAGAAGGACGACGGGTCCGAGATTGTGGTCGATGACGCGTACCTGAAGGAGGCCATCCTTGATCCGGAGAAGTTCATCGTCGTCGGTTACGACCCCATCATGCCATCCTATGAACATCTGACCGAGGAGCAGGTGCAGGCCATGATCGACTACATGCATTCCCTGAGCGACGGCCATGATTAGGCGCGCGGCAGCCCTGACTAGACCCGGCATCTCACTGGCCGTGGGGCTCTCGGCCCTGGCCGGCTACGTCATGGCAGCCGGTGAACTACGCGGAGGCGCGCCGCTCTTTGCCGGAACATTCGCCTTGAGCGCGGCCGTCTCGGTCCTGAACCAGATCCAGGAGCGGGACCGCGACGCCCGCATGGAACGGACCAAGGCCCGCCCCCTGGCCAGTGGCGCAATGAGCGCGGGGCAGGGGGGGCTGCTTTTTTTGGGCCTGCTGGCCCTGTCCGCCCTGTGCCTGCGGCCCCTTCTTTCCTGGGCCGTCCTTCCCGTTCTGTTGGTGGTCATCGGCCTCTACAATGGCCTCTACACGCGCATGAAGCCCGTGACCGGCTGGGCCATGATCCCCGGCGCCGCCTGCGGCGCGCTGCCGTTCTGGATCGGCTGGCTGGCCGGCGGCGGGGGGCTTGTGGCTGTAACGCCCGTGTATTTCTTTGCCCTCTATTTCGTCTGGCAGATGCCCCATTTCTGGATGCTGGCCGAAAGCAACGCCGATGACTACGCGGCCGCAGGGTTTCCGGTCCCAGCCAACAGTTTTTCCGGTTTCTCCCGTCAGGCTATCCCCAGAATCTGGGCCCTGGCCCTGGCCATGCTCGGCGGCATGGCTCCGCTCTTCGGCCTTGCGACCGGCCCGGGCCAGGCCTACGCCTTGGCCACTGCCTGTCCGGCCTATGCGTTACTGGCGGTTTTCGCGCGGGCCAGGGTGCTGCGCATTGTCTCTGATGGTTTTCTGGCCGGGGTGGTGCTTATGATCGTGGCGGAGCGGATGTCCTGGTAGGGGGGATATGCGCCGGCTGCCCTTGAATTGAACCCTGTCGTTGGTTTACATAGGTAGGGACAAAAGAAGCCACGCCGGTTCCCCCAGCGTGGCTTCTTTAGTGTCTCGATCCGATAAAAGTAATCAGCAGGCGTGCTGCAGATTAGGGACTGGGGCGAAACGCCATTTGTTCCGGCAAGATGTTCCGCAGGAATTGGAGCATTCGCATTCCTCGCCCACGACGACCACGGGCACGGAGCTTTGCTTGCTGACCGTGTCCGTCAGGGACCCGAGAATTTTCCGCGCGGAGGCGTGACCCTCGGTGCCCATGATGATCATGTCGCAGGCACGATCCTGAGCGGCCTTGATGATTGCGTCAGACGTCGCGCCCTGCTCGACCACGATTTCAAACTCCACCCCGGCTTCTCTGCAGCCTTCGACAAAGATGGCAAAAATTTTGCCCATCTCTTCCAGATTCTTGCGAATGATTTTTTCGCGGCCGTCAGGACTGATGCGCCCGCTGATCAAGCCGTGGGCATGAAAGAGGATGACTTTGGCTCCGCACTGCTTGGCTAGCGCTATGGCATAGCGTTTGGCGCGGCGGGCGGACTCGCTGTTGTTCACCGGAACCAGAAAGGTTTTAAAGCCTGGCAATTTCATATAAATTCCTCCCGAGGAAATATTGAGTTGGTTAATCAACCAATTCGTGCCATGCCTCACAAGAGAGCGTCAAGAGGATTTTCTGCATCTCCAAAGAATGAAGGAAGGTCTGATTGAGAAGGGGGACCAGACTTCAAGGTGCGTTATGCTTGCAGCGAGGGGGGGGCGAGAGGGCGTTGATGCACGAAAAAAGAAGGGGTTACTGAATAATCAGCAACCCCTTGATTTCCTGGTGCGCCCGGCATGATTCGAACATGCGACCTACTGATTCGTAGTCAGGCACTCTATCCAACTGAGCTACGGGCGCGTTGAGAAGTCGGTGATTATGGACAAGTAGGCTGAATGTCAACAGTTTTGATTTAAATCCGCAGTGAGGAGCACATCTTCATTTTCTTCGTCCTCCTCAATCGGCAATGAAAGCAGGGCCGAAGATTCTGCAATGGGCATCTCCTGGACACTTTGCAGCTTTCGGCCGATGACCCGCGTTCTGACTTTGGCCTTCTCGATGGTCTCGGATGCCTGATGGATTTTTTTCTGGACCGTATCCAGAATCTCACCGTATCTGCCCCATTCAGTCTTGACGGCGCCCAGCAGATTCCAGACTTCGCTGGAGCGTTTCTGGATGGCCAGGGTGCGAAAGCCCATCTGCAGGCTGCTCAGGATCGACCACAAGGTCGTGGGCCCGGCGATGACGATCCTGCAGTCGCGCTGAATGCTCTCGGCCAGTCCTGGACGCCGGATGACCTCGGCAAACAGACCTTCGATGGGCAGGAAGAGAATCCCGAAATCGGTGGTGTTTGGGGGGCTTACGTATTTGTCGCGGATTTCCTTGGCGCAGGATTTTACCCTCGTCTCCAACTGTTTTCCTGCACTTTCTATGGCCTCCAAATCGCCGCGATCCTGAGCTTCGAGCAGGCGCTGGTAGTCTTCGATGGGGAATTTAGCGTCGATGGGCAGCAGGACGGGCGTTTCATTGTCCTGGCCCGGCAGCCTGATCGCGAATTCGACCCGCTCCTGGCCGCCTTTTGTGGCGACGTTCTTCGCATACTGTTCGGCGCTGAGCACTTGCTCCAGAAGAGCGCCAAGCTGCACTTCGCCCCAGGTTCCGCGCGTTTTCACGTTGGTGAGGACTTTTTTCAGGTCCCCGACACCCGTGGCCAGTGACTGCATCTCGCCAAGGCCTTTATGGACCTGTTCGAGACGTTCACTGACCTGCTTGAAGGATTCGCCTAGCCGCTTTTCCAGAGTTCCCTGAAGTTTTTCATCGACTGTCTGGCGCATGGTTTCAAGCTGCCGGGCATTGTCGGTCTGCAGCATGTGCAGCTTTGTCTCCACGGTGCTGCGAATCGTTTCCAGCTTGGCGGCGTTGGTTTCGGAGAGGGTGGCGATGGCGGCGACCATGGCATCCAATTGCGATTTTTGCGTTTGTCCCAATTCGCTCACGGTTCTGGTTGTGCTCTCTGAAATGCCGTTTAGGGTGGTCAGTATTTCCTCCCGTAACGCTTTGGAATTGGCCGAGGACTGCTTACCGAGGCTATCGAGTTGAGCCAGATTCGCTGTGGCGAAGGAGGCGAAATTTTGCGCCAACGTATCGAACTGTCTTGATTGCGCGCAGCCGGCGTCAAAGATTCTCTGCATGAGATTGCTGCCCAGTTCCTTGAATGCGACGATCACCTCGCGGCGTTGCTCAAGCAGCAGTCGTCCGGTTTCATCCCGGTTTTGGCTGATCTCGTCATGCAGAATCCGTTCGGTCCGTTCCAAGGACTTTTCGATAGCATCCAGCCGGGCGCTCTGGAGCAGGGTGTTTTTTGACGCGCGCAGCATGAAGGCCAGCAGCAGGAGCAGTGTGAGGGCAGGAAGCGCGATGGGGGCGTAGAGGAGGAGTTCGTGCACGAGAACCTCGGGAATTTTTTACTGGTCAAAATTAAAGAGCTGCGTCCCAGACAAGATTGCAGACATCCATTTGTGCAGGTTCTATTTTGATTTTATCTCGGCCACAGGGGGCAAGATCGATCTTCACTGACCGGATTTGAGGATATATCCGAGCCAGACATCCCGGTTGCCGAGCAGGGATCGGCTTCGCGAATGTTCAAGGATCGTCAATTCCTGTCGATCGAACTCCCGCCGCAGTTCCGAATCCGACCAGAGCTGGAAAACCCGCCCGTCCTCGCTCTTTTCACTCCCGCCCCAGGCTTTCATGCTCAGATACATGATTCCCCCGGATTTGAGCATGCGCATGACGCTGCGCAGCGCTTGCGGGAACTCGGGTTTAGCGAGGTGGACCAGCGTGCCGATGAGGAGGATGCAGTCGTAATGGATGGGGGGTTGATATTCGAACAGGTCCGCGATGGAGACCGGGCAGTCCGAATGCTCGCTGGCCATGATTGCCAGGGATGGCGAGCGTTCCAGTCCGGATGGTTTGAAGCCCTTGGCTTTGAGCCACTTGAGGTCCCGCCCCGAGCCGCAGCCGATGTCGAGGATCGTGCTGCCTACGCGCAGGTGCCGCAGCAGGGGCGTGAGGATGGGAGCCGGGTCCACGCGGTTGGTGCGTTCGAAGTAGGCGCGGGCGTTTATCTCGTAGAAATCAGGCATGGGCACGAGCGTTTTGAAGGATCAGGGTGTGATGACTTCTCGAAAAGTCCAAATGTGTCGCGTGCATGGCTTCTTGTAGCGCCAATGGTTGTAAAAGTCACCACAAGCCATTGCCGCAGAACGTGACGCGGGTTGTCGTCATCGGACTTGCGCTGCAGTTTGTTCCGGCGGCGGCCGGGTCTTAAGAGCCTCGGCCCGCATGTGCGGCGTTTTCAGGGTTTGGTTCAGCGGAGGCATTGCGCCGTCCGCTGAACCGGTTGTAAGCTTGGGGTTTTTCCGGCCTCAGCCGGCAACCCTAGATGCATCGTTTTTAAGGATCAGGCCAGATCGAAGCGGTCGAGGTTCATGACCTTGGTCCAGGCCGCGACAAAGTCCTGCAGGAATTTTTCCTGGGAGTCGCGGCAGCCGTAGACTTCGGTGATGGCCCGCAGCTGGGAATTCGATCCGAAAACGAGATCGACACGGGTGCCGGTCCATTTCAGATCGCCCGTCGCCCGTTCGCGGCCTTCAAACACGCCTTCGGCTCCAGGCGCAGGCTTCCACTCAATGCCCATGTCCAGGAGGTTCACAAAGAAGTCGTTGGTCAGCGACTCCGGCCGTGCGGTGAAGACACCGTGCGGGGACTGCCCGAAGTTGGCGTTCAGGGCGCGCAGGCCGCCGATGAGCACCGTCATCTCGGGCGCGGTCAGGGTCAGCAGCTGCGCCCGGTCGAGCAGCAGCTCCTCCGCCGAAACGGAGTATCTGGCCTTGAGGTAGTTGCGGAAACCGTCGGCCACCGGCTCGAGAACGGCGAAGGCTTCCACGTCGGTCTGTTCCTGCGAGGAGTCCGTCCGCCCGGGGTTGAAGGGCACGGTCACTTTGTGGCCGGCGTTTTTGGCGGCATGTTCAACGCCTACGCAGCCGCCCAGGACGATGAGGTCGGCCAGGGACACCTGCTTGCCGTAGGTCTGCGCCTTGTTGAAGTCCTCTCTGATCTTTTCCAGGACCTGAAGGACAGTCTTGAGCTGATCCGGCTGGTTTACCGGCCAGTCCTTCTGCGGCGCGAGTCGAATGCGCGCCCCGTTGGCCCCGCCACGCTTGTCGGAGCCGCGGAACGTGGACGCAGACGCCCAGGCCGTGGTGACCAGCTGGGGAATGGTCAGCCCCGAAACCAGGATATTGGCCTTGAGGGAGGTGATGTCCTCCGCGTCGATCAGCTTGTGATCAACGGTGGGCACCGGGTCCTGCCAGATGAGTTCCTCGGCCGGAACGTCCGGGCCGAGGTAACGCGAGCGCGGGCCCATGTCCCTGTGCGTCAGCTTGAACCATGCCTTGGCGAAGGCCTTCTCGAACTCCTCCTGATTCTGGAGGTAGCGCCGGGAGATGGGCTCGTAAATCGGGTCGAAGCGCAGCGACAGGTCCGCCGTGGTCATCATGGGCCGGACTTTTTTCGACGGGTCGTGGGCGTCCACGACCATGTCCTCGGGCTCCACGTCCTTGGCCAGCCACTGATGCGCGCCGGCCGGGCTCTTGAGCAGCTCCCACTCGTATTTGAACAGCACCTTCAGGTAGCCCATGTCCCATTTGGTCGGGTTGGGCTTCCAGGCGCCCTCGATGCCGCTGCCGATGGCGTCGCCGCCCTTGCCACTGCCGAAGCTGCTCTTCCAGCCAAGGCCCTGCTGTTCAATGGGGGCGGCTTCCGGCTCGGGGCCGACATGCGTGGCCGGGGCCGCGCCGTGGCACTTGCCGAAGGTGTGCCCGCCGGCCACAAGCGCCACGGTCTCCTCGTCGTTCATGGCCATGCGCGCGAAGGTTTCACGCACGTCACGGCCCGAAGCGACCGGGTCCGGGTTGCCGTCCGGGCCTTCAGGGTTGACGTAGATGAGGCCCATCTGCACGGCGGCCAGCGGATTTTCCAGGTCCCGTTCGCCGGAATAGCGGCTGTCGGGTTTATCGCTCGTTGCCAGCCATTCCTGTTCCGCGCCCCAGTAGATGTCCAGTTCGGGCTCCCAGACGTCCTCGCGGCCCCCGCCGAAGCCGAAGGGCTTGAGCCCCATGGACTCGATGGCGCAGTTACCGGCAAGGATCATGAGGTCGGCCCAGGAAATCTTGCGGCCGTATTTCTGCTTGATGGGCCACAGCAGCCTGCGCGCCTTGTCGAGGTTGACGTTGTCCGGCCAGCTGTTCAGCGGCGCCAGGCGCTGCGAACCGGACCCGGCCCCGCCGCGGCCGTCGCCGGTGCGGTAGGTGCCGGCGCTGTGCCAGGCCATGCGGATGAAAAACGGCCCGTAATGGCCCCAATCGGCCGGCCACCAGTCCTGTGAATCGGTCATGAGGGCAAAGAGATCCTTTTTCACGGCATTGAGGTCAAGGGTCTTGAACTCTTCGGCGTACTTGAAATTTTCACCCATCGGGTTGGACAGGTTTGATTGCTGGTGCAGGATCTGAAGGTTCAGCTGATTCGGCCACCAGTCCCGGTTCGTCCTACCGCCTCCGCTCGCAGCGGGGTTGGTTCTTCCCGTGACCGGGCACTTGCTTTTATCGCTCATTGTCGCACTCCTCTGGGGGTTCGGGTTTATACTTTGTTCAGCTCATCGAAAACAGATATCCGAAGCGGTTGTCACGCATGGCGATTCGTAACCGCTGGAAAAACAATGGTTCAGATTCCTATTATCAAGTTCTTGGTAAAAAGTCTTCACCAGAGTCGCGACCATATCACAGCGACACACACTTTGGGGAATTATTGTGGCGGAACGACCTGGAATGGATCCATGAAATCGAGGGGTGGGGCGCTGAGGCGGATAAGATTCAAAAGGGCGAGGGAAGTGCCTGAGATTGGCGAATTTATGGGATTCAATACTGAGGGTGGCGCTTAAGGGCTTTCTTTCCCCGAAAAAAAAAACGGTCTGTGCTTCAGCGTAGCGGTAGTTCAGAAGTTATAGCGTTAGAGGTCAGCGTCATGCACTTCGTGTTTCATGTCGTTTCCCAAGATATTTTTTGAATCTGCGGCACATACGCTTGAAAGCTTCTAATTCGACCTCGCTCATCTGTCGAAGCAGCTCGAACAGGGTAAGTAGCCGGGATTCCGTGCCGACAAAGGCGCGTTCGGTCAGCCCTGCCAGCCAGGCCAGAGCTTTTTCCGTCGCTGGAGTCAGGTCAAAGTGCGGCTCGTCCGTCCCCGCCGGGTAGAATTTTCTCAGCCATCCCTTGTCGTTTTCGGCCCAATCGTTGAGATAGCCTTGCGCGGTTCCGGGAAAAGCCTCGGCTCCAAGCTGCTCACGCAAAGCGAAGAGTTCGTCTTCCAGCGCCTCGACCAGTTCTGCCTGAGACAGATTGCGTACATTGGGCGTGATGAACACCCGGTGCAGAAACCCGGCCACCAACGGTGCATGATGGGCGCACAGCAATCGCCAGGCCGGGTGACTCTGGCGGAGCAGTTCTAATGTGGCGTAGTCCAGTGCCATATTGTGATCTCCGGGTTACTTGCCCCTTTGCTGCGCCTGCCACTGGCAGCCCTTGTCGGTCAGGCTGTGAATCGGCATGCAATAATGACCCACCTCTCGCGGTAATCGGCATCGAAAATTGACCGTCTCCGGCAAGCCCTTCAAGGTCGTTCGACTGAACGCCATGGAGGGAAACGAGGAGATG
>Ga0180007_10002531_pt1 | contig 21683 bp, 24 predicted proteins | sample MM_PC_MetaG_FD_121122 | JGI IMG/M metagenome (GOLD analysis project Ga0180007, IMG submission 121122) | Groundwater microbial communities from the Aspo Hard Rock Laboratory (HRL) deep subsurface site, Sweden - MM_PC_MetaG | ecosystem: Environmental > Aquatic > Deep subsurface > Groundwater... | reverse complement strand
TACACTGTATTGATTTGGATAAATTAATTAGTGAATTAAATGAAGTAGTTAAAAATGAAAAATAAATCCTGCACTTTCAACTTTAATTCAGCAGTAGTACATAACTCAAATCCACCTTCAATAGATAAATCAAGTGAAGGTGTTTTGAAAGTGCAGGATAAAGATTATTTTTTTATTGTTAATCCAGCGGCTGGTGGGGGCAGAAAAATGGAAGCCATTAACGAGATTGAAACCTTTTTCCAGGATAGAAACTTAGATTTTGAAATGGTTTTAACTAAAGCACCAAGGCATGCTACAGAACTCACCAAAAAAGCCGCCAACGATGGTTATAAAATCGTTGTGGCAGTCGGTGGTGATGGTACAGTGAACGAGGTAGTCAATGGCTTGGTCGGCACTAACTCGACTCTTGGTATTATCCCTATTGGTTCTGGCAATGATTTCTCGCGCGCTATTGGTTTAGCAAGAAATATTAAAAAGGATTTGAAGATTTTGCTCGCCAAAAAAACCAGAGAGATTGACCTTGGCTTTGTAAACAATCGATATTTTGTGGATGGTTTAGGTATTGGTTTTGATGCAGAAGCTTCGATGAAAGTGAGAAAATTCCTTAAATACTTAAATGGCTTTCTTGCCTATCTGGCATCTGTTTTAAGAACATTGGTTACTTATCAATTTCCGCAAGTAAAGATTACTTTGGACAATAGTCAGGTAATCAAGATGGGTATACTTTTAATGGCTGTAATGAATGGCCCGCGCTACGGCGCTGGTTTTTATGTTGCGCCGTCAGCGAAGATTGACGACGGTTTATTTACTATTTGTTTGATAGAAAAATGCGGCCGCTTTTATGCCTTGAGGCAGATCCCCAAAGTTTTAAAAGGCACGCATGTGAAATTACCGATTGTTAAAATAATAACTTCAAAGCAGGTAAAGATAGAATCCGAAAGTATTTTGCCCGCTCATGTCGATGGCGAGATACTACCGCCGCAGCAAAAATTTGAAGCAAAAATAGTGCCTAAGTGTTTGAAGGTGATAAGCGCTTAGGTAAATTAACATAGCCTAAAAGATGGTCATTCTAGGCTTTTTTATTTATTCCCACACCAACTCCATACTTGCTTTCCAGATGGGTAGAGCTGGATCCTTAGATCCAGCTCGCCTGAATCTGAGGATTCAGGCTTACCCGGTAGTGGTTATTTTACTAAATTTGACAGATTTTTGTGGTTATTATAAGGTTAATTAATAAATAAAAAGAGAACATTACAATTTAATCTAGAAGGAGGATTGAAGATGTTATTAGTTAATCAGTTAATCAGATAATCAGTAAGCAGTAGACTGTAGTCAGTAGACAGTAGTCAAAAAATATTAAAGAAAGGAGTGAAGTTATGCCGGTATTTGTAGGAAAAATAGGCTTGACCTTTGATGATGTTTCTTTAGTGCCGCGAAAATCAGATGTCATTCCCTCAGAAGTTGATGTTTCGGTCGAACCTTTCCCAGGCTTTAGACTGAATATCCCCATTTTAAGTGCGGCGATGGATGGAGTGACAGAAGCAAGATTTGCTATTGCTTTAGCCCGTAGAGGAGGTTTGGGCGTAGTTCATCGGGGATTACCGATCGAGGAACAGAAAAAGAAGGTTGAGGATGTGAAACTCTCACAGTCCTTTGTGATTATTAGACCGATTACCCTTAGTCCAAAAGATACTATTGCCACCGCTCAAGAAAAAATGAAAAGATATAATATCTCTGGTTTTCCTGTAGTTGAAGGCGAAAAGCTGGTTGGTATTATTACGAAAAGAGATATTGATTTTGTCAGGGATAGTTCAATAGAGGTAGGCAATAAAATGAAGATTAAAGTAATAACTGCCCCAGAGAATGTGACCATGGAGAAAGCAGAAGAAACTCTCCTCGCCAAGGGAATCGAGAAACTTCCATTGGTTGATAATCAGGGTAATTTAAAAGGATTGATTACTCTAAAAGATATTAAAAAAAGAATTTTTTATCCTTATGCCTGTATGGATAGTAGGGGCCGTCTAGTGGTCGGAGCCGCGGTCGGAGTAACGGGTGATTACTCCGAAAGAGCTACAGCTTTAGTCGAGGCTGGTGCTGATGTCTTAGTTGTTGATGTTTCACATGGACATTCCTCAAATGAGCTAAGGGCTATTGAGAAACTTAAGACTAAGTTCTCTCATATACCCTTAATCGCTGGCAATATAGCGACCAAAGAAGCGGCGAAAGATTTAGCCGGAGCTGGTGCTGATTGTGTAAAGGTTGGTTTTGGTCCTGGTTCAATTTGTACTACCAGGGTAGTTACTGGTGCCGGCGTACCGCAAATAACCGCCATTATTGATTGTGTTGAAGGAGCAGGCGGAATACCGGTTATTGCTGATGGCGGTATGAGGTATTCTGGAGATATTACTAAAGCACTCGCGTCTGGCGCTATTGCCGTGATGCTAGGTTCTATGTTTGCAGGGATAGAAGAAACTCCTGGTGAAATAGTGATGCGTGAGGGGAAGCCTTTTAAACGATATCGAGGTATGGGATCAAAAGAAGCAATGGGATTAAGCAAAGAAAATAGAGATAGATACAGTCAGAGTTCCATTTCTCAGGGTATTGAAAGCCTAGTTCCTTTTAAAGGCCCGTTAGAAGAGAATTTAGATCAGTATATAGGTGGTTTAAAAGCAGGTATGGGTATCTGCGGCGCTCGTAATATCAAAGAGCTGCATGAGAAAGCAGTGCTTATACAGGTTACTTATGCTGGTTTGATTGAAAGTCATCCTCATAATGTGATTCAAGAAAAAGATGAACCAAATTATCCAGGAAAGGGGGAGTGAGATGACTAGAATCAAAAAGAAAAATAGGTGCGTCAATGGCATGCAATGGGGAGACGAAGGTAAAGGCAAAATTGTTGATTTGCTTTCTGAAGAAGCTGATGTAGTGGTAAGATTTCATGGCGGTCATAACGCTGGCCACACTACTATTATCGATGAAGAGCCATTTATAACCCATATTTTACCAACTGGTATTCACAGGGGAAAAGAATGCGTCATTGGTAATGGAGTGGTGTTAGATACTGTTCAGTTTGAAAAGGAGATTCAGGATTTAAAAATCACCTCAAGCCAACTCAAGAAGGTTTGGATTAGTAATCGCTGTCATATCATCCTTACTGAGTGGTACATAGCTTTGGACGGGTATTACAATAAAATTAAAAGAATCGGCACCACTGGCCGGGGTATTGGTCCAGCCTACGCCTTGAAAATGGCGAGATTGGGTATTACCGCAGGAATGCTTTTATATCCCAAGATTTTGAAGAAAAACCTTAGGCAGGTGCGTAAGGCAGTAAGACATCAATTACCAAGTAAGATAAGAATAATGAGTCTGGAAAGAATGTATCAAAGGTTATTGGTTTTTGGCAGACGATACAGAAAAACGATAATTGATACTTCCTACTATCTGGATAAGGCCATGGCAGCCGGTAAAAGCATTCTATTTGAAGGGGCGCAAGGGCCTCTCCTGGATATTGATCATGGCACATATCCCTTTGTTACTTCTTCCAATTGTTTGCCTTCCAGTGTTTGTTCTGGGGCTGGTGTACCGGTTACTCTTATTGATGAGACTTTTGGCGTGTTTAAAGCCTATACCACCAGGGTTGGTAATGGTCCATTTCCCACGGAATTAAAAGATGAGGTTGGCGAAGGCTTGCGTTGTGCTGGTAGTGAGTTTGGCGCTACTACTGGCCGTCCCCGGCGATGTGGCTGGCTGGATTTAATAGCCTTAAAGCACACTTTTCGTCTGTTTAGACCAGAGAAACTTGTGGTTATGAAGCTGGATGTTTTAGACGGTCTTGATCAGATCAAGGTTTGTGTGGGTTATAAACTAAACGGCAAACGATTAAAACCAGCGGTGATGCCTTCAGTGGCTGAAGTCCTGGAAAAAGTTAAACCGATTTATAAAGTATTTCCGGGATGGCCAGAAGGTGGCACAAAAGGTAAGTCTAAATGGTCAGCTCTTCACCCTAATGCTCAAAAGTATCTGCAATGGATTGAACAGCAAATGGGAGTACCGATTGCGATCATCTCGACCGGCAGTAAGCGGGAGGAAACAATCTTTAGGAGGTCTTTCTAATTTAGCGATAGCTCCAGTTTTCTATAAACTGGGGCTTTTTTTATCCCCACACCAATTATTTTCCTGTTCTTTCTGTAACCAGAAAGAACCAAAGAGTTTTGGGGGCTTCAGATAACTTGTTCAATAGCTATCTTACTTTTTCTATAGAATAGTGAGAGAAGCCCCCAAGCCCCGACTTTTGGAAGGCATAGGATGGAGCGAGTTTAAAGAGAAGGGAGTCTCCAGTCCCAACCTGCCAGCCAAGGCGTAGGCGCCTTGGCTTCTCGTGAATAGTAAATTTAAGCAAATTTGACCACCATTTTTGCCTATGTTAAGATAACTTAATCTATTATTGAACATTGAAAATTAAATAACTAATAAAAAACGCCCCTCAGCAAGTTCGGGGCAACCCCTCGATAAACTCGGGGTAAAGGAGGTTTGAGATGATTGAGAGGTATACACGACCTGAAATGGGTCAGATTTGGAGTGAAGAAAGTAAATTTCAAGCTTGGCTTGAAGTAGAAATTACGGTGATGCAAGCTAAGGAGAATTTGAGTTTAATTCGTAAAGGTTTTGCAGAAAAGATCAAAAAGAAGGCGAAAATTGATATTCCCGTGATTAAAAAAATAGAAGAAAAGACCAAGCATGACTTAGAATCCTTTGTTATCTCGGTTAAGAGGCAAATTACCAAAGCTCAGGCAGTACATTTACATGCGGGTATGACTTCTTACGATGTAGAAGATACCGCTTTTGGTCTTCTTTTCAAACGTAGTTTGAAAATATTGGAAAGAGATATTATAGAGTTACTAGCGGTTATCCGAGGGCTGATGTTAGCGCATCGATATACTCTTCAAATTGGCCGAACACACGGTATCCAAGCTGAGCCGATAACTTTTGGAATCAAGCTGGCTAATTGGTTTGATGAAATGGAGAGGAATCTCGCTCGCATCCAACGTCTTAAAGATTTGATGGTGGTCGGAAAGATTTCTGGCGCTGTTGGTAATTATGCCAATATTAGCCGAGAGATTGAAGAAGAAACATGCCGTTTACTCGGTTTAAAACCGGTTAGGATTGCCACCCAGATTATTTCTCGTGACCGGCACGCTGAATATGTTTGTCAGTTAGCTATTATTGCCGGATCATTAGCTAAATTTGCCACTGAAATCAGAAATTTACAACGGACAGAAATTCAAGAGGTAATGGAAATATTTACCAAAGGCCAGAAAGGTTCTTCAGCTATGCCGCATAAGAAAAATCCAATTTCTTCAGAGAGTATTACTAGTGACGCCAGAATGATGGTAGGCTATGTTTTTCCTGCCTTGATGAATCAAATAACCTGGCATGAACGAGATTTAGCTAATTCAGCTAATGAAAGAATTATCTTGGGTGATGCGGCTATATTATTGGATTACATGCTGGTTCGGTTTACCAAGACCTTGAAGGGATTGCTAATATTTCCCGACAAGATGAAAAAGAATATTGGCATCACTAAAGGTCTAATTTTCTCTCAAAATGTGATGCTAGCTTTAGCTGAAAAAGCCAAGATAGCCCGCGAAGATGCCCATGATATTGTGCAAGAAATTGCTCTTGAAGCTTGGGAAACAAGAGGTAATTTCAAAAAAATGGTCTTAACTGATCGTCGTATTACCAAACACCTTTCTCGGAAAGAGATTAATCAGTGCTTCCAGTTAGAAAGGTACCTGGTTAATGTTGATAAGATTTTCGAGAGGTTTGATTTATAAAACAATAAGTAGGCTAAGTACCAACTTAGCCTACTTTATCTTTTTTAACTCTAGAAAGGAGGATAGTGATGGAACCTTTAGACGTATCAATTATGGTTATACTGGGAAGTGAGAATGATTTTGACAAAATTGGCGGAAGAAAGGGAGTTGAGGAGAAATTAGAGAAAATGAAGGAAACTACACCAAATTTTTCCGCTAGTGTTTCCGTGATTTCTTGTCATAGAAATTCATTGAAATTAATTGATTTTTGTAAGAACAACAAGGCAAAACTTTGGATTGCTATGGCTGGTAAAGCCGCTCACTTACCTGGTATGATTAAAGCTTATCTTTGCGCTTATAAAAAGTCAGCTCATGTGGTCGGGGTCGCTATTTCAAGCGAAAATCCAGATGATTATAATGCCGCTCGGTTAAGCATAACCCAAATTCCTGACGCACCAGTTGATTTTATGGGATTTGATGAGAAAGGATTTGATAATGCTCTTCAATTTTTTAAACTGATGGCTGACAAGCCAGTAAAAGAAGTAAAGAAAAAAGATCCACAAATCAACATTATTCATGTCTAAATAAGAAAGGAAGGTGATTTTAAAATGCAAGTAAGAAGAGTGTTAATTAGCGTTTCAAATAAGGAGAAACTGGGAGAATTTGCCAAAGAGTTAAGCAATCTTGGTATAGAGATAGTTTCCACTGGTGGCACCAGCCGAGAGATAAGGAGTCACGGTGTACCAGTTACTGAAGTCAGCCAGTTGCCCGGAAGCTTTCCAGAAATGTTAAAAGGTCGCGTAAAAACCCTTCAGCCTTCTGTATTAGCCGGAGTCTTAGTTAAGCAGGATGATGAGAATCAGATGAAAGAGATAGCCGAGCATAATATTCAGCCTTTTCAAATGGTGGTAGTTAATTTCTACCCCTGGGAGAAGAAAATCCAGGAGATAGGTCTTAAGATTGATGAGATTATTGAAGAAGGTATGGATATCGGAGGACCTAATGCAACTTGTTCGGCAATTAAAAACTATCCTTACGTAACTACGGTAATTGACCCTAATGATTATGACTTAATTCTTAAGGAATTAAAAGAAAATGGTGAGGTTTCAGAACAACTTCGCATTCATTTAGCGGTTAAAGCTTCCTTTGAAGTGGTTTGGTACCGCTATCGTATTTTCCAGTGGATGGCAGTAACTTTTGGCTACAAAAGTGAGCAATTTCCTGACAGGCTATTGTTAGGATATGAAAAAGTAGAAGATTTGAAATATGGTGAGAATCCTCATCAGAAAGCAGCTTATTATAAACAAGTTGGATTCAAACAGCCAGCGATTACCAATGCCGCATTCCTCCAAGGGAAGATGCCTTCAATAACTGGTATTATGGATTTTAATGCGGCCATGGAAACAGCTAGAGAGATACAAGACACTCTTGCTTTAGTAATAATAAAGCACGGTACCCCATGTGGTGTAGTCAAAGGTGAAAATCCAGAAGAAATATTTGAAAAAGCCTGGGCTATGGACGAGAAGTCAGCTTTTGGCGGGTTTATTGGCTATAACGGCATGATGAATGTAGCATTAGCTAATTTAGTTGCCGCCAGAAAGATTGATGGAGTTATTGCTGCTGGATTTCAAAATGGTGTCTTGGAAATTTTAGCCAAGAGGAAAAATATGCCGGTATTCGACGCTGGGACTATGCCACTTTTAGAGAAAGGTACACTGATTATAAAGCCACTAATCGGCGGTATTGGTCTTCAAGAGGCTGATGTTGAGCCTATTGATACCAGTGTTTGGGAATTAAAATGCGGTCAAGAGCTTACTGAAGAGCAAAAGAAAAAAGCGGCTGATGGCTGGAGATTCTTAAAGCATATCAAGTCTAACGCTATACTGGTGCTTGACAAAGACGGAGAACCAGCTGGTATTGGCGGTGGTGATGTCAGTCGCGTTGAAGCCGGAGAGATGGCCTTTAAAAAAGCAGGAGAGAAGGCCAAAGACGGATTTTTACTTTCAGATGCCTTGATTCCCTTTGAAGACCTGGTTATATTAGCGGCTGAATTTGGTATTAAGTATATTATTCAAACCGGTGGATCAGTAAATGATGAAAAGGTAATTGCTGCGGCTAAAGAAAAAGGTATTACCATGATATTTACCAAACGCCGCTCTTTTTATCACTAAGAAACACGTAAAACGCCCCAAGGAGGTGAGTTCTAGGTGGAAGCTTTGATTGAAACTAATATACCTGGTCTTAAGCTTTTAAATCGGGGAAAGGTCAGAGATATCTATGATCTTGGCGATAAACTGTTAATAATTGCCACTGACCGCATTTCTGCTTTTGATGTGGTATTACCAACTGGGATTCCGGGAAAAGGTAAAGTTTTGACCGGTATGACCAAGTTCTGGCTTGATTTTATATCAAATAAACTTAGGATCTCTCATCATCTGATTTCCACGGAGATGAAAGATATGCCTCAAGAGGCCAAGGAACATCTACCAGACTTAGCCGGAAGAGTGATGCTGGTCAAAAAGGTAAAGGTTGTGCTGATCGAATGCGTGGTCAGAGGTTATATCACCGGCTCTTTATGGAAAGCTTACTTAAAAGGTTTAGGCGATGCTTATAAAGATGCCTTTGATAAAGTTTCTCTTTTAGGCTTTGACTTTCCTTTGGACTTACAGGAATCACAAGAGCTAGAAAAGCCGATTTTTACGCCGTCCACTAAAGTAGAAACCGGGCATGATATAAATATTGATTTTGACCAGATGGTTGAAATTCTCAGGAAATGGCTCTTGGACAACAGGTATCAAGATTTAAATCCTAGGGAGATAGCCCAGAAATTGCAAGATTATAGTTTAAAGATCTACCAAAAAGCGGCTGAATACGCTCTTTCAAAAGGCATCATCATTGCTGACACTAAATTTGAGTTCGGTCTTGATGAAGATGGTAATCTGATTCTGATTGATGAGATTTTGACGCCTGATTCCTCACGATTATGGCCCAAAGATAGGTATCAGCCCGGTCGTTCTCAGAAAAGCTTTGACAAGCAATTTGTCAGAGATTATCTAGAAAGTATCGGATGGGATAAAAAACCTCCGGCACCCAAATTGCCAGTGGAAATTGTGAGAAAGACAGCCGAGAAGTATGAACAGGCTTTAAGGTTATTAACCCAGTAAAGTTCTTTACGGGCTCTCTACTTTGCAGTAGAGAGCTTTTTTAAATAAAAGAACCCACCTCGTTATTTTGAAGTGGGTAAAACTTTTTGCGCTTCCCTATTTTTTTAAAAACATTTCAGGAGGCGGAAATGTACTACCGACAAGGCCGATTTCTTTCTCGTTGACTCCTTTACGGATATAGGCATCACCTCTTTGGCTGCCCCCCTCGACCTCGATGACTTTTTTCTTCCTTTTTTTCCCAATCTTACTGAAAATTTTTTTCAATAAAACCTCCTTGTTTTAAAGGTGTGAAAAATGAGCTATAATGTATATTAAAGGTTATCATACCTTTTATATTCTGTCAAGAACTTTCCCGGGGTGTGGCCCAGTAGTCTAAGGCGCTGCGTTCGGGACGCAGAGATCGTGGGTGCGAATCCCACCACCCCGATTGCCCGGCATTGACTAATAATTTTAGTTAAATTAAGATATATAACATGCGGAATCCTGAATTAATTTTAGAAAATTATAAGAATAAAATAAATAGAAGTCTCCATTCTTTTTTTAATCAGGAAGCAGTTATTAACAAAAACAGAGATATTTTCTTTAAACAGTCTTTGAAAAATCTCAAAGACTACCATTTAAGAGCTGCCAGTAAAAGAATTAGAGCAGTTTTAGTCATTTTGGGTTATACTCTTTTTAAAAAAAATGTTAGACCGGAAATAATTGACATATCCCGCTCCGTAGAGTTAATCCACAGTTCTTTTTTGATACATGATGATATTATTGACAATGATATTTTAAGAAGAGGTGGACCATCAGCGCATTATTTTTTTGAAAAATGGCATCAAAGAAAATATAGATTTGGCAATGCCAGACATTTCGGGGCAAGCATGGGTATTCTTGCCGGTGACATAGGCTTTGCCCTGGCTTATAAAATAATTATCAGTTCTCATTTTCAGGAGCTAATAAAAAACAGGGTTTTGGAAAGATTCAATCAAATGTACTATGACACCTGCTATGGTCAGATGCTCGATGTTTTGCATGACTACGAGAAAGTTTTTTCCGCTAAAGAAGTGATGGATGTTTATCGCTATAAAACAGCGAAATACACCATTGAATGCCCATTGCACATTGGCGCGATTTTAGCCAAGGGTAATCAAAAACAATTACAATTATTATCAAGGTTTGCTATTCCGCTGGGTATCGCGTTTCAAATCCAAGACGATATACTCGGTATGTTTGGTGATGAAAAAACTATTGGCAAGCCAGTTACTTCTGATTTGGAAGAAGGCAAAAAAACACTTTTGATTATTAGAACTTTAGGAAAAGCTAACCCCGTTCAGAAAAAAATACTCCTAGAATATTTTGGCCATACAGGCATTAAATCAAAAGCGCTGAATGAAGTAAGACAAATTATTAAAGAAACAGGGAGCTTGAAATATTGCCAAAACTATGCTAAAGTCTTAGTTAGTAACGCTAAAAAAGCTTTAAAACACTTTAAAAAGGTAAATAAAGATTCCTTATTTTTACTAGATTATTTAGCTGATTATATAATAAGAAGAGAATATTGAAATTTCTAATTTCTAATATCTAATTTCTAAACAAATCCCAATTTCCCAAATTCCAATGACCCAGACCTACTATTTCGAATGCAATTTTGATGTTTGAAAAATTGGAATTTAGAATTTAGATATTGTTTCGGATTTCGTGCTTCGTGCTTCGAATTTTTAAGACCAAAAAATGGTAAGACAAGATAATTAACAATATGACTAATTCAAATAAAATACCAAAACATATTGCGATTATTATGGACGGCAACCGGCGCTGGGCTAAGCAACACGGGAAGCCTATTTTTTTTGGACACAAAAAAGGCTTCCAGGTTTTAAAGCGTATTGGTAATTACTGTTTAGAAAAAGGCGTCAAATTTTTAACAGTTTTTGCTTTTTCTACAGAGAATTGGAATAGACCAAAAAAAGAGGTTGATTTTTTAGTTAATCTTTTTGAGGATGTATTACGAAATGAAATTCAAGAACTTCACGAGAATAATATTTGCGTAAGATTTTTAGGCAGAATAGAAAAATTTTCAAAAACAATTCAGAAATTAATTAAATACACTGTGGAATTGACTAAAAATAACACTAAAGGTGTATTAAATGTCGCTGTCAATTACGGCGGCCGCGCCGAAATTATAGACGCAGTGAGAAACATCATGGGTATGAAGCTGGCGCCGGCTCAGGTCAATGAAGAGGTGATTAATCGCTATCTTTATACCCAAGGTGAGCCCGATCCTGAATTTATTATTAGAACGTCTGGCGAATTAAGACTTTCTGGTTTTTTGCCATGGCAATGTGTTTATTCAGAGCTTATTTTTATCAAAAAACACTGGCCTGATTTTACAGAAAAAGACTTGGATGAAGCGATTGAAGAATATTATCGCCGGCAACGCCGGTTTGGTAAGTGAATACGAATATCGCTCGAATTTACCCGAATATAAAACTCTAATATAACTCGAATAATACTTCATGGAAGCGTTTTTATTCAAGAGAAGACGCTTTTTTTGTTTGGGAAAAGGTGATAAGATTATAATATATAATATGGAAATAGAAATTAAAGCGAAAGTTAACGATTTCAAGCCAATCAAAAATAAGCTGAAAAAATTGGGTGCCAAAAAAGTTGGTCTAAAGCATCAAATTGACAGCTATTATTTGCCTAATGCCAGAAAATTCAGCCGGGCTGGCCGTCGCGTTTTAAGAACTCGTTATGATAAATTAAGTGGCAAAGTTAGACTCGAATCACATTTTTATTTTAACCAGACTACTGGTTTAGAGCACGAGGTCGAAATGGCTGATATTAAAACGCTGGAAAAAATTTTAGCTGATTTAAAATGCAAAAAAATGGCTGTTGTCGAAAAGAAACGAGAATCCTATCATTATCAAAATATGGAAATAGTTCTTGATGAAGTAAAAGGCTTGGGTAAATTTATGGAAGTAGAAATTATGGGCGAGGATAGCACAAAGAATAAAAGGAAAATTAAGGATTTTTATAAAAAATTAGGTATGTCATCAAAGCAGTTTGTCTTGGGACCACGGTATCATGGGATGATTTTGAAAAGAAAAGGATATAAACATCATTATTTTAAATAGTTTATATTTTTTATTATCAAATCTCGCTAAATTTATGTGAATGGAAAAAGAATAAGCTCGGCTGATGAGTCCGAGCTTTTTGATTTTTCCCCTCAAGTTTGTGAGATAAAATAAGCAATACTATAATACCCTATTGTAGAGAGGATCCCAAGTGTATGAAATATGCCGGATTTCTTCAACAACAGTGGAAGAGATACCAGTTGAGAGTGAGCGGCCGCCTGGTGTAGTACAGCGATGCAACATATTAAAAAACCAATAAGTGCGACCACTTTCCATGGTATATCCAACGGTATAATTAATTCCGAAGAAAAAAATAGACCTCCTAGGAAAGCCATAGTCCAACCAAGAGGATAAAGTGAAATCTTGGTGTCACTCGTTTTCCTGCCAATACTCACTTGATGAGAAGCGCGCATGCCCACCCATACTATGAAAATTGCAAATAAGATTACCGCGAACTGTAATGTGGGTATTACCGATAATGAAATTAATGAAATGAACATTTCCTACCTCCTTTATGTATAGTTACTTTATTAGAATACATTATCATGCTCTCCTATAGTTTGTCAAGTGCTTAAAAAGGCTATACAATGAAGTTATATGCCAGACTTATTTGACCACAAATTAGAAAAAGATTTAAAGCGCGAAGCGCCCTTGGCTGACCGCATGCGTCCGGAAAAACTGGAGGATTTTGTCGGTCAGGAAGAAATTATTGGCGAAGGTAAACTATTAAGGAAGGCGATTGAGAATGATGAATTGTTTTCCATTATTTTCTGGGGGCCACCGGGTTCAGGGAAGACGACGCTGGCGCGGATTGTCGCGAAGATGACTAAATCTTATTTCGTGGCTATATCCGCGGTGGCCGCAGGATTAGCTGACTTGCGCAAAATTGTGAAAGAAGCGCAGGAGCGGCGCAAGTTCCATAACCAGCGCACCATTTTATTTGTTGACGAAATACATCGCTGGAACAAAGCACAGCAGGACGCTTTTTTGCCGTGCGTGGAAAACGGCACGATTGTTTTAATCGGCGCCACCACGGAGAACCCGTCATTTGAAGTTATCGCCCCGCTCCTTTCACGCTCACGCGTGTTTGTACTGGAGCGGTTAAAAGAGGCTCATCTTAAGAAAATACTCAAAATTAGCCTGTTAGACAAGAAGCATGGTTTAGGTCATTTTAAGGTCAAACTAGTGCCTTGCGCCCTGGATTTAATCGTAGGAGCCTCTAATGGCGACGCCAGAACCGTTTTAAATGCCATAGAAATAGCGGTTAAGGTCACTAAGCCTGATCAGCAGGGCATCAGGCATATTGACTTAAATACAGCCGAACAAGCGCTCCAGCACAAAGCGCTTCTTTATGATAAAAAAGGCGAGGAACATTATAATGTCATTTCCGCTTTTATTAAATCCATGCGCGGCTCTGATCCAGACGCGGCCCTTTATTGGTTAGCTCGGATGATTGAGGCTGGCGAAGATCCGCTTTTTATTGCGCGGCGCATGGTGATTTTTGCCTCCGAAGATGTTGGCATGGCTGACTCGCAAGCCTTACAGCTAGCTATCGCGACCATGCAGGCGTGCGACATGGTGGGTTTACCCGAATGCAAGATTAACCTCGCGCACTGCGCTACTTATCTCGCCACTGCAGCGAAAGATAATTCCTCTTACGCTGGACTTTTGTCTGCTGAAGAAGATGTTAAAAGAACACTGAACGAGCCAGTGCCGCTTCACCTGCGCAATCCTGTTACAGATTTAATGAAGGACTTGAAGTATGGAGAAGGATACCAGTACGCACATAATATGCCAGATAAAAAACCGACGCACAGCCATTTGCCGAAGAGGTTGGCAGGCAAAAAATATTATCGGCCGAAGAAATGAATAGGATAAACAAGGGTAGGCGAGGTCCCTTGACCTCGCCGCAGGCTAACAGCCTGGGCCAAGGGACCCAGGCTACCCACGGGAAAACGACAATTTATGAAAAAGACTTTTACCGTCAAAAATAAACGCCACCAAAAAATCGTAGGGGTCATAGAGTGGTACAGCAAAACTAAAGGGCCGCTGGTTATTTTATGCCATGGCTTTAAGGGTTTTATGGATCAGTTGCAGGTTAAGGAGGTGGCTAAATATCTAGCTAAAGCTGGTTATACAACTGTCAGGTTTGACGCCACTAACAGCATTGGCAAGAGTGATGGACGGCTTTTAGACTTTACGACTGGTAGTTATCTTAACGATTTAAAGAGAGTCATTGCTTATAGCCTAAAGCAAACTAAGCAGAAACAATATGCTTTAATAGGTTATTCTCTGGGCGCCATGATTAGTTATTTGATTGCTAATAAGGACAAAAGAGTGAAATGCCTTATTTTACAGGGACCTGTCTATAATCTTAAATATGCCCTACATAATAAAAAAGAATATAACTTTTCTCAGTGGCAGAGGGGTGGCTGGATAACAGTTCATAGCAATTCTAAAAACCGTGATTATAAAGTCGGGTTTAACTATTATCAAGAGGGTATTAAATATAATACAAAAAGAGCCGTCAAACAAGTTAGCTGCCCGACAGCCATTATCTACGGCACAAAAGAAGGTAATGACAAAAAGAAATTATTTAATCAGTTGTATAGAGGCTTAAAGGTCAGACAAAAGAAAAAATTTGTTATTCCAGGTGCACCTCACACGCTAAGAAAGGCAAAACATGTTAAACAAGCAGCTGATTTAGCCATTAGCTGGCTGAATAAGTATTTTAATTAACATATGAACATCGGATTTCTATTTTCAATTTTAGCCGGGTTTGTCTGGTCTTTAGTTAATGTGGTTGATAAGACAGTAGTGAGTAAATTTATCAGGAATCCAATTTTCATAATTATAGTATTTTGTATTACATCGCTAGTTATCGGTTTGATTACTTTACCATTTTTACAATTTGACTTGCATGGCTGGGCTTGGGGGTGGTTATTTATATCAAGCTTTTCTTATACCTTAGCAAATCTGTTATACTATTACGCTTTAAAAAGAGATGAGCCGTCTAGGATAATTCCGTTGTTTTCTTTGAGCGCCATTTTTCTAGTTTTTTTAAGCGCTATATTTTTAGGAGAGATTTTTAATTTTAAAACTTATCTCGGTATTTTTATCATCATTGCCGGCTCAGTTATTATTACTATGCGCAAAAATATTAGGGGTGCCTTTGCCAGTAAGTCGTTGTGGTTGATGGTTCTAAGTTGTTTCGGTTTTGCCGTTGTGGCTGTCATCAACAAGTATTTACTAAACTCTTATTCCTATTGGCAAATTTTTGGTTTTCAGCGAGTGATAGTTGGCTTGATTGGTATTTTCTTTATTATATTTTTCTTTTCCAATATTAAACAATCCTATCAGCAGATTAAGAAAAAATACATAATTTTGAATAGCTTAGCGGAAACGATGAATTTATTAGGCGCTTTACTTTTTTTGGTGGCCATTTCTTTTTGGTACGTAACGTTGGCCAATACAATTGTTTCCGTTCAGTATGTGTTTGTTTTCCTTTGGGCACTGATTATTTCCCGCTTTAAGCCCTCATTATTTTCCGAGGAGGTTAGTCGCCAGGTTATTTTTCAAAAAATCGCCGCCATTATATTGATAATTGGCGGGGTATTCTTGATTTCGTAATACCATTTGATGGGTAAGTCCTGATCCTCAGATCAGAACAGGGAGAGCTAGCCAAATCTGAGGATTTGGCTGTACCCACGGCAGGATTGAATTATAAACCACCCCGTGCTAAAATAAACTAATCATATGAATCCAGAAACATTAACTGAAATGCCAAAGCAGGAAAAAAAAGATTATTCTGAAGACCAGTTCTATTACGAAATGATCGGGACAATTGATAAATATTGGAGAAATTTTGATAATCTGCAAAGGGAGAAAAACAGATTTATTGAAAAATACCCGGAAAGAGCCCAGGAAGTTGAAATATTTTTTGATTTTTCTGAGTATTGTCAGATTAGACAAGAGATTAAGGACCGTGTGAAATGGGAGAAAGGGACGGCCCCTCAAAAATATGAAACTTTGACAGAATGGAATTTTTTGACAACCAATTATTTATTACATAATATAAAAGATGAAAAAGGTGCCGGAAAATTTTGGTCTGCTCATAGGTCTATGGCCATAAAAAATTTTAGAGACGGTTTTGAATTATGGGCTACGGCAAAAAGCGGTAATGTTGCACAAACTGCTGCGATCGCTGCGTGTGAACAATTTGAACCAAGTCAAACTACGCCCTTTGATGACAAAGTTAATGCTAAGGATTTAATTTTACATTCACCTTATGAAAATCAAGAAGTGTCCGTACAGGTAAAAACAAAAAAAGATATGGATGAACTTGATGTAACGCAAGTTGAGTGTATAAATTATCCTTCAATTTCAGTAAAAGATATTAATTTTTCTACAGTGAATTTAAATGAAGCTCCACATACAAAAATGCCTCTAGAACTTTTAAGGGAATTATATGGTAAGAAAAAGATTAGCTTTGAAATTGATCTTCCTAAGAAAATGTACAACCAACTTACTGGCGAGCCAACAGAAGAATGTACAGAAAAGTTGGGTCAAAAAATTGAAAATATTATAAATAAATATAGGTAGTTATTATAAACAAAATGCCCTACGAACGCTCGGCCGGCGCCATCATTTTTTACAAAACAGGTAAGAAAATTGAGTATCTTTTAATTCAATATACTGGTAAATACTGGGATTTTCCAAGAGGCCATGTGGAAAAAGGAGAAAGCGATAAAGAGGCAGCCAGAAGGGAAATAAAAGAGGAAACTGGACTGAAAAATCTAGCCTTTATTCCTGGCTTTGAAAGAAAGGTTTCATGGTTTTTTAAGAAAAAGGGTGAAAACAAATCTGTATACAAAGAAGTCGTATTTTTTCTTTGCCAGTCAAAAAACAAAAAAATCAAGTTATCTTTTGAACACACTGATTACATTTGGCTTTCGTATTCACAGGCTATTAAAAAGCCTAGCTTTAAGAACATGAAAAATATGCTTAAGCAGGCGCAGGAGTTCCTCAATGGACGTAAGTCTTTACAATAATAATAATTGCGCTATAATAAAAGTATTATAAAGAAGTTATAAATTTGTAAACTATGAACGGACAACAACCAGCACAACAGACACCACAACAGCCAGTACCAGAAAAGAAGAAGAGTTCAGCTTGGCTTTGGATTGTTTTGATTTTGATTGTGATTATTGTCGTTGTTCTTGCTTTGTGGGTTTTCTAAAAACTTAATATAAATATCAGATTTTTATTATAAAAGAGTAATTTTATTATCTCAATTTTTTTGTTTTTATGGCACAGGTAAAAATATTAATACAGGGTTATGTTAGAGATAAAGAAAATGTTTCTCATTCTTCTTCTACTTGTGTTTTAGTAAAAGATAAGGATTTAAATATTCTTGTTGATCCTGGAAGAGCTAGAGAAAAATTAGCTCAAGCTTTAGCTAACGAAGGTTTAAAACCCGAAGACATTCACTATATTTTATTAACTCATTTTCATCTTGACCACGCCTTTGGCATGGCTTTGTTTCCCCAAGCTAAGATTTTAGATAATGAGTGGATATATGTTGGTGATCAAGAGGAAAAACACGATGGCTTTATTCCGGAAACCGAGCTGGCGATTATTCAGACGCCCGGCCATACGCTTGACCACTGCTCTCTAGCCGTCCCGACTGACCAGGGAATGGTTGTGATTGCTGGCGATGTTTTTTGGTGGCCTGATCATGAAGAGCAGAAAGTCGAGGTTGGCAAGCATGATGAATTCGCTGTTGATCGTAAATTATTAATAGAAAGTCGGGAAAAGATTCTGAAGATTGCTGATTTTATAATACCCGGTCATGGGAAAATGTTTAGGGTGGAGAAGCAAAAATAATATAATTATTATATTTAATCAATAAACATTTCAAGTTATATGGCAGAATGTATGATTAGCGAGAACTTAAAATCATGTCCCTGTACTTACCCGGGCTGTCCCCGCAAAGGTAAATGCTGCGAATGCGTTAGCCATCACCGGGAAAAGGGTGAGATACCTGGTTGTTTTTTTTCACCGGATAATGAGAGTACTTATAACCGCTCGATCGCCAATTTCATCCAAACGAATTCTTAGCTTATGATGAAAATTAGAATAAAGGGCGAGGATATTTTTTTAATTATTGGTATTTTGCTTATAGCCATATATATTTTGTTTTATTTGAATGTGCCCTCCTTTGGTCTAGCCATTGAAAATTTTATTGAGAAAGCTAAAAATTTTTCATTAAACAACGGTTACTGGGGCGCATTTGTTATATCTTTATTCGGAAATTCTACAATTCTGATTTCTATTCCTTATCCGACAGCAATTTTTGTTTTGGGCAGCTTGGGTTTGAATCCGTTTTTATTGGGTTTAATCTCTGGATTAGCTTCGGCTGTTGGCGAGGTTGTCGCTTATTTGTTTGGTTTGGGCGGCAGACAATTATTAAGCCAGAAGTATATTGAGAAATTCAAAAGCATTGATAATTACTTGAGAAGAAAACCAAAAGCTGTACCAGTCATTCTTTACCTTTTTGCCGCGACGCCTATCCCTGATGATATTATTTTAGTGCCTCTGGGTATGATGAAATACAAATTCTGGAAAGCTTTTATTCCAGTCACTTTAGGAAAAATTACTCACTCATTAATCTTTGCTTTATTGGGCCGTGGTTCTCTGAAATTAATAAAATCAGCTTTTCTGACTGAACAAGGATTAATTCTTAGCGTAACCTCATTTTTATTGATTATTGTAGCTATATATCTTGTTATCAAGATTGATTGGTCAAAAATATTTGGCAGAAAAGACAGATCTGCTTAGCGCTTTACTAACCTATAAATATGTTCTAAAATAAAAAGCAGCTAATAATCCTTAGATTTATGAAAATATTAAGGAAAATCATAAAAGTGACGACTAAAAGAGCTTTGGACTTTGTTGATTTAACAGACGAAGTCATGAGATGCGTTGAGAAACACGGTATTAAAGAAGGCTTGATTTGCATTTTTATTAAGCATACGACAGCCGCCATCCGTATCAATGAAAATGAGAAGGGTTTTAAAAGAGATTTTAAGGAATTCATGCAGAGTCTGATTCCTCACAACAAATACTATCGTCACAATGATCTGAGTATTAGAACAGAGAATCTTGTTTGTTCACCAGGTGCGACAGATTGTATTAACGGCCATTCTCATATTCAACAGCTTTTTTTGGGCACTTCAGAAACAATCCCTATTGAAGATGGTAAGCTTGTCCTCGGCCGCTGGCAAAGGATTTTTTTGATTGAATTGGACAAACCGAGGCCAAGGGAGGTTTTTCTGAAAATTTTAGGCGTTTAGATCGATTTTAAGTTATTTTTCATTATTTCCTCTTACAATAATTATCAGTGATGTAAAATTCGGATTTCGTGCTTCGGATTTAGTACTTTGTAACCTTGACTTAATAAAAAGTCATTATCAAAGGAAATGATAATGATGCAGAACTAAGTTTATTATATACAAGCATATGACTGAAGAAAAATGGAAAGATATTATCAGTCAAATAAAAGATGATTTTGAGGTATTGGAGCAAGAGACTAAACAGTTAGAAGGGATACCTGGACAAGTTGAATATATTATTTTTAATGGTCCAGTCGGCAAAATTAAGCTTGAATTAATATCAAAGCCTTTGGTGGTAGATAAAAGAGCGATTGGTTCAAAAAGAATTGGCAGTAAATCCAGAGTAGAATATATTTATTCAGATACAGAAAAAGTGCATACTTTCAAAGCTTATAAATGGGATGAGGTGCAGAATGACTGGATGGAGATGGAGGCAGGTGAAAGTTTTAAGGCTTTGTAAAATTAATGGCAATTAATTATGAAATATAAGAGTATAGTCACTATTACTCTTTTTATTTTAATTATTATTATTTTTACCTTTTTTATTATTAGATATTCAGCAAATTTACCTCAGGAAAATAACTGGTTTAACAGGAAATTTAGAGCTGGCTTTGTATATTATCCCATTTTACGTTCTGTGTTTAATTTGCACTGGGATGGCGATGCCAGATCGGATTATTTATCAAATAAAAAATTCAAAAAATTGTTGATCGAGATTGACAGATACACAAATTGTCAGTTTTCACAAAAAAATATAGAAAATATAAAATCAGAGATAGCTCCTGTAGTTCAAAAGCCACTGGGAGTAGAAATAAGAGAAGATGACATTTTTGATCTTAGCCAGTCAAGTTTATCAAGGGAGGATTTGCAACAAATTATTAAAAAATATAAAGATAATAAAGCTAAAAATAGTCAGGCAGTGTTTTATATTATCTGTTTAAACGGATTTAAGGACGCGCCGACTAACATCGGCCTGTCATCAGGTGAAGATGGCGCAGTCATTTTCTGGGATGAGATGAAAGAAATTTCTTCAGAAAATCCTGCTTCATTTGATTTATTTTTTGAATCAACTGTTTTACATGAATTTGGACATCAAGTTGGCTTGGAACATAGTAATGAGCCAGAGTGCTTGATGAATGAAAGAGTAGAGTCACCTGGTAACGCGGCAGGCGCTTTATCTGAAATTCCTACTAAGTTTTGCCCGCAGGAATTACAGCAAATTGAAAATCTAAGAAATCAATATAAATAATAGAAAAATTATGAAGTTAAACTGGAAAAATTATCAAAACTTAATATTAGAACTGTCTAAAAAAATTTCTTTTAAGCCAGATTTAATTATTTGCATTAATCGCGGCGGTTTGGTTATTGGCCGGATACTTTCCGAAGTTTTAAAAAAGCCTTTAGCAGTAATCACGGCTAATAGCTATAAAGGCAGAAAAAAGTGTAATCTTAGAATCGGTTCAATTTCCACCATCTGCCCAGTTAGGGGTAAAGTTTTGCTAGTTGATGACAAAGCTGATACGGGTCAGACATTAGACAGAGTCAAGAAAAGTATTGAAAAAATAAAAGGCGTTAAAAAAGTTAAAACAGCTTGCTTATACAAAATGCCAAAATCAGAATTTAAGCTTGATTGGTTTGTCAAAGAAATAAATTGCTGGGTTGTTTTTCCGTATGAGAGGAGGTAATTGACATCTTTTTAGCCACGGGTTAAGCAAAAAGACCCTGAAATGCCTTGATTGCTGAGACTCTGAATCAAGTTCAGAGTGAATATTCTATCGTTGGTCATGCTGAACTTGATTTAGCATCTTATTCCATGTTTATTATTTCGGGGTCTTTTTGTTTTCCCCAAATTTGCGGTAAAATGAGTGTAGAAACTCAAGGGGTAGGCGAGGTCCCTTGACCTCGCCGCAAAACAAAAGCCTGGGTCAAGGGACCCAGGCTACCCATCAAGCGATTGGTCATCAAATAATCCCTACCGCAGCCACAGCGGGTTGCGCTGGGTAAGATATGGAAGCGTATGCCTCAAGTTAAATACGTCACATACAAACCCAAAAAAATACTTAATGTCCACAAGCATCTGGACGGCGGCTGGTATTGGACAAAATATTCAGCGCATCCGTATTTGGGCTGTGAATTTGGCTGTGAATACTGCTATGGCCGCGACAAGCATTATTGTCCTTATGATAATAT
>Ga0180007_10002530_pt1 | contig 21686 bp, 29 predicted proteins | sample MM_PC_MetaG_FD_121122 | JGI IMG/M metagenome (GOLD analysis project Ga0180007, IMG submission 121122) | Groundwater microbial communities from the Aspo Hard Rock Laboratory (HRL) deep subsurface site, Sweden - MM_PC_MetaG | ecosystem: Environmental > Aquatic > Deep subsurface > Groundwater... | reverse complement strand
TTGAAAGCTTGATAGCTTTCAAAAATTTCATCGTACTTTGTATAGTACAATGAAAACTGCTAACTTTTTATAGTACAATAAAAACGATGAAATACCTGAAGAAGTTAAGTGGCGAAGTCAAGTATATACCTTAACTCGCACTCTCAGGACTGAAACTATAAGAATGTATCACAAGAATCTTCATGAAAGTCCGCTGAAGAGTATATACAATGCTAGAAAACAAAGAATTGCAATTACAAAAGGGATTAGCATAGAAAAGAATGCAATACCAGCATATTGGATATTGTAGCTATCTTCCTTACCCAATCCTTTTTCTAATCTGCTGGATTCTCCGAATGGATATGGTATTACCCAACCAGAAATAAGTTTTATCATGCCCCAGTTCAAAAAAAGCCGTTTTATTATATCTATCTTGTTTTTCATACCACGAAGAAAATATACTATCAGAAAGAACTCGATCAAAGACCAGTATATCAGTACATATATCCAGTTTTCCAGACTTTTGAATGATATTACAAAACCAAACATCGATATAAGCCACAAAAGGATTGCAGGAAAAAAGAATACGAGCAAACGCAATAAAACAGATCCTCGTGCACTGTCATAATCAAAGTCAAAATCCATTGAATCCCAGTTTCAATTTATCTACAATCATTCTGTTCTATTGAATGGATCAGTTATTTTATAAAGTTAAATAAAAAAAAGAAAAAGTTATTCAATCAACTACTGTCTTCTTGATAAAAATACAGCTACTGGTAAAAGGCCCAATAATGCGATTCCAGGACAACATGTTACTTCTTCCTCATCCCGTATATTTTGCAATGCCTGTTCCAATTCCTGACTATTGTCAACACTATAATATTTTCCACCGCCTGCCACTGCGATTTGTTCTGCTGTGGTTTCTGCAGTTCCACCAATCATATATCCAATGACGTGTACTTTACCAACGTTTTGGTTATATATTTGGCCTGCAACTGAAACTGGTTCTCCACCGCATGTTTCTTCACCATCGGTTATCAGAATAATCGTTCCGTATCCTTTGGTGTCTTGGAGATATGTTTTCGCCTCAGTAAGTGCATCTGCAATTGGAGTATCTGCATATGCTTCCAGATAATCTATTTGGTTTTTCAGTGATGTTTTGCTAGTTGTAAATCCCTGCAAAACTCTTATCCCACCCGAGCTTGGATTTCCTCCACTATCACATTCATCAAAAACCATCAGTGCGATTTCGCCGTTTGCACTATCAACAAAGTCTTTTGCAGCAATTTTTGCTGCGGCCATTTTAGTCTCGCTATAATCTGGGGGGATACCATCCCCCATACTTCCACTTGAATCAATTACAAGCAGATAAGTACTTTGAGCAAAAGAAATCGAAAGTACTCCTAACATCAGAAGCAATAATATCTTGGTTTTCATGCTAAGTGCATCATCTTGTATATATTTAAAACTTACTTATGTGCAATTCGGCGCGGATATGGCTTGTCTTCAGCTAGCTGAGGATCGATTGAAGCACACTTGCTTCAATGGTCCATGAAATCAAATTCCATCGGACCGATAAATCGATGTATCAATTTATAGTCCATTGAAATATCGATTTCAATTGGACGTTCATTTGGTCGGCCTCGAAACCTGGCTTTCAAGCGGTTCTATGGAACTACGTTCCATGGGCGCAGGAAACTTCGTTTCCTCGCGCGGTGGCCGAATGAACAAATCATCAGCAAGCGCAAATATTTGATTTTGTTTCAATTGTATTATTTCATGGATTTATTGTCAACATTTTGGCATTCATATAAAAATGTGTTGAAAATTTATCGACGTTGGTGTTTATGGTTTATATTTATTGTGCGATAATTAGGCTGGGAGTTAATTTTTAGTAAATAGAGGCTTATAATTGGTTTATGGTTGCCTTGTCTGGTTTCCATCGGCGTTGCATCATTATCGTTTTATGTAATTTGATGGGCGTTTTAGATGCATGGCATGTGACATTGATCATAATCTATCGAGACTATACGGTGATAAAATGGTGGCTAAGAAGATACGAAAAAGAGATGGTTCTATTGTCGATTTCAATAAGGAAAAAGTTATAAATGCCATTTTTAAGGCAGCGCAGTCAGTTGGCGGTAGTGATATCAAAAAAGCAGAACAGGTTGCAGACAAGGTGATTGAATACCTCGAAAGCAAGTATAAGGAAGACTACACTCCAACTGTGGAGGAAATTCAAGATCTTGTAGAAAAGGCTCTTATCGAGACTGATCATGTTTCAACTGCAAAATCATATATTATTTATAGGCACAGGAAAAACGTAGAACGTGAAATGAAAAAAATGCTTGGTGTTAAGGATGATCTCAAGCTTCCGTTGAATTCAGTTCAGGTTCTTGAAAGAAGATACCTTCTCAAGAACGAAACTGGCAAAGTTATTGAAACTCCTAGCCAGTTGTTCTCGCGGGTTGCAAAATATCTAGCTTCAAACGAATCTAATTATGGTGCTGATGCCGAGATGACCCACCATTATGAAAATGCGTTTTATCAGATTATGACCAGTTTTGAGTTTCTGCCAAATTCCCCAACACTTATGAATGCTGGAACAGAATTAGGTCAGCTTTCTGCATGTTTTGTTTTACCTGTCGAAGATAATATAGAACAGATATTTGATTCAGTAAAACACCAGGCCATAATCCACAAGACTGGCGGTGGTACTGGTTTTTGTTTCTCTTATATCAGGCCAAAAGGAGATTTCGTTAAAAGTACTGCTGGTGTTGCTTCAGGTCCGCTGTCGTTTATGAGTGCATTTGACAATGCAACCAATGTCATTAAACAGGGGGGCAAAAGAAGGGGGGCCAATATGGCTACCATGCATGTCTGGCATCCGGATATAGAGGAGTTTATAACTGCAAAGCAAAATCCAGGTGTTCTTGAAAATTTCAACGTAAGTGTCATGGTTGATGATGGCTTTATGAATGCAGTTGAAAAAAATGAGAATTATGATCTTATAAATCCGAGAACCAAAGAAAAGATAAGATCTGTTAATGCCAGAAGTATTTTCAAACTTATTTCTTATAGCGCGTGGAAATCAGCAGAACCCGGAATTCTTTTTATTGACGAGATTAACCGGAAAAATCCAACCCCTCAATATGAAATTCACGCTACCAATCCTTGTGGTGAGGTGCCCATGCCGGATTATGAATCATGTAATCTTGGCAGTATTAATCTTTCGAAATTTGTTGAAATCGACTGGAGTAAAACTGACTGGAAAAAGAAAGTAAACTGGGACCGGCTTAGGTATGTGGTACGATTAGCCGTGCAATTTCTTGATAATGTCATAGATTTGAACAAATATCCAATTCCACAAATCAAGGAACAGAGCCAAAAATGCAGACGGATCGGATTGGGTTTGATGGGTTTTGCAAGGATGTTGTATAAAATAGGCGTTCGTTATGATTCCGATTCTGGTTATGAAGCTGGAGAACATATAATGAAATTCATAAATGATGAGGCGAGAAAGATGAGTCATGAATTAGGGCGTGCCAGAGGTTCATTTCCTGTTTTTAAAGATACTCCTCTTGCCAAAAAGTACGATGCACTAAGAAATTCAACCAGTACTTCAATAGCACCAACAGGTACAATCTCAATGATTTCGAATACCAGTAGCGGAATTGAACCCGTATTTGCACTTTCTTTCCTTAAAACAGTTCGTGCTGGTCAATATTATTATTGCGACGAAGTATTTGAACATGTATTAAAAGTGCGTGGTCTTTATAGCCAGGAATTAATGCAAAAAATCATGGAAATAGGTTCTATTCAAGAGATGGAAGAGATACCGCAAGATCTGAAAGATGTGTTTAGGGTGGCCTATGACATACCTCCTGAAGCACATGTGAAAATGCAGTCTGTGTTCCAGAGAAATGTTGATCTTGCAGTAAGCAAAACAATAAATATGCCTGCAAATTCAACTGTGGAAGATGTGGAAAATGTATATATGCTTGCATGGAAAGGGGGGTGCAAGGGCATTACCATCTACCGTGACAGTTCAAGAAGCGAACAGGTTCTACACATAGGTAAAACAGCAAAAACCAAGGCAGTGGAAGAGGATAAGATTGAAAGCCTGGGGAAAGAACCTGACGTGTTGGATAGCTAACTAAGATAATTATAACTGTGATAATTAGTGAAACAATATGTTTATATATTGTTTTATTCTAAATATCTATATGACTTTGAACCGAACTTTTACAACAGTAAGTGGATATGGGGCAGTTGAAGTAGGTTTGCGATTAAAAAGTTCACAAACAACAACAAAACCACGTATTTTTCTTAGGTGGTTTATGAGTCCATCAATTAAAACTGAGACTGCTTCTTCTCAATCTTCAGTTACCTTATCAGATCAGATAAAACAACGAGTTAATCCGTTAGGTATAAAATCATCCATGTTTCCAATAAAAATTTCTTCTGTGCATTTAGATGGTAAGTTGGTTCAACTTCATTTTGGAGATTTACAAAAAGGATGCAGTGCAAATTTAGTGTTTGAAGGATGTGAATCAGTATCTGTTGGTGGCGATTTAAGCCAGCAAAAAATTGGATCTGGAACCATTCAGCAGGTAGATGCAGATCCGCATCTTTATCATATTTATAGATTTGGGGTGTACAGCCCTGATAATTTTGTTGCTTTAGAAATTGGGACTGATCGATATTATACAACAAGAAACAAATCATTATATGTGAAATTTGAAGAACCTCCAACAGAGTGTATATTGGAGATTACATCTGGGAGAATCACAACGCAACTTCATTATGATATTATTTATTAATAATCACCCTGTGGGGTGGAACTTAAATTCGTAATTCACTACCAGATCAATACAACTTTAGAAATTCAAAAATTTCTTGGTTAGTAATATCTTTTGATTGTACTATAAAGAGTACATCTGAATTTTTGAAACCGATTGACATGATACTTCATGTCAAAATTTGACATCAAATATCAAAAGATGATTTCAATTCTTTTAATTTGGTTGTTTATGTTGATTAAAAAGTAAATCATTAAATAGGTCTTCATGTACATAACAATTCAGAAGGTGTTCGACTTATGAAGACAACATTAAGTATAATCAAGGCAGACGTAGGGGGATTCCCAGGTCATGCGACAGTGCATCCCGATTTAATAAAAAATGCAGAAGAAGAACTGCATGCTGCAAAAAAATCTGGCGAAATAAAAGATTATTTTGTTGCCCGTTGCGGGGATGATCTTGATCTTATAATGACACACGACAAGGGTGTGGATGATAAGAAGATACATGAACTTGCATGGAACACATTCATATCATGCACTGAAATCGCAAAAAAACTCAAGCTTTATGGTGCTGGACAAGATCTTCTTTCAGATACTTTTTCAGGTAATGTCAAGGGGTTGGGCCCAGGTTCTGCTGAAATGCAATTCGAAGAACGCAAGAGCGAACCCATCCTATGTTTTCTTATGGACAAAACCGAGCCAGGAGCATTCAATCTTCCGATTTACAAGATGTTTGGTGATCCGTTCAATAGTGCTGGTCTTGTAATCGATTCAAACATGCACCATGGGTTTACCTTTGAAATTTATGATATCGTAGAAAACAAAAAAGTACTGCTTAATACTCCTGAAGAGACATATGATCTACTTGCATTAATCGGAGGAAAAAGTAGGTATGTCATAAAGCGCATTTATCCTAGGGAAGGAAGCCCTGTGCCAAAGAGCGAAGCAGTTGCGTGTATTAGCACTGACAAATTATCTAAAATTGCTGGTACATATGTTGGAAAGGACGATCCTGTTGCAATGGTGCGATGCCAATCAGGTTTGCCTGCAGTTGGCGAAGCACTTGAACCATGGGCATTTCCGCATCTGGTTTCAGGATGGATGAGGGGATCACATAACGGTCCACTCATGCCATGTAGTATGGAAGACGCAACTCCGTCCAGATTTGATGGTCCCCCAAGAGTTGTTGCACTTGGTTTCCAGATTGCAAACGGAACCCTTGGCAGGCCATTTGATTTCTTTAAGGACAAGGCATATGACAGAACAAGGAACAAAGCAATTAAAATTGCCGATTACATGCGTGCTCATGGACCTTTTGAACCACATCGCCTTCCTTCAGAGGATATGGAATATACCACATTGCCTGCAGTTATGAAAAAATTGGAAAATCGATTCAAGGAGATATAGGTGAAAAAGAAAGAAAACCTGTCTCTGATTACAAAAGATGGTTCAGAAGTTCAGGTTAATGTGGAAGTCGCAAATACCTTCATAAAAAAAGCCAAAGGGCTCATGTTTCGTAAATCTCTTGGCCAAAATGAAGGTATGCTTTTTGTTTTTGACAAACCGTACAGACCTAGCTTTTGGATGCTTTTCACATATATTAAGCTGGAAGCTATCTTTTTTTCAGATGATGGAAATATCGTCGATATATTACCAATGAATCCTGGGTTACGCCCTCTTTTTTATAAGCCCAAGGCAGATGCAAAATATGTTCTTGAAGTTAATCAAGGTTTCTGTATAAGGAACAGTGTAGATCCGTCAGTTAAACAACCAATATTAACATTCACAAATAGTTTATTTGATAAATAGGAAAGTTGCTTGGGGTAGGGGGATGGTTATTACCCCAAGCGGTATCCTTCCCGTAAAGAAAGGACTATGCTGTTTGACATAAATTTTAACCTTAATCAGAACAAAGTCGATCAATGCATTCGAGTCGTCGGATGCATCAGTAGATTATGCTCTCATAAGGATATTTTTTATGCCACCCACTAGATGATACAAATTAGTGTGTGTGGTTGTATAGTATAGCGGATTTGGTTTTTAAATGTTGTGATATTATGGAAATTAAGGTGGAAGTAACATATTTCTCATGAAATGGAATATAATTTTGTATATGTATTTTCATACAAATATCGTGGCCATTCAGTAATGATCTGGTGTCTGCAAGCCTTTTTTACTTCTTTGCTATCAATCATCCTTTATGATACTCACTTTAATAGGCGCAGGAATCTCATTTGACCTAACTCTTAGCTCGGTGGACGCGCTCAAAAAAGCAGATAAAATTTATATCGAGACATACACTGGCAAGGCTGAAAAGGAGATAATAGAATTCCTGGAAAAGCTCACAGGCAAAGAAATCATCCTTCTTCCAAGGGAAAAAGTCGAGAGTAATTTTCTTATCAAAGAAGCTACACAAAGCAACATATGCATTATCTCTCTAGGCGATCCGCTCATAGCTACAACTCATACAGTACTCATAATCGAGGCAAAGAAAGCAGGAATAGAAGTAAATGTGATTCATAATTCTTCAGTATATACTGCAGCACCTGGAAAATCTGGCCTTCAAATCTATCGTTTTGGGAAAACTGCCAGCCTTGTGAATCCAAGGCCAAATTACAAACCAACGTCGTCACTCGATATAATTCGTAAAAACCTTGAAAACAACATGCATTCTCTTGTTCTTTTGGATACTGAACCAGAACCAATGGAGGCTAGAGCGGCATTAGAAATGTTAAATGAATTTGATTCTGCTGTTGTTTTATCAAGGCTAGGATATCCGGATGAGAAGATCACTTATGGGAAAATAATTGATCTTCTTGAAACTGAACCTGATCTTGGGAAGCCTTTGTTCTGTATTATCATTCCAGCGCAACTCCATCCTCTCGAGGATGAATTTCTGGCACTTTACACTCTAAAACATCAAAAACGATAGCTTTTTATACCCTTTCAACCACTTGTAGTAACATGTTATCTACACTTTATGCAATGGTTGGAAAGGTCTTGGGCAAATCATGCTCATCTAGTAAAAAGACCGAATCAAAGAAAAAGGCAAAGAAGTCAAGGAGAACTAGCCGTAAAAGGTAATTAGAAAAGCGTAGTTTGGCCATTCAGATCCATAAAATTACCAAACTTGATTCCAATTCTCCTTATTTCAAGGCTGTTTTGTTTCAAAAATTCTTCAAGTAGCTGCCTTTTTTCTTTTGTTATATCTTCATTCCATGGCAACGGATTCCTGAATGTGAATGACTTTGTATGCAATGCCATATCATCAGTGATAAAAATAAGCGCCAGTGTTTTGTAGGACTTTTTAGTTTCAAATAGCCATTTTTTTGCGTCATCTTCAAGTTCTGATATTTTCTGCATTATGAACTCAATATCCCTGGATTGTTGCTTCAATGTCCCAATACGACTAATTCCGTCCTGTTCTTTTTCTTCTCCAAGTTCTGCTCCATATCTGCCAAGGGCCAGATCATGAAGCCATGTGCCTGTTTTTTTGCCAAAAGTCTCGACAAGCAGTATTGGATCTGTTTTTTTCAGGTCTGAAACCTTTTTGACACCTATCATTCCAAGTGCTTCAGTCGTCTTTTTTCCAATGCCCGGAACAGCTTCAACTATTGATTCATTGATCATTTTGCTTTCATGTTCGGTATCCAGAATAAGAAGTCCATTTGGTTTTGCCTTTGAAGCAGCCATTTTTGCCCCCAGAACAGATGGAGCCACACCTAATGTACATATCAAATCCATTTCATTTTGTATCACTTGCTTGATTTTTGGTCCTATTTCAGCCGCATTTGGATCGAAAGCATTCCATTCATCAATACTGGCCTGGACGACTTTTTCGCAATTTGCGCGGATTATCATATCTATCCTAGCAGACATTTCTGCATAATACTCTCTATCTGCGTGAATAAATACCCCGTCAGGTGCCAGTTTTTTTGCAGAAATTATTGGCATCCCAGCCTTTATTCCGATCTTTCGACCAAGATAATTTACTGTGGTTATGGCACCAGAAATCTCAGTACGACCACTAAACATACACACAGCAATCACTTTACCTAGTGATTCTGGATGTCGTTTTTCCTCCAATTGCGCATAAAAATAATCCATATCAATATGCAAATACACATAACTAATTTGTGCGACTGTCTTTATTTTGTTTTGCATCAATATCCTTTCATGGACATATACGATAAAATGGCCGAGTACTACGATCTTATCTACGATGATGACACTGATCTAGCGTTCTATGTAAATGAGGCGCAGAACACGCGGGGGTCAATTCTTGAGATTGCATGTGGAACTGGACGAATACTATTGACCCTACAACAACTTGGTCTTGATATAACCGGACTGGATATGTCCGAACCCATGCTACGGGTTCTAAAAAACAAAGCAGAGGCACTAGGGCTTGTACCAAGTGTCATCAAGGCAGATATGTGCAATTTTAATATAGATAAACAATTCAAGCTGATTATCCTGCCATATAGGTCTTTTCTTCATCTTAATAATGAACAAAAATGCGTGGCGTTACAGAATTTTTTCAGACAGTTGGATAAAGGAGGCAGACTAATAATTCATTCATACAATGCATCTGACGATGAATGCCAGATGCTTGATAGATTTCATTTGTTTGATTTTGACGATCGAATAACTGTTGATAATCAAAAGTATCATATCGAATGGCATCTAAAATACGAACCAAAACCAAACATTGGGCATTATAAAATAATTCTTAATTTTGAATCCAATGCTAAATATGAATATGATATGGATTTGTATTTTATCTCTGTAAATTCTTTATATGACTTATTGAAAAATAGCGGTTACAAGAATATACGATTCTATTGCGGTTTTGATTATTCCCAGTATGATGAAAATTGTAAGGAGGTAATACTCATTGCAGAGAAATAACTTCATTGACCACTTCATTGATCTATTGAAAACATTCGGATTGCACAAGATCTTTGGGGCCGGGCCACAAAAGTATTCTGATTTTTGTGATCCGATTGGAAATTTTAGTATTTCCTATCCAAGCCAATGGTATTTTGACCGGGATATCATAGTGGTCGATGGATCATACACTATTTCATTTGAATCTGGAAAATCAGCATTTGTAATTGCAGTTGATACAAATATTTCCAATGACTTTGATTTTGACAAGCATGTTACATCTGAATTCACTGGTCCAAAGTCAGGAATTCGATCAGATCTTAAAAAATCAATATTTCATGAAATGCGAGCATATACGCGTGAGTATTCTTATGTCTCAGGACAAATGGATTATTTTGGTGGCGGAATAATATTTTTTACTGAAAACACAGTGTTTTCATTATCTTGGAATGGTCCTGAAAAAGAGAAAGAAAGATTAAATACTATCTTTCAATATATGGTTAAAACACTGTCGATCAATAATGGAGACAATATAAAAAAAAACTTGTGAAATCATGGCCTTTTTAATCCCGGAACAATTTAAGGAACGTTATTCAAGAATTGTGGATGAACCTGAAAAATTTTTCGAGATCATGGATGAACATTTACCCAAATCATTCAGGGTAAACACCATTAAAAGTAGTGTTACTGAGGTAATCTCCAGGTTTGATGATTATGGAATTGGGACAAAGTCTGTTCCATGGTATTCTGATGCATTTATATCTGAAAATCCTGATATTGGAGCTACGCTTGAACATTTTCATGGGGGCATATATTTGCAGGAACTAGTTTCAATGCTTCCGCCTCTTTTAGTGAGAAAAGAACTTCAAAAGGCCACCTATGTTTTGGATGCATGTGCTGCGCCAGGTTCAAAAACAACTCAGTTAGCTGCACTTATGGAAAACAAGAACACCATTATTGCAAATGATCTTTCATACAGTCGAATACGAGCACTTCGGTTTAATCTCGAAAAAACAGGTGTTCTAAATACTGCAATCACAAATTATGATCTAAGACATTTTCCCAATTTACAATTTGACATTGTTCTTCTTGATGCACCTTGTTCTGCTGAGGGTACAGTCAGAAAGAATAATGAGTTGTCAAAAATCTGGTCATTTAAGCAAATCAATACACATTCCAACATCCAAAAGCAGCTTATTGTAAAAGCGTTCCAACTCCTTCGCCCAGGTGGTTCAATGATCTATTCAACATGTACATTTGCTCCTGAGGAAAATGAATGTGTGGTAAATCATCTTTTTGATAAGTTTGAAGATGCCAAACTGGAAAAAATAACTATTGATGGATTAAAAATATCCAATGGAATTACATCCTGGAATGGAACTGATTTTGATCCAGAAATTGAAAAAACAGTAAGAATCTGGCCACATCACAATAATACGGGTGGATTTTTCCTTGCAAAGGTGACGAAATGACCAGCGAAAAACAAAACATACTTGATTATTTCGAGGGTCGTTTTGGCATTAACAAATCTTATTTTGAAGGGTTTGGATTTTATCTTGCTTCCAAAGGAAGGGTTTTTCTCGGGCCAACAAGCATAGGAAATCTGAAATTTGTTTCTGTTGGTCTTTTAGTCGTAAGAATTAGTAGGGTTATCAAACCAACGACAAATATCCTTCAAATTTTTGGTAAATATGCAAATCAGAATATCATTATGCTAACAAAAAAACAGGCTGAGGATTATGTATTTGGAATGGACTTAAAAATTGATGATTACGCTTCAGTTACTGACGGTTATGTTATTTTGAAATATGCGAATAGTTCATTAGGGTGTGGATTCTTAAAGAATAACGTCGTAAAGAACATGCTTCCGAAAGCAAAGCGCTTGGAATTGAAGTTTATATAAGTATTTATATTAAATCCAGTGGTGATAAAATGTTTGGATTGGGAACTGGTAAAATTGATATACAAATACAAAAATACAATTATTCTCCCGGAGAGAGTATTCAGGGCAAGGTTATTTTGAAAGTAGATAAAAATACAAATGCCAAAGGAGTTTTTGTAGAGGTTTATGGAGAGAAAAAGGTCACTTCTGGTTATGGTAAAGATAGAAGAACAAGAACAATGCGAATATTTGAGTTCAAACAGCCTTTGGATGGAGAAAAAGAGTATGCAAAAGGTGAATACTCGTATGATTTTAGTATAAAAATTCCTTCAGATGTGATGTCACAACCAAAAATTCAAGATGGTATTCTCGGAGCAGCTATTGGAGCGGCACAAGTCCTGACTGCATCAGGTTCTAGAGTTGATTGGCGTCTTGTTGCAAATTTGGACATTTCTATGGGCCTAGATGTTTCAAAAAATATCCAATTAAATATTGTTTAAATATATGGAGTTGAAATGCTATGAAAAAAGAAGACTATCTAAAAACAACTGTGGAACATTTTGACATGACGAAAATAGATGCTACGAACATAATCGAAGCAATGAAAAAAATGTCTTTTACTTCGAGAGATCTTGGTCGGGCTTCTGAGATATATGATATGATGATTAAGAAAAAAGATTGTGCGATCATGCTGACCCTTGCAGGAAGTACCAGTGCCGGTGGTTGCATGAAAATTTATTCCGACATGATCAAAAATAATATGATTGATGTGGTAGTTGCAACTGGTGCTTCCATAGTGGACATGGATTTTTTTGAAGCACTGGGGTTCAAACATTATCATGGTACTCCTTATGTCGATGACAACAAACTAAGAGAATTGTATATTGACAGAATATATGATACATATATTGATGAAAAAGAGCTTCAGACCTGCGATAGCACAATCGCAAAAATTGCCGATTCACTTGAACCAAGACCCTATTCTTCGAGAGAATTCATAAAAGAAATGGGCAAGTACCTTACCAAACACTCTAAGAAAAAAGATTCTCTAGTTCAGGTTGCCTATGAACACGACGTACCAATATTCTGCCCTGCATTTTCTGATTCAAGTGCTGGATTTGGTCTTGTCCTTCATCAGCATAATCGTCCTGACAAACATATGTCAATTGATTCTGTAAAGGATTTTTACGAATTAACGCGCATAAAAATGAGCGTACCAACATCAGGGCTTCTTATGATTGGTGGGGGGGTTCCAAAGAATTTCGCACAGGATACTGTCGTTTGTGCTGAAATACTTGGAAAGGAAGTTCCAATGCACGCATATACAGTTCAGATTACTGTTGCAGATGTTCGTGATGGTGCGTGTTCAAGCTCAACCTTGAAAGAAGCAAGTTCCTGGGGCAAAGTGGATACTACCTATGAACAAATGGTTTATGCCGAAGCTACTTCAGTTCTCCCATTGCTTGCAAGCTATGCATACCATAAGGGCAATTGGAAAAACAGAAAAAAATGGCAATTCAGCAAAATGTTTTAGATTATTTTTTAGTTACTTTTTCTTCTTTTATTATAGCTTTTACAATCATGAATACAACTACTGCCAAGATCACAAAATTAATAGTGGAAGCAAGAAACGACCCCCAGGCAATATTCGCCGGACCGAGAGCAAATGTTGCGGTTTTCCAATCTCCTTGTGGAATAATGATACCAACAAAAGGCATTATCATGTCTGCCACTAATGATTTAACAAGGTCATTTACTGCTACGCCCATAATAAACGCAACTGCCAGACCAACAATTTTATACTCTTTTAAAAATTCCATGAATTCCTTTAATAATGTCATAGTTACATCCTCTGAAGATACAAATAATAAGGGTTATTTATATAAACTCTCGTTTCTTGTTTAATTGGGTGTTTATCTGTCAAAAAACGTTGTAGAAATATGTGCAAATTGTGGCAAAGTCAACAAAGAAAAAGTTGATGATTTCAAATGTACTAACTGTGGTTCGGATGTTTGTGTCGTTGTTCCTATTACTATGTTTAAAAGTATGGTAGACGCTGGGGTTGCACGGGAGTAATTAGCAGTTAATTTTATATATTATATAGTTGATAGATTGTTGTTGATACTCATGGAAGATACAATAGAAATATGTGCTGGTTGTGGAAAAATGCCCCGCCCTCTAGACCGAATGAATGGCTATTTTTTATGTTCTAGGTGTGGTTGTCGGGCGACGATAAATGTAACTGCGGATGATTATGAGCGCGTTGTTACTGATCTTGATAGCAAGTTCCATAATAAAGTGATAAAATCAGTTGACGAACCACAACCGTCGACTACTAATTTAGGATTTGAAGTACCTCCAGAATACGGAGTTCCATCTCCAAAATTGGTTAGTGTTGCAAAACCTAAACCAGTAAACATTACCTATGTAAAACCCCCAATTAAACCGTCTAAGAAAACAAAGAAACCAGTAAAAAAGGTCAAGTCCAAAAAGACAGTGAAAAAAACAAAGCCAACTAAGAAGGTCAAATCAGTGAAAAAAATAGTAAAGAAAAAGACAGTGAAAAAAATTATGAAGCCAACGAAGAAAAAGATTAAACCTGCTAAAAAGAAGCCAATGAAAAAAGCAAAAAAACAAAGGAAATGATCAGTGATAAGCACCTGGATCTTTTTTCAAAATTTTTTACTCGATAACGGTTAATTTATGTGGCATCTAATATTGGTAAATTCTTGAAATAAATCGTATATTGGCCAGCTAATCTTCATCACAGGACAAAATAAAGCACTTTAATACCTTTGCAACAACTATATCTCTGGTAGATATGGAACTAAGAAGGATGAAACATGAACAAACAAATGAACGAACACAAAGAACAAGACCCAAATCACGATGGGTTTCTCGTTTTTTGGTTGGTGCGGTAGCAGCAGCTTTTTTCACTTTTATGGGTCCAAAAACAGAAAATATTGCTAAGGCTGAAGATGCACAAGCAGTTCAAATTGAAGATTCCAGGACTCCAGAATTGTCAGAGGATAGAACTGATGGCAGATCCGCAAGCAGTACCCCAGAAGTTTCAGCTAGCCCACCCGTTGTTGAACCTCAAGAAACAGAAGCTGTTGAAGAACCTCGAGAAAATGATAATCGAAGGCCTTCAAATAATATGTTTGATCTTGGGATGCGAAGTTTTAATACTGAATCAGGGGCAGCCTCACTTTTCTTACAAGGTACATATCAATATCGAGACAATATAGAGATTTTACTTCGTGCAGGTACGATGTGGTTTCCACAAGATGCATCTGCTGACATAAATTTTGCTCCATTCGGGGCTTTATTGTTTCATCCGAGTTATACAGCCCATGATTTCACGATCGGCTCATACACTTCAGTTTTAGGTACTAGTTTGAATTCTCAATTATTCGCTGCACAAGCATTTAGTTTTAGTTTTGAACGCAAAACAGGGGAATTTGCATTGCGTGGCGCAGTGGTATTAGATGGAAACCTAGCATATCCAAATTTTGATTATATCTCTGCCAGATTAAGTTTAGGTACTTCGTTTGAATGGAATGAACGACTTCTGATATACGGGTCAATGATATTCTATTTTGCTGCTGATTCTGCAGCAGAAACGGCGTATGTTGGGAATTATGGAGCGCGACTTCAAAGTATTGAATTGGGTGTAGAAGCAAGAATCAGATCATGGATTATCGATTTCAGTGGCACCTATGACGTAATAAATAGTGGGGCACTTGTTAGACTTGCAAGAGAACTTAATTTCGGTGGGTCCAGTTTTGGTTATGTTGAGGCAACTGTAGGAATTGGTATATGGGCAGATCGACTTGCTGAAAGCAGTATGGAATTTGTTGCAACTATTGGAATGAGGCTTTTTATCCCCGGACGACGTTTAAATTCAACAAATATCATGCAATACAGCCATGAACGAGGCGGTGGAGTTTCACAAGCAACTATGAGTATTGATGATCCTGATATTAATGGCACCAATAGACCTGTCTGGGCCTATGAATTTGAAAGTAATGTCCTAGATCCTTCAGTTAGGACTATTGAGGACCTTGCATATAGATATGATGGTGCTTCTACAGAAGATCTTGTAAGATATGCACGATACTTGTCATATATTGGTGGTTTGCTTTATACAGAGGCAGCAAATGAAGCCATGATGGATCTTGATTTTTTTAATCCTGAGATAAGAAGAATTGCTAGCATGAGTTATGACGATGCATTATATTATTTTCGAGAAACATTTAGATATTACCAACAACATGGAACTCTAAGAGGGTTACCACCAGAGATTGCAAATGGGATAGGAATTTGTCCAATGATACACTCATTTGCTGCAGAATTTCTTCGTCTCAGAGGAGTACATGCAATTGCTGCATCTGTTAATACGCCTATAGGTCCGCATGTGATAACCATTATTATGACGCCTGATGCCACTCACCTTATTGATTATGGGGATTTATTTAGCACCGGTCCACGTTCATTTGATGAAGTTCTTAGGTTATATGGTCAACATAGGGGGGCTACTGTTTTACGAACGCAGCTATTTGATGGAGATGCTCCGAATGGTAGTGATTACAGAGGAACATTCACAACCTCTGAAGGCCGAGTTATTGAATATACTTTGGGTATCGATGGCCCAGCGATAGTAGATCGATTGCTTGGTAGAAGTGGATTATAAAATCAAATTTTTGGATGATAAATATTTATTTATTCTTTATTAGAACTTATTGTTGATGTGATGGAGATTCAGGAAATAGAAAAGCTAAAAGTTGGAGATCAAATCAAAATGAATTTTTTTGCGCAAGGATTTGGGGATAGTATTACAGATAAAACATTTACAATTATCGAAGTTTCTATTCTTGAAACTCTTGAACTAACTGAGTGTATGGCAGAAGGCACATATAAAAATGCTAAAAGATTTACTATTGAACATAATACGACAAAAAATAAACTTTATCTTCTTTTGCTTGAAGATGAAGGGGGAAAATTCATAAATCTAAGAGATCTAGAAAATGTGTGGGATGACAATTTCCCTGAAAAAGAGGTCATTCTAGTAAAGTCTTAGACTTTCTTAAAGAGTTTTAGATCACACTCTTTATTTTCTTTTTAATCCAAAAAATCTACCGATAATAGCAATTACAAACGAGGTAATCGACCCTACACCTAGCAAAATCACAATAACTAACAAACCGCCAAAGAAAGCGATGATTTCGTATCCTTCAATATTTCCCCATAAAAAAGCGTTGATAAATGCGAGCAATCCTCCGATCGTTAGACCAATTGTTCCTGGTACTATCCAGGTGATCGCACCGTTTAGTCCACTTTCAATTAAACTAAGGTCTTTTTTACCGGATGAATATCCAACCCATAAAACAGAAATTGTCAATACTAGGGATACAAATATCCACCAACCTGCGGTTAGAATCAAAATATTTAAATTGGTGAGAAGAATACCAACGCCAGTTAAAGCTATTAAAATTATTAATGGAATCCGTGTGATTTCAAATGTTTTTTTAATATCGATCATAATACATAATCTTAGAGATCTTTTTTAGATTTATGTTTTAGCATTGATCAATTATAAAACCAATTCCAATTAATTATTAGAATTTCTTAAATAGTTTTAGAGTTGTGTTTTTCATTACAAAAACAGATATACATTCACGTCGATAATTTTCTCCAAATCCATTTTTTTGTGCTTTTTTAACTCTGGGGGCCTACTAACAGGAAAAAATATTGCAAGTCTGTTTTGTGGCTAAAAATAGTAAAAAGGGAAGGTTTAAATAACCTAGGTGTCATATAGTATTCTAGTTAATTTCCTATTCCCTTAATCAGACCACTGGTCAGCCCACCTGAAAGTGGTGGGCTGCCTAAGTTTGTAATCTTTTCTGGGTTTAGTGAAATTAACGAGGTAATTATCTATGACAAATGGAAGAAATCAACCAATCAGAAAAATTGTTGCATGTCCAACATGCAAAACCGGAAACGATACAACCAACGGCGGAGTAAAGAAATTGAACGATGGTTCAACCAGATTGGAATGTACAATGTGCAAAGGACTTTTTCCAATGGCTGAAAAACCAAGAAAGTAAAATCTTTTTTTCAAAATTTTTATTGTATTTTTCATATTATAATAAATTCATAAAAAACCGCACATAAGTAAACCTATTTATACTTAGAAAAACCATATAAGTAAACCACCCCATAAGCAAAAAAAGTGTTTTCCATGCTATGGTTTACTAGTACGATATGTATTGGGAATGTCTGATCACACCATACCGCTTACACGGGTGAAACCGGGCAAAAGAATGGAATTGGGGTGAAATGCTAGGGTTTGGGTTTACTGCTTGGGTGTTCTGGGGATTTTGGTTTACTGTTTAGGTGTTAAAACATAGATGGTTTTAGCTTTAAAAAATCGGGGTGATGTCTAAAGCACAATATCAAAATTGGTGGAGCAAATAAATAGTCTTGGGCATATTGTTCTGGTTTTGTAATTTCTAAAACTTCTTTTAACGGGCGATTAGGATTTAGATAAATAACCATATCAACCATTCCTTTTGAATAAAATGTTGAATCTATTATTAGGGTTTTTCTTAGTTTTTTCTTTTCGTCGATTGGTCGTTTCATTGTGCTATCTGTCAATACCAATGTGGCTATTCTTTCTAATCCATCAACTTTTTGCAATGGAGTGCGTTTTTCTGCACCATGTTTTTCTCTTTTTCCATCAACATCCCACCTGAACCAATAGTTACCATCAGTGTGTCTCGTATAATGTAATTGTGTTATTTTCATTTTGCTTTTCATGTCACTTTGACTTTGCTCAACAAATCGTATGAATATTCCATTTTGATTTTGCTTTAGATGCATGAAAGGGACCTCTAATGCACCTTCTTTGTAAACAACATAACTTTCAATTTGATCGCAAATCTGAGCCATATTATCCATCCCTAAATTTTTTCAGAATTTCCAAAATGATCCTAGTCACACTCAGCACCACTTTTTTCCCAAATGCAAATGTTTATCTCTTTAGTTATTGGTTCTTTGCATACTTCGCAATTTATTTCTAGTTCAAGCTGTTGTTTTCCTGTTTTGTATTCTGTAAGACCACAACCCCCTAGTCTATGATCACAGTCGATCTTTTTTATTATTCCGCTAGTGCAATTGCTTGTCATTCCTTTCGGATCTAGATTGTTGAAATTTATAACATTGATACTGAGATACGGGTTGGTACTTTGAACAGTTATATGACCAGAAGCCATATCACCAATATTGGCCATGCACAATTCAATTTGTTCACCAGTAGAAGTCTCTAATTTACCTTTATCAAGAAGAAGATCATATTGTCCTTGATAACGTGGATAAATAACAAAATCAAGTTTCGGTGGAAAAATGGCCGGAACAATGATGTACTGGAGAATAATACTTCCAATTATAAGCAAACATAAACCCGGTAAAAAATTTTCTTTAATGATATCCCACCAATTTTTCTTTTCAGTTGAACTGGCGTGAGGTATTTTGATTGTAACTGATTTTTCATTTCGACGAACATTAACTTTTATCACATTATCCTGGTTTTTCATTTTCCATCCACCCTAAAACTCTTTCAGAATTTCAAATTATCTTGGCATTTTTGTAAAGTTTGAAATGCCTGTCCTTGCTTATAATAGTGGCTTCGAGCATATTCGCATGAGCCATGATAACGCAATCGATCATCGATATCTGCGGCTCTTTCTCTTTCAACTCAGCATGCAATGTTCCGGCTTCTTTGGCGATTTCTTTATCGAGTGCCAGTATAACTGCATTTTTCTCAAGTGCCGAGACAAAATCATAAAAATCTACCTTTGCTCGCTTTAATTTGCTTATAAGTTCGCATAAAACAACTGCCGGGATATTATTCTCAGTCTCTTCGTCTTCAAAAGATTTTTTGACTTCAAAACCCGAAGCAGAACCTTGAAAAAACTCCAAGAGTGCCGACGTATCATATATGATATTATTCCCCCCAGGCATTCAATCGATCCTCTCTACAATCCCATGTAATATTTTTTCCTTTCAATGCTCCGAAAAGCGAGAGAAGTTCTTTTACATCTTTTTTCTTTTTCTTGTGCAGATGGGCAATAATTTTAGTATTTGCCTTTATCTGCAAGGCTTCGCATATCTCTGCCGGGATAAACAGGGCAATTGAATTGCCAACCCGTTTTGTTATAACCTCAATAGTAGCATTTTCCATATTTGACACCAATTTAATAGATATAATTATACATGTATAATTATTTAAAGTTATGTTTTCAGAACCATTAACCTAACATCGTGCCAATTCCTTCAATAATGACATTCACTCGAACGGACTCTCCGCCATAAGCCATTTGATTTTCTTGAAATCTTTTAGATTTTCTGTGAGTATTTTAGAAATACCATTTTCTTGCATTGTTGCTGCTAAAAGTGCATCGAAAAAATGGATCTTGTGCTGCTTGGAGAATAGCAGGGCGTCCATTACAGTGTTTTCATTATAGGAGATGATTCTAACTGTTTCAGATAAGTCGAAAACATACTGGCGAACCAATTCATTATCAATAGATGCCTTCTCGGTTAAAACACGTGAAAATTCAACCAGATTTTGGATGCTTAACACCATATCGTCAGAAGCTATTAATTCGTTAACACGATTTGCGCATTTGGAATGTTTGTCATGTTCTTTTTTTTGGTGTGCATATATGAGAATATTAGAGTCGACAAGGACTTTAGTCATAAATCTCACTTCGTTTCTTATACATTTCATATTCAAAATCAATGCCTTCGGTAAGGCGTTTTTTCAGTCGTTCTTTAATCGCATCCTTATCTGATTTTAACTTGTCTAATGCTTCTTCTACAACATCACTAAGCGAACCCTTTTTTCCATGATATTTCTCTTGGGCAAGCCTACGGAGAAGAGCTTCATGTTCGTCATCCAATACGATCATCACGTTTCCCATGCAGATACCTATATATCTATATATTGTATAGATATATTTATATCTTACTATTACAGTACTTAAACTCTCTTTGAATTTCCAAAATATATTCAGAATTATCTAACCAACTCAAAAATTTTATCAAATAATTTCTTCTGAAATCCATCTGTTACCTTACCGACATTCATATGCAAGCGTTCTTTTGACATCAGTTGAATGCAATCATATCTTATCCCAGAACCAGGATAAAAATCGCCTCTTTCAAGACAGTTCTGATCAAGTGCAACAAAACAATCATGAGTCGAATTGGTAGTCATTGAACATACTATAACGTCTGAATGGGTTTCATTGTATTTATTCGAAGATACTATGACGACAGGTCGATCTTTAGCTTTTGGTTTATCTGCAAAATCCACAAGTCCTAGATATATCTCTTTTTTGCGGAAGTTCATTTTTTCGCCCTTTTGAGATACCACTGAGACATTTTTTCATCGGCGTCATTGTCCCAAACATCTTTATTGGCATGGGCATTTATTTTTTGATAAAACCTTTCGTCTTCGTCAATCTTTTTCTCGCGATTTAATGGCGTTATTCCAAAATGTTCATTATAATGTAAAATTACTAGTCTTATCGCTTCGCTCTTGTTACTTGCAATTCCCTTATTGACTAATTCATTTACAACCTCTTCAGGTAAACCTTCTAATCGCATATTTAAAATCATCATAATCACTACATAATATATACATATTAACTATATTTAACCCTTTGGTATATCTTAAACATGGACATTTTTCCATCCCATCCAAAACTCTCTTTGAATCTTTAATCATAATACATGATAACCTTAATCTCTTCGACATCTCGTGAACCACACTTCTCGCACATTGGCAGGAGATCTTTTCGTAACTCACCCCCACAATCGCAGTTTTTCATCTCTTCAATCGGCACGCGATCACTCTTACCTTTTAATTTGACTCTGAATATTTTGTCGCAATTAACGCAACGGTATTCATCAAACACAAAACCGCCACCGCTATGTGATTCGAATGTGTTGCCGCATTTTTCACATTTGTATTCTGCTTTTTTACCCATATGGGTTCATTCTCCAAAACTCTTTTCGAATTTCATAAAATATTTTAGATTTTCAAAATTTCCTGTTTTAAACTTT
>Ga0180007_10002529_pt1 | contig 21697 bp, 16 predicted proteins | sample MM_PC_MetaG_FD_121122 | JGI IMG/M metagenome (GOLD analysis project Ga0180007, IMG submission 121122) | Groundwater microbial communities from the Aspo Hard Rock Laboratory (HRL) deep subsurface site, Sweden - MM_PC_MetaG | ecosystem: Environmental > Aquatic > Deep subsurface > Groundwater... | reverse complement strand
GATGGTGTCTACCGAGCGCAGGCGGTTACGCAGAATGGTAACTGCATGGCGCAGGGCGGTATCGCCGCTACTGTGTCCAAAAGTGGCGTTGATGAATTTCAGGTTGTCTATGGCCAGCATTACTATGGAGAAATGTTTGCCATAGCGATAACGGCGTTCGTGTTCCAGGATACCGGCTTTGATCACTGCCTGGCGGTTAAGCACGCCGGTCAGGGGATCGTTGGCTGCAAGCTGGTCAAGCCTGCTAGTCAAGCTGGCGTTTTCCAGGGCTATGGCAACATACAGGCCGATGGCCCGCAACCCTTCCAGATCATGCTGGTTGTAGGCATTGACTTCATAACTTTGGGCCATAATCAGCCCGATTACCCTGTCGCCGAAGATCAGCGGCGAAAAGATCATTGATCTTGATATTATCTTTTCGTCACCTACTATGTTCAGGTTTTCTACATACTTGTGAGCTTCGCGCTGCAGATCATGTATCAGCAAGTCCTGGCGCTTGCGGCAGCACCAGGCGCCGATGGAGCTGCGGTCGTCCAGCGAAACCACTCCGGCATCCAGCCGTTTGCCGCGCTCGATCATCAATTTGTAGTCAATGATGTCGCTGCTCGCTTCTTTTAGCGCAATACCGAAGATATCGGCTGGCATAATGCGCTGTATGGTCTGGTAGATATTTTCAAGCAGCTGGTCAGAAGCCAGGCCGGTGCTGATTTCTCTGCCGGCTTCGGCAATGGCGCTTACCCGGTCGTACAATTTCTTGTAGGTTTCCGCCTCCTGCAGCGCCTGGCTGGTAACCAGACTCCTTAAGGCATCGTCAGATTTTTCGTCGCTAAGTTTTTGCTGGATGGCAGTGTAGGCCAACTGGTGCTGATAGGCTGCCTGCCATTCCTGTTTGCGGCTGCATACTTCGGCCAGCGCACTGTGGGCCCTGCCTTCAATAAACAAGGCTTTTAGTTCACTGGCTATGGTCAGCGACTTGTCGAAAAAGGCCTGGGCGCTACCCAGGTCGGCTTGTTCCATGCATAGCTGTCCGAAGTCCAGCAGGAATTCGGCGGTATTCATACGGTCTCCGGCTTTTTCCGTCTGCCGGATGGCCCGGGCGTACTGACCTTTGGCCTGCTTGGTCTGATCGTTGGCGGCGAGAGCTTTGGCGTGTACGGCAATAGCCTGGGCACTCAGCGACGGCAGACTCAGCTGCTCGGCCAGATGTAGGGCGCGGTTGGCGCTATCCATGGCTTTTCCGGCCTGGGACGTAGCCAGTGACAGTTCAGTCTGGCGCATGAGAATTACCAGGCGCGCGCTTTCGGACGGATGATATTCCAGTGCCCGCAGCAGGTAGGCATCAGCTTCCTGATAGCGGCGTAACTGAATGAGCGTTTCGCCAATGTTGGCCAGTATTGCCGCCATCAGACTGGGTTCATCGATGGCCGCTGCAGCCTTCAGGCCGCGTTCCGCAAAGTCCAGGGCCCGGTCAAAAAAACCCTGGAATTTCAGGCTGCCTGATATAGCATGCAGTGTTTTGGCCTGGTTGAGTATATCCTGGTTTTTTTCGAAACAGGCCAGTGCAGTTACATGAGCCTGGACGGCTCCGGAAAAATCAGAATGATCATGCAGGAGCCAACCCCGCCAGTATGCCAGCCAGGGTGCCAGGTCCTCACGGGCGGCCTGCTCGCTGTCTGCTTCCAATGCATCCAGTGCCTTTTGCAGTTCGGCCGGCTTACTGCGGATTTTCTGGTGGGCCCATTTGTTAAATGCGCTGGCTTCCAGTTTGCCTTGCTCGCACAGTGCCTGCAATGAAACCGGCAGGCCATGGATGGAGCAGGCTGTACTGTTGCTTTGATGTTTCATGATAGCATTAAGTATGGCCTCAGGCGGTGCTTTTGTCAAATTGACCGCGACTTCGCGCCGTCAGCCGCCAGAAACCAGATGCAGGGCTTCTACTTCGTCACCTTCTACTACCCTGCAGCTCGACCAGTCTTCACGTTTGACCAGGGTGCCGTTTACCCGTACGATGATCAGTGGGAAAGTCCAGCCTTTGGCCGCCAGGAGTTCGCTCACGCTAAGGCCTTGCTCAGGCGCTGCAAAATCTTCCTGATTATTATTCAGTAGTATGGTCATGGTTTGTCTCCGAGCAGCAGCGCGATTACCTCGTTGGCCTGTATGTTGGCAGCGATGGCCACCCGGCCGGCGGTAGGCGGAAGCGTTTCGCTTACCTCGCTGGAAAGATCACCGATCATGATCAGGTTTTGGCTGCGGTACACCCGCATGCTATCGCTTTTTCCCCAGCCAGCCAGGCCGCTGCTGCTGATCAGCGGCAAATCCGGCCGGTACTGTAGTATGGTTTCGATAAGCATGGCTTTTTGTGCCGCTTCATCGAAGGCTTCTATAAGTACATCACAGTCAGCAAAGAGGTCAAGCAGATTTTTTGTATCTACACGCACAGTGTGCGGGACTACGGAAACCGCCGGGTCGATGCGGTGTATTGTTGCTGCCAGGGCCTGCGTCTTGGGCAGCCCGAGCTGGTCGCGAAAAAAATACTGGCGGTCCAGATTGGCTTCGCTTACTGTATCAAAATCGGCGATTATCAGGCGGCCGATGGCGGCGCGGGCTAGCGCTGCGGCACAGTTGGAGCCCAGGCCGCCGCAGCCGGCGATGCCGACTGTTTTTGTGGAAAGTACACTGCGGTACCAGTCGCGGGTGTTCATGGCTTATCAGCATAGCCGAGTGCCGGCAATTGTCAAGCCTCTGGGGTCAGACCCTAAGGGAACGCGCCGGGGGGTCTGACCCCAACTAAGCTGCCCCGGGGTCAGACCCCCGAACCCGTTTCTCTGGGGTCTGACCCCAACTATAAGCTGCCCCGGGGCCTGACCCCCGAACCCGTTTCTCTGGGGTCAGACCCCAACTATAGGCTGCCCCGGGGTCAGACCCCAAGGGAACGCGCCGGGGTGTCAGACCCCGACTATAAGCTGCCCCGGGGTCTGACACCCGAACCCGTTTCTCTGGGGTCTGACCCCTCGGACTGGCCCTGGGGCGTCTTTTGCTTGTGAAATATCAGTTTGTGCCGTATAATGGCGCTGAATTATTGGGGTCGTGACCCAAAGCAAAGAGGAGGCTTTTCTCATGATCAAATATCTGAAACTGTACGACGACAAGTGTGTCGGCTGTATGACCTGCACCGCTACCTGTTCGCGGCTGTATGCCAAGGTGGATGACCCCGCGAAATCGCGCATCCAGGTCTTGCCAGCCGGTTCCGGCCGTTTTCATCTGGTGGCTTGCGACCAGGAATGCCGAAAATGCGTGGCCGAATGTCCGGTACAGGCCATTACGGTAAATGGTCAGGGCGTTGTCATGATCAACAAGAACCTGTGTGTCGGCTGTCTGGCCTGTGTGGCGGTTTGTCCGATCGACGCCATGCGCTTTTTCCCGGCCGAATCGGTCCCGTTCAAGTGTGTTGCCTGCAGCGCCTGCGTTAAAACCTGCCCGAAGGATGCGCTGGAAATCGCCGAAAAAGCCGACAGCCCGCAGAGCCGGGAGTATCTGGAACTGGCTGCTGCGGTGCAGCAGGGAGGCCGTAAATGAGCAAAACCTTCAGTAAAAACGATTTTAAGCTGATCAGCGAAACCAAACTTGGTACCCGGCCCATCCATCGCGGTTATGCCATGCGCAGCTTGTACGTCAATGTCGGCACCCGCGAAGTTAAAGACAAGCCAGTGTCCGAGGCCATGAAAAAGCATTTTGTGGGCGGCAAGGGCTTCGGCCTGCGCCTGCTTTGGGACGGCACTAAGGCCAGCACCAAATGGAACGATCCGGAAAACGAAATTGTCATTGCCATGGGGCCGGTTTGCGGTAATACCAACTATCCGGGTTCCGGCAAGAGTCTCGTCGTTTCGCTGTCGCCCATGACCGGTGTGCCCATAGATTCCAATGTGGGCGGCTATTTTGGCCCTTACCTGAAGTTCGGCGGCTGGGACGCGCTGGAGCTGCAGGGCAAGTCCGACCGCGAAGTAATTGTATATATTGACAGCAACGAGGGCCTGGTGCAGCTGTATGAGGCCCCCGCCGATATCGAGCAGGATACGCACCTGCTTGCCGAACAGCTTACCCACGCCTTTGCTAAAGACGAGAAAGACCTGCAGAGCGTGGCAGTGGTTTCGGCCGGCCGTGGCGCCGACCATTCGCCGATGGGCCTGCTTAATTTTAGTCTGTACGACAAACGCCGCCAGGGCGTGCGCGTAAAGCAGGCCGGTCGTGGTGGTATCGGTACCGTACTGCGTGACAAAAAAATCCGCGCAGTCGTCGGCCGTTTTGCCGGCGTAAGCCAGAACCTGAACGATGCCGCCGATCCGGCTGCCGTTCAGCGGGTGGGCCTGAAGCTGCACCGCGAGATCATCGTCAACGACGACAAGCAGTGCAAGATGCGCCGTCAGGGTACCGCCCACCTGATGGAAGTAATGAACGATTACGACCTCTTGCCTACAAAAAACCACAAATACGGCCAGGACCCGCGCGGCCCGGAGATTGCCAGCTGGGTCTGGGAAAAGCTGTTCAGCCAGAAGCTGCCTGACGGCTGCTGGTTCGGCTGTACCATGGCCTGCGCCCACGCGGTGGATCACTTCGAGCTGAAGACCGGCCCCTACAAGGGCACTAAAGTCTGCGTAGACGGACCGGAATATGAAACCGCCGCCGGTGTCGGGTCAAACCTGTATGTGTACGATCCGCACGGCATCCTTGAGCTGAATTTCTATTGCGATACCTATGGCATCGACACCATCAGCTTTGGCACCATGACCGGCTTCCTGATGGAATGCTGGGAGCACGGTATTCTGAACAAGGAACGCACCGACGGCATCGACCTTAGCTGGGGTAACTGGGAAGGTGCCGCGCAGATACTGCACGATATGGCCGACGGCAAGCGCTTCGGCGTTTTAGCCGGTAAGGGTGTAAAGTATCTGGCCGAGTATTTTGCCAAAGAATACGGCGCTGACGCCCAGTTCATGAAGGATATCGCGCTGCACGGCAAGGGCCTTGAGCAATCAGAATATATCAGTAAAGAATCACTGGCCCAGCAGGGCGGCTACTACCTGACCAACAAGGGGCCGCAGCACGACGAAGCCTGGCTGATTTTTATGGATATGGTGAACAACCGCATCCCGAGTTTCGAGAACAAGGCCGAGGCTTTGCATTACTTCCCGATGTTCCGCACCTGGTTCGGCCTGCAAGGTCTGTGCAAGCTGCCCTGGAACGATGTGGAGCCGGCCGACAACGCCAAGTGGCCCGAGCCGAACAAGGTTCCTGAGCATGTGGACAATTACCGTGAGCTGTACACCGCCATTACCGGCGAGCCGCTTGACTGGCCGGGCCTGATTCGTATGTCGGAGAAGGTGTACAACTTCCAGCGAGTGTTTAATGTGCGCCAGGGCGGCGGCCAGCGCAAGGACGACTATCCGCCGTACCGCGCCATGGGTCCGGTACTGGAAGACGAATATGTGGCCCGCGGGGAACGCTACGACAAGCAGATGAAAGAGAAGATCGGCATCGACCCGGCCGGTAAATCCGTCGCCGAAAAAGTGAAGATCACCCGCGAATTCCGCCTGAAGCAGTACGACAGCCTGATCGACGCCGTGTTCAAGCGCCGTGGCTGGACAAGCGACGGCTGTCCGACTCCGGAGCATCTAAAAGAGCTGGAGATGGACTTCCCGGAAGTGCTGGCGGTGGTAAACGACCGTATCGCCGGGAAAGCCTGACCGAATCGCAGGGAATAGATTGCAATACAGGAGGCTGCCTGCGGGTGGCCTCCTTTTTTTGATGCGCAGCTTTGCCGTGAATGCCATTGACGCCGCGGCCAAGCTGGGATACTTTTGTGGGGGCGGATCAGATAACACTGGGCTGCACAGCTAAGCTGACAGGGGGTTTTATGCCGGAAACAGCACAATGGCGCATCGAATACCGGGCAAAAGGAGCCGCTCCTTCGGTCTATTTACTTGACGACAAGCCTTTTCTGGTAGGCCGGCATGAACATTGCAACCTGATTCTGTCCTCGGTCGAAGTATCGCGCAAGCATTGCCGCTTTTCCCTTCAGCAGGGTGAGCTGTTTGTGGAGGATCTGGACAGCACCAACGGTACCTTCGTGAATGGCGGACGGGTTAACGGGTCAATGCGTCTGCTGCCCGGCGATCTTCTTATGGTGGGTACGGCCGAGTTGCAGGTTCAACAGGGTGCTGCCGCCGAGCAGGAGCTATTGACCATGGTCCCTCCGGAAAATCCGAAAGATGCCTTCGCCGAAGCCTGGGGCCTGTCGCGGCGCGAGATGGAAGTCGTTTTTCTGCTGCTTAAGGGAAAATCATCCCAGGAAATAGCCGACCGCCTGTTTATCAGTCCCGGTACGGTAAAAAACCACATCAGCAATATCTACCGCAAGACCGAGACCAAATCGCGGCTGCAGTTGGCGAATTTATACGATACAAGTATACCAACTGAAGAATAAAGTCTGAAACATTGGAGATATTTGATATAATTGCTTGATAATCCCACAGTAAACTCTATACTTATTGTATGAGCCGCTTTAATTATTCGAGTCAAAGACGTCTCATTCTGGTCTTCTGGGCGTTGGCTTTCAGTGCTTTACGCCTGTTTGCACAGGTAAGCTTGACCATCGCCTACGAGGATAAAGAACAGCCCCCTTATTATATGGGCAACAGTTCTACGGTGTTGCCGGAATTGCCCGGGCTTGCGGTAGAACTGGTTCAGGCCTTGGCCGAGAAAGTTCCGGGCATTTCCATACAGCTGGTGCGCGTTCCCTGGAGCCGCTGTGTGGCCGGCCTGGGCAACAACAGTTACGACGGAATTTTTAACGCCAGCTACTCGGAAGCCCGCCTGCAGCTGGGCTGGTATCCTACTTTAGATAATACCCTGCGCGGGCCGGTTGATGTTTCGCGCCAGATAACCACCATAGCTTATTCGCTGTACGTCCATCGTTCTAGCGGCCTGCAGTGGGACGGATCCGGTCTGCCCGAAGCCGGCCTTACAGTAGGTGCACCGCTGGGTTATTCAATTGTAGCCGATCTGCGGTCGATGGGGGTAAAGGTGGCGGAAGTTTCCGGTACCACCAATCTTTTGGATATGCTGGAGCTGAACCGTCTGCAGGTAGTTGCGCTTCAAGCAGTTACTGCGGATGCCCTGCTGCGTGATTATCCGCAGCGTTACCGGAATGTAGTAAAGCTGGAGCCGCCGGTGGTTTCCAAGCCCTATTATCTGATGCTTTCACATGGCTTTGTGAACAGAAATCCACTGCTTGCCCGGCAAATCTGGCAGGCGCTCAAAGACTTGCGCGAAGAACGCTTTGACGAGCTGCTGGAAAAATACCGGGAATAGTACATCGTGACCAGTTGCTGTTACAGCGAACTGGCTTCTTCAACAATGACGCGCAGGGCCGCAGGACTGCCGGTTTTCTCTGCCGCGTTCAGAATGAACCCGACCACGCCGCGTCGACCCGGTTCAAACAAAGGATCATCTTCGATGAAACCCCAGCTGCTTTCCTGACTGACCAGCTTTCCAGTCGCGTCATACCATTCACAGCGGAATTTCAGCCGCTTAAAGGATTGCTGGCCGGTATTGTAATAAGCGATGTCTACATACAGGTAGCTCTGGTTAAAGCCGCTTTGCTGTCGCAGGTCGCGCAGCTCCAGACTAAGCCCGCGGGCCAGCGCTTGGCCGCTTTCGTCCAGCCAGCTTACCGGAATACCGGTAGGCGCCGGAGGCGCAGCACTCGCCGCTACCAGGTCGGCGAATACCGGTTCGAGCCGGACCTCGCTAATCTCTGGTGGACTGCCTTTTTCGTACACCAGTAGTGCCACTTTGATATGGTCGCCCGGGTAATGCACTGGCTCAAAGTCCTGTACCGCTTCTACTCTTCTGGTAAACAAGATTTTGCCGCTTGCGTCCAGAAAATGTGCGGCCACGGTAAGCTCGCGGAAGGCGCTTGTAGTGGAGCTTGCGGCCGCTGCCAGACTGTAACTCCAGGAAGGCTCACTGCCGGGATAAGCCTCCAGGCTGGAGCGGATTGCTGACCAGCTCAGCGCGTAGTCGCCCGGGCGGGGGCTAACCCGGATTGCCTGTCGCCTGTCGGTATCACTGGCCGGAATGTAGGTTTCGCCGCCGGGTGCTGCCGATTGGTCCTGGTTGGCCGGGGCTGGAATCTCTACGGGCAGCTCCTGCATTATCGTCGGTGGCGTTTCGTTGTATTCCACCGGCATCACAACCAAAAAAGCGGCGAAGGCAATGGCGGCGAGCAGACCCAGTGCCAGAATGACTACTATGCGGCTAAACCCATGACGCCGCCGCTTGGTCGGAGCACTTGTGTAACTGCTTGTCGGGGGCGGGTTACGCAAGCTTTCGATGCGGGCCAGCAGGCTGTAAGCTTTTTCCTGGCCGGGATCCAGGCTGATGGCCCGGCGGATACTGGCTTCGGCCAGGCTCAACTGGTCACTCATGGGTGTATTTTGCGGAAAACCGCCGGAGGCAAGTTCGATCCGGCTTTCGGCCAACTGCAGCAGCGGTAGTGGATCCCAGGGGGCCAGATCAGATACTTCCTGCCAGCTTTCAGCGGCGTCTTTCCAGAGCGCTTTGGTTGCAAAACCCTTGCCCATAATCGTCAAATCAGCCCGCCGTTTTTCTATCAGTGCCAGGTCGTCGTCATCCAGGCCGGCCCCGCGCACCGCGTCTTCCAGGGTATGCCGGTCCAGCCCGCCTGGCTCGTTGGCCCGGGCGGCGGCTTCGATGTAGCGCTCGATTTTTGTCTGGTCATCCATGTGCCAAAGTATGAATCAAGCCGGCCCTTTTGTCAGCCCCGCAAGCAGTATTCCGCTGCGGGCCAGGATACCCCGCGGCCTGAGTCCGGAAACGGAAAACAGCAACCGGCGGCCATTACAACCGGTCGCAGTTGTTGAGTTGAGTTTAGAGCCGCCAAGGCAGGCGTTTGCCTCAGTAACGGGCCAGCACGTCCTTGATGATGCCGATGGCCTGGCGCAGTTCAGCCTCGCTGATTACCAGCGGCGGTGCGAAGCGGATGATGTTGCCATGGGTCTGCTTGGCCAGGAGACCGGCATCGCGCAGGGCCAGACAGACTTGCCAGGCGTCGAAGCCTTCGGTAAAGAGAATTGCGTTCAAGAGCCCTTTGCCCCGCACTTTTACCATATTTTTGCACGCGGCTTTGCCAATTTCTTCGCGGAAAATGCGGCCCATGGCCTCGGCGTGCTCGTCCAGCTTTTCGTCGACCAGCACGTCCAGGGCAGCCATGGCAACAGCACTGGCCAGCGGATTGCCGCCAAAGGTTGACCCGTGGGTTCCGGGAGTAAATACTTTCATCACGGCGTGGTCGGCTACAATCGCCGAAACCGGCATGACGCCGCCACCCAGGGCCTTGCCCAGGCACATGATGTCCGGTCGGGCATTCTCATGCATCCAGGCAAAGCGTTTGCCTGTGCGGCAGAAACCGGTCTGTACTTCGTCGCAGATGAATAAAACGTTATTTTTAGTACAAAGTTCGCGCACTTCTTTCAGGTAGCCTGCGTAGGGCACACAGACGCCGGCTTCGCCTTGTATCGGTTCCAGGATTACGGCAACGGTATTCGGAGTAATGGCCGCGGCCATGGCCTTGATGTCCTCGTAGGGCACGCTGATAAAGCCGGGCACATAGGGGCCGTAGTTTATCCGCGAATCCGGATCGTTGGACATGGTAATGGCACCAAGTGTACGGCCATGAAAATTTTCCTGTACGCAAATTATTTCCTGGTCGCCGTTTTTGACGCCTTTTATTTCTACACCCCAGCGGCGGGCGGCCTTAAGTGCGGTTTCTACGGCTTCGGCACCAGTGTTCATCGGCAGGGCCTGCTCATAGCCGCTAAACTCGCAGAGTTTTTTAAGGAACAAGCCCATGCGGTCGTTATGAAAAGCCCGGCTGGTAAGCGTGCAGACATTGGCCTGATCTATCAGCGCATTGATGATGCGCGGATGGCGGTGGCCCTGATTGACGGCGGAGTAGGCGGAAAGAAAGTCGAAATAGCTTTTCCCTTCCGGATCTTCTACATGGACACCTTCGGCACGGGCAATGACAACCGGTAGCGGATGATAGTTATGGGCACCGAATTTTTCGTCCATCGCGATGTAATCTTTACTGGTCATGCAAGTCTCCTCGAGCTGTGATTTCAAACTTGATTCACTTGTGTATAACATAACTCAGTTGTTTTGCGCCATCGGGCGGATATGCCTGCAGAATGCATATTTATGCTGTTATTTGCAAAATACGGCTGTTTTATGCTGAATTCTGCATGAAACAAGAGTGTTAATGAATATTTATTGCTAAAAAGGCCTGATATTTTTGTGGTATTTCAAAAATATCAGGCAGGAATTTTATGATGAATCAGACCATGCGCTTGAAGGTGGTCATAAGTTCGTCGATGATGCTGTCGTCACCGGACTGCAGGCGGTCGATCAGGCAGTGGTGCATGTGGTGTTCAAGCACCAACAGGGCGGCGTTGGCCAGGGCGGAGCGGGCGGCGGCGACCTGGGCCAGCACGTCGTCGCAGTAGGCATCCTGTTCCACCAGCCGGCGCAGACCGCGCACCTGGCCCTCGATACGCGCCAGGCGGGAATCGAGGCTGCGCTTCAGCTCGGCAGGGCGTTCGGTGCTGCGCTGGCAGGTGCCGGAGCAGTGTGCGTCATTAATGGCTGCTGGGTCAGCCATTAATGACCTGTCCCCGGCCGATAGCGCGCCGGTTTTTGCCGGCTGGCCTCGCGCGTGGTCCGTTGTAGTCTTCAGGGCGGCCGCGCTGCGTTCAGCAGGGGCCGGAATGGCCGCCGCTGCCGGCAACTGGTCACCCTGAGCTTTATGGGAAATCCTATCCGCCCCTGGTTTCATGTATATTGTCTCCTGCCTGACTATCTGGATTTTACTGTGTTAGCTTTGCCGCCAACCTTGAAGCGCTTGAGCCTGAGAGCATTGCCCACAACCGATACGCTGGACAGCGACATGGCCGCCGCTGCAAACATCGGGTTTAACAGCGGCCCGCCGAAGAGATACAATACTCCGGCGGCCACGGGGATGCCAAGGGTATTGTAGGCGAAGGCCCAGAACAGGTTCTGTTTGATGGTGCGCATGGTGGCTCGCGACAGGGCCAGGGCGGCCACCACATCCATGAGATTGCTGCGCGCCAGCACAATATCGGCCGATTCCGCCGCAATGTCGGTGCCGCTGCCGATGGCTATGCCGATATCAGCCTTGGCCAGTGCCGGCGCATCATTGATGCCGTCGCCGACCATGGCCACCAGTTTTCCTTCGGCCTGCAGCCGCCCGGTTTCGGCGGCTTTGTCTTCCGGCAGCACTTCGGCCAGCAGGCGGTCGGCGCCTACCCGGCGGTTGATGGCCTTGGCCACGCCCAGCGAGTCGCCGGTGATGATGGCCGTCTCGATGCCCATGGCCCGGAGAGCGGCCACCGCTTCGGCACTGCCGGCTTTTACAGTGTCGGCCACCGCCAGAATGCCGTTCAGCTGGCCGTCTACCGCCACAAACATGACGGTTTTGCCATCGTCAGCCAGCGCTTTGCTGTCGGCTGCGGCCACACTCACATTGATTCCGGCTTCCTGCATCATGCGTTCGTTCCCTACCAGCACCTTGCTCCCCTTCATCACGGCCTCAATACCGCGACCGGGCACCGCTTTCAGGCTTTCCGGCCGCTCGAGGGACAGTCCCCGTTTTTCGGCTGCCGCTACCAGTGCTCCGGCCAGAGGGTGCTCCGAGCCCTGTTCGGCTCCGGCCGCCAGTTGCAATACTGCGTCCTGGCTCTGCCGCGAATTAGGTTCAAGGCCGTAGCTGGCCACATCGGTCAGAGACGGGCGGCCTTCGGTGATGGTACCGGTTTTGTCAAAAATAACGCTGGTAATCTTGTGTGCCCGCTCCAAAGCTTCGCCGCCCTTGATGAGTATGCCCAGCTCGGCACCCTTGCCGGTACCGACCATGATGGCTACCGGGGTGGCCAGGCCTAGGGCACAAGGGCAGGCGATGGTAAGCACGGCCACAAAGACGCGCAGGGCAAATTCAATGCTCTGGCCGGACAGCAGCCAGGCTGCCGAGGCCAATACCGCTATCAGCACGACCACCGGTACAAATATGCCGGACACCTTGTCGGCCAGCGCGGCTATTGGTGCCTTGGACCCCTGTGCTTCTTCCACCAGGCGGATTATACGCGCCAGCGCGGTGTCGGCCCCTACGGCGGTAGCCCGGAACACGAACATGCCGGAGCCGTTTACTGTTGCGCCGGCCACCTTGTCGCCGGGAACCTTTTCTACCGGAAGACTCTCGCCGGTGAGCATCGATTCGTCGATGCTGGTGTGGCCTTCCATAAGCAGGCCATCCACCGGCAGGCGCTCGCCCGGGCGTACCCGGATCAGGTCGCCGGTTTCCACTTCCTCTACCGGCAGCTCGATATCGCCGTCCGGGTGTACCACCACGGCGGTTTTGGGTGTGAGGGCCATCAGTTTTTTAATGGCGTCGGAGGCCCGGCTCTTGGAGCGGGCTTCCAGATATTTGCCCAGCAGTATCAGTGCCAGAATAGTGGCAGCCACCTCGTAATACAGGTGCTCGGTGGCCGCATGGTCGCCAAGGGCTACTTGCACGCTAGCCCAGAGACTGTAAAACAGAGCGGCCGAAGTTCCGATGGCTATCAGCGTGTCCATATTCGGCGACCGGTGCAGCAAAGCCTTCAGTCCGGTACTGTAAAATCGCCAGCCGGCAATTACTGCCGGAATAGTCAACACCAACTGGGCCAGTGTAAAGAGCAGCGCGTTCATCTTTGGATGCAGGAATGCCGGCAGCGGCCAGCCCAGCATGTGTCCCATAGAGATATACAAGAGCGGCAGCGCAGCAGCTGCGGCTACAATGAAGCGCTTTTTCAGCGACTGCATCTCGTGTTTTTTCGCCGCGGCATGGGCATCCTGGTTGCTGCCGGAGTCCAGCGCCAGCGGCTGATAGCCGGCCTTGCTGACAGCCTGCTTAATCTCCGACAGTCGGGTTTTGTCCGGGTCCCATTGTACCGACAGTTTCTCGCTGGCCAGATTGACCGAGGCTGTTTGTATGCCCGGCAGTTTCAGTACGGCGCGCTCCACGGCGGCCGAGCAGCTGGCGCAGGTCATGCCGCCTACGGGAATGGTGGCTGCCCGCCCTTCGGCCGGCAGCAGGGCTTCGTAGCCGGCTTTCTTGATGGCTTTTCCGACCGCCTGCAGCTGCAACTGGTCATCATCAAATTCTATGGTAAGGGCTTCGGTGGCAAAATTTACCGAGGCCTTGTGTACTCCGGGAAGCTGTGCAGCGGCTTTTTCGGCGCTGCGCGCACAAGAAGCGCAGTGCATACCTTGAATAGGTATGGTTTTGGTAGTAATCATAATACCCCCTGGGGGTATAATATACTGCTGTACTGCTCTTTGGTCAAGGCAGTTCCGCCACTACGATGATGCGCGAGTTGATCATGCCCATCCAGCAGGAATAGGGGACGATGCCGGTGGCCTGTGGCGTAAACTCGATGATATTATCGCCATGCACCAAAGGCTTGGTTATTTTAAAGGCAGGAATGATGATGGCATCGTTGCAACCGTTGAGCTTGCCAGGCGCGGCGTTCAGGTTAAAGCGTACGGGGATACCGCTCTGCACGATAATTTCTCCGTAACTGCGTGCACCTACATCGATGCGTACTTCCTGAATCCCGTTAACGATGGTGGCTACCGTGCCGGAAAATTTTGGCTCGGGTTTTGCGGACAGCTTGACCCCGCTGCTTGCGGCGGCCTGGGGTGCGGCAAGCGGCTGTGTAAAACCGGCCAGCGACCAGGCCCGGCCCAGGGTGGTTAATCCTAAGAAACCGATCAGAATGGCACCGGTCCGGACAGCCATCAGCCGGTAGCGTATCGGCAGCAGTGCTCCGCCACTGCCGAATAAAAACAGCAGGGGAACCGTCCCCACCGAGAACGCGAACATGGCCAGCGCTCCGGCCAGGGCCGAACCGCTGCCCAGGGCAAAAAGCTGCATGGCCTGCAGGGGGCCGCAAGGCATCAGGCCGTTTGCCAGCCCAATGGCCAGGGGACCAAGTCCAGCTGCTTTCTGGTGGACGGTCTTGTTGAGGCGGGCCAGACCGGGCAGACGCAGGCGGGGTAATTTCAGCAGCCCGGTCATGGACAGGCTCATCAGCAGCATGAATACGGCTGCCGCAGCCATCAGAATGGCCCGGAAAAGGGAACTCAGCCCCAGTCCCCGGCCAAAAGCTCCGGCCAGAGCGCCGATAAGGGTGTAGCTGACTATCCGACCAAGATTATATTTGAGGGAAGGCAGCAGACGGCTTACAGCAGCCTGCCTGGGCGGCGTGCTGGCGGCAGTACCGGTGGGAAAGCCGGCCGGCAATCCTGCGGACAAGGCAATACCGCCGCACATGGATACACAATGCAGGCTGGTAAGCAGACCGGCCAGCAGCAATGCGAAGAAGCTGCTCTGGTCGCCGATTACCGGTATCAGGGTAAAGAGTCCCGAAAGCTCGGCCAGCAGGAAGAGTGCGGCCAGTACCAGTCCGGCAACACTGGCAATACGCAAATCACGTCTGGATGTCTGCATCTGCTCTGGTTTTTTTAGCGGATAACCAGCTTTTTCCAGCAAGGGTGCCAGTTTGGTTACGAGTTCCGGAATATTGGTGCCGGTTTCGCAGTGCAGTTCGAGCAGACCTTTTTTACTGGATGCCGAGGCCAGCAATACAGCCGGCATTGCTCTGGCAATATCGCTTACGGTTTTTTCGCACTTGCCGCACATCATGCCCTGTACCTGCAATCGCGTTATTGCGCTGCCTTGTGTCGTGCTGTTCTTTGAATCTGCCATACGCCCCCCGGGTATAATTTTGAAATACCATACCAAATCGGTAGTTAATAAGCAACAGGTATACCGCCCTGGGGTATACCTGTTGCTAGTCTGACAGTTTTGGTTCGCCGGGGTAGGTTTACAGGTTGACCAAATGGCCGCGATCGCTAGTTCTCGTCCGGAGTCTGTCCTTCGCCTGTCGTTAGCAGCGGCGGGGTGTTGCTGCCCGCAGCCAATTTAAAGTAGCTGACTACCGCGCGCAGCTGCTCTGCGCTGTCGGCCAGTTCTGCGGAAACTTCGCTGGCAGCCTGAGCCTGACCGGCCAGTTGTTCGCTGCTGGCCGAGAACTCCTCGGACATGGAGGCGTTGTTCTGGATGACGCTGTCCAGCTGGGTCATGGCCGCGGCAATCTGGCTGGCTCCCTGGTCCTGTTCGTGGCTGGCCAGATTAATTTCCTGTACCAGATCGGCGGTACGCTGGATTTCCGGCAGAATTGCATTGAGTGTAGTGCCGGCGTGTTCGGCTACCGCCACACTGCTGCCGGCCAGTTTGGAGATTTCTCCTGCGGCGGTTTTCGAGCGTTCGGCCAGCTTGCCCACTTCGGCTGCCACCACTGCAAAGCCCTTGCCGTGCTCGCCGGCGCGGGCAGCTTCGATGCTGGCATTCAGCGATAGCATGTTGGTCTGGCGGGCAATTTCTTCGATTATGGAAATTTTGACCGCGATTTCGCGCATGGCTCCGACGGTTTCCTGTACTGCAGTTGCCCCAATACTAGCACCTTTGGCTGCGTTACGGGCAATTTTTTCGGTTTCGGTGGCGTTGTCGGCATTCTGGCGTATAGCTGCACTCATTTCTTCTATAGAAGCTGATACTTCTTCGGCGCTGGCTGCCTGTTCATTGGAGCCCTGGGCTAGTTGCATGCTGCTGCTGGAAATGCCGCCTATGCCCAGCGACATCTGGTTGGTGGCCTCTGAAAGATCGGTACTGAGTTCAGCTACCAACTGGCTGGTGTGCAGTGCTTCGCTGACTACTTCACGCAGCTTGTTGGCAGTTTGGCCGATGGCCTGTTCCAGAACGCCCAGCTCGTCGCTGTGCCTGGCCTGCAGACTGGTATCCAGAAGGCCATCGGCCAGGTGGCTGGCAGCTTGAGCGCCGGCGGCCAGCCGCCTGGACAAATTGGCGGAGAAACGCAGCTGCAGCAGCGCTATCAGTATGGTAATGCCGCCGGTTATTAGCGATGTAATGAACAAGAGCCGGCGCATGTCGGTGAATACCCGCTCCAGTGCTCCGCTTTCGCGCTGTAGAATTAGCCGGCGCACCGAGTCGAGAGTAGTATGGATATCGACGCTCAGCATTTGCAATTGTTTGGCATTTGCCTGTCGCTTTGATACCAGGTTTTTTATCTCGGTATTGGCCTCCAGTGCCGCTACTGGCAAACCTTCGAAGGGGGTGCCGCGCAGGCTAACCACATCGGCCTCGGCGTTTTTAATGCCGTTTTCAAGCAGGGCATCAAGTTCGGCAAGCCTGGCTGGGTTTAACAGGGCTTCCAGATACAGCACCTGAATGGCATAACCGGCGTTGGTATTGGCGGTAGCTCCGCCGATAACCAGGCGTTCCAGAGTGCTTACCAAAGCCTGCTGGCGGGGATCGGCCAGTTTTTTGGAAATTTCGTACAGGTAAGTATTGGAATTACCTATGGACTGTGTAGTAAGCTCGAATACCCTGGCTTTTATGGTCTGATCATCATCAAGGAGTTTTCTGGCATCCTCCAACCGGGCGGCTGGTGTATCCAGATTAAATTCATCAATTAAGTCCGGCCGAAGCAAGTCCCAGGTTTTTGCTACCTCGGAATAGCTGCTGTCCTGCTGTAGATACGCCTCGGCAGCGGCTACCCAGTCGCTAATTGTGCCGGTATCTGTGCGTAAAATAGCCAGATTGGTTCCTGCTTGATGTGTCTCTACCGAGATAATGACTGCCAGGCTGATAAAAAGCACTAGTACCAGCAGCAGTGCCAGGGTGGGTAGCTGCAGTTTGAAGCGTAACGAAGAAAAAATGTTCATCGGGTACCTCCTGTCGATTTCGAGTCGGATACGGATTACCTGATGACATTATTAAAGACCGGGCCGGGTGCAGACCACCCGGCCACTATTTTGTCTGCATATAGAATGATCGCGCTTTATCTGTCTGCTTGCAAGCTTTCAGTCGTGTTTTTTGTCTTTAAGCTGCGCCAGGCCCATCGACCTGATCTGTGCGCCATGAAAGGCGTCGTGGGTGGTCAGCCAGGTGATGATCTCTACCCAGGGGGCCTTCCAGCTGGGCATCTCAGCTGCCAGTTGTTCCGGTGAGAGTGCCTTGATGGCCTGCATGCAGCGTTCATGGACCAGCGTAAACAGCTGTTTGTCGCGCTGCCAGGTGGCCTCGCTGCTGTCTTCCGGTTGCCCGAACAGATGTTCGCGGCCGTAGGGCCATTCCGGCATCGTTATACCCAGGTCGTCCAGGATGATGAATTTGCAGCAAGCGCAATGGATGGCTATTTCCCAGGCGCTGTAGCCTTCCCAGGTAGCCTGGCTGGCGGCGGTGGAGGCATCCAGTTTTTCCAGGGTGGCCATAAGAGAGGGGCCGTTCCAGGAACGTCCGTTAAACTCGCGGTCGATCAGGTCGTAAACAGCTTTCTGAAACATGGGGTACTCCTTGCCGGCAGTATAGCCGAAACTTGGCGGCTGTCCAGCTTTTTTTCTGGTATCAGTGGTGATAGCATGATACTATCATTCGTGATAGTTATTTAGTCAGTTTCGGCTCTCGGTCTAAAGTTTTGATTCCGGCACGGCGCTTGCGGCGCTTAACGATCTGCTTGCTAATTTTTAATTTGTTTTATAAAAAACAATTAATGAAGTTTATTTTTACCGGCAGCTTTATATTAATAATCAGGTGGGATTGGCACAGGTTTTGCTTAGTTGTGCATGGAGGATATACATGAAAACAATTTTGAACAAAGTGATGATGAATCAACAGCTATTCCGGCTGCTGGCGCCGGCTATGCTGGTTCTGGTCCTTGCAATGCCGCTTGGCGCGCAGGAATCCAGTGTTTTAACAGATGCGGAAATGGACCAGCTGCTGGCCGCGATCAACGCCGAAGCCGAGGCTCAGAATCAACCGGTGGAAGAGTACAACGGCCCTGTCATCAACATGGGCGGCGGCCCGCGCTTCGATGTGCGACAGTTCCTGGACATAGGCACCATGAACAGCTATCTGGCCACCCGTGGAAATTATTCTGCTTTTAGCGGCTGGCTGTACCCGTTCGTGAATTCCGGTGGCGGAACCTCGCGCTTTAATATCGGCGACAATCTACAGTTGGGTTGGAACGCCTGGGGCGGCGGGTTCTCCAGTCTGGGGCACCGTGTGGTCAATGCAGTGGATACAATCGACCAGGACAGCAATGGCTATGATGATTATTATAGTTACGCAAGCTATGGCATTCAGGTGAATGATTTTCTGCTCCAGTATAAAATTAAACTGGCTCGGCAGTTTTATGTTGGCTTGGGCGGCCTGGTCGGCCTGGCCAGTGAATCGTTCTCCATCCAGCAGAACCAGCGCAGTTTTGTAGAGAGCGCAGTCAGTTCGATTACCGGATCCAGCGACTGGAGTCGCAGTCTTCTAGACACCGGCGCTTACCTCACCCTGCAATTCCAGCCGGATCCGTATCGCGATTTCTTTAAAATCAGCCTGAACGGCGGCTTTGACTATCCGATAGCCCTAGGCGACTGGATGCCATCGGCCGGCGTACATAAGGATATCGTAGCGCCGCCGGCCGCCTTCCGGGCCATGAACTGGCATGTCGGCCTGGGGCTGGATTTTAACCTGTAATGAGTGAGCTGCAATCAGCCCTGGCCGAGTTCGGCCGGCGGCTTTTGCTGACTTTCGGGCTGCTCACGGTGGTGCAGGTTGCCTTCGAGCGGCCCGAATTTCTGGCGCTGCCCGAGGGCGGCGCTTTGTTCAGTGTGGTACTGTCCGGGGCACTTACCGAGGAAATGCTGCCGCTGATTGACCGCTCGGTGGCGGTGGAGCTGCATTTTTCTGGGTTCATGTATGGCACCGAAGGAACGAAATCTGCTTTGGCCAAGGTACACACTCTGCAGTACCGCAGCCTGGACCGGCGTTGGCTGGTACGACGCGGCGATCGGCTGGAGGAGTATTCCCGGCAGGAGGATGCGGTGGCGGCGTTCCAGCGTCCGGAATGGTATTTCGCGGACGGGCAGCTGCTGGCCCTGGTTCTGCAGGCGGAGCTGCATATACCGGCAATTGCCGATGAAAGCGCGGTGCGCGCGCTTTGGCGCCAGCAGGTACCGAAGCTGGTGTTCCGGGTGGACAGTCCGTGAAGCGTTTTTTAGTGCTTTATACAATATTAACTTTGCTCTTTGTGCTGCTGCTGGCCGCCTTGGCCTGGCTGGGGCTTTCCGAAGATTTGGACAGCGGCGGCAGTGCGGCCGTGGCCGAGGCGCTGGACGAAGCAGGCTTGCAGCTCGGTCAGTTGTATGGCGCCGCTCGTGAGTCAGGAAGTGGAGCCGCTGCCGGGATGACGCTGGCGCAGCTGGAAGCGCTTTCGGGACAGCTGGACCGGGCTGCCGCCGCGTTGCAGGCGCAGGCTTTTGTGCGCGCGAGTGTGGCCCGCGGCATGGCGGCGCTTACTATGTTTGCGGCGGCGCTGGGCTTGGTGGTGACCGGCCTCCTGTGGCTGGTCGGCCTGAAGTATCTTGGCGAGCCGCTGACGCTGCTGGCGCGGCGGCTGGATACTGATCTTGCTTCGCCTCTGCCGCTACTGCAGCTGCGGCGCGGCACCACTGAGGTGCGGCAGCTGTACGTCGCCTTTAACGCGCTGGGCAGCCGGCTGGAGGACTACCGGACCCAGGTGCAGCTGGCCGAGCGCGAGACGGTAGGGCGCTATCTGGTGCATGAAATGAAAAATTTGCTTACGCCGATTCCGCTGGCGCTGGCGCTGCTAAAGCCGTCCGCTGATGCAGAAGCCTGTGCCCTTATTGAACACCAGGCCGGAGAGATGGGTGCACTGCTGGAGCGTTTCCGCTGCAGTTACCGCTTCCCGGCCATGCAGCTGTCGCCTTGCCGCCTCCGGCCGGTGCTGGAAGGGTTGGCCGAATTGCGCAATCCTGCGGTGCGGGTTGAATGGCCGGATGGGGCGACTGGAGCGGTAGCGCAGACGGCCGACGCGAACTCGCAGTGGCTTCATTTAAAGGCAACTGCCATTAGCAGTGATGACTGCCTTGTGATGGCCGACGCGAATTTTTTGGCACAGGCGGTTTCCAATCTGTTGCGCAATGCGCTGGAGGCTGTCGGCGGCAGCCAGCCGGGACAAAGCGATGGCAGTGCGAACGGGATTGACGGCTTTGCAGTGGCTGCGTCTGGTGCGGGCTGTGCCGGTCCTGGCGCTGGCACTGCGGCTAGTCAACCTGGCCTGGTTGTTCTCCGTCTTGGCCGTTCCATCGACCGCTGTCTGATTACGGTAGCCGACAAGGGCTGCGGCATGAGCCGGGAAACCCTGGCCAAAATACAGAATGAATGGTACACCAGCAAACAGAAAGGCATGGGCCTGGGCCTGGCGTTGGCCCGCCGCATTGTTCTGGCGCACGGTGGAACCCTGGACATAGAATCCGAACCGGGGAAGGGGACGCAATGCACGATCAGTCTGCCGCTGAAGCAGCCGTAATGCAGCCGGCCTTGCTGCTTGTCGATGATGATGAAAATATTCTCTCCGGGCTGGGCATGCTGCTGCGCCGCGAGGGTTTTATGGTGAGGCCGTTTCGCAGCTGGGACGACCAGGCATGCTCGGCGGCCGCTCTGTGTCAGCTGGTTTTGCTGGATGTGTATCTGGGGGCGCAGAACGGGCATCAAGTGCTGCGCGAGCTGATTGCTGCCGATCCTTTGCGGCCGGTTATATTAATATCGGGACAGGCTGGTCCTGAGGAGGCCGTCCGCGCCATCGGTAGCGGCGCTTTCGATTTTATCGAGAAGCCTTTTTCGGCCGAGCGCCTGTTGCTGACGGTGAACAACGCACTGCGTTACCGGGAACTCAACCGGACGTTGGTAAGCCGGCTGGTGCCGGTGCGTGCTTCGCCGGCGATGGTAAGCCTGTGCCGCGACGCAGCCCGTTTTGCCCGGTCCGGCGCGACGGTACTGATAGACGGCGAGAGTGGTACCGGCAAGGATGTGCTGGCCAACCTTTTGCACGCGCTGTCGGCGCGCTCTGCGGGGCCGCTGGTTAAGATAAATTGCGGCGCGATTCCGGCGGAGCTGGCCGAGAGTGAGTTGTTCGGGCACGCGCGCGGTGCTTTTACCGGGGCCGAGCGGGAGTACGGTGGACGCATCTTGGCGGCGCAGGGGGGCACGCTGTTTCTGGATGAGGTGGCGGAGCTGCCGCTGCCGGTACAGGCCAAGCTGCTGCGCTTTTTGGAGAACGGCGAACTGCAGCGGATTGGCGACCAGACTCCCCGTCTGGTGCAAACCCGGGTGCTGGCGGCCAGCAATACCAGCCTGGACGACGCGGCAAAGTCCGGCCGCTTCCGCGAGGACCTGTTTTTCCGGTTGGCGGTTCTGCGGCTGCACGTGCCGCCGCTGCGTGAAAGGCGGCCCGACATTCTGCCGCTGGTCGACTGGTTTCTGGATACCGCCGCGATGCGCGACGGCCGTCCTCTGCCTGTACTGAGCGATACTGCCCGCGCCGTTTTGGAAGCCTATTCTTACCCCGGCAATGTACGCGAACTACGAAATATCGTGGAGCGCCTGCTTTGCCACGAGGGCGGCCTG
>Ga0180007_10002528_pt1 | contig 21697 bp, 36 predicted proteins | sample MM_PC_MetaG_FD_121122 | JGI IMG/M metagenome (GOLD analysis project Ga0180007, IMG submission 121122) | Groundwater microbial communities from the Aspo Hard Rock Laboratory (HRL) deep subsurface site, Sweden - MM_PC_MetaG | ecosystem: Environmental > Aquatic > Deep subsurface > Groundwater... | reverse complement strand
TGGGGAAATACTTCTCTATTCTACCAGCAACATTATCGTAGGTATTCTGTGCTTTATCCTCGTCTTTGATTTGGCTCATCAGCCAGTCTTTGAACCTCGAAACTAACCTGTCCCCATCCTCGAAATACACGGCTATCTCCCTGTAGTTCATTTCAACCCTCCTGCATACTTACTCATTGCCATACCTGCAATCCCCATAAGCCAAAACACAAGGCCATACGTCACAATGGAACTAAGCTCCTCAAATGACGCAGCGGCATACTCATAAACCTCGGACTCGGTGATTGAGTTATCCTGCCCGATTTCATATAAGTGGACAATGCGTGTTCTTGTCGGCATTTCACATCATTCTCATTATTTGCCTAGACATCAAGTATACTTCCTTATTGCCTTTATTCCCGCCCCGGTTTTAATCCTTACCGCTGAGGCGTTGGGAGCATCAGTGGCTACTAGCTCTATCCCGTATGTGGTACCACCCTTCCTTATTCTTAGCGGATTGATTCCTACATCACATAAAGCTAGTTCACCTACCCCCTGAATACTTAACCCATGATAGTATGTAATTCCTCCCACTGGGGCCCAAGAAGCGAAAACACCAACGGACTCTGCTGACAAGGCAAAGTCAATAACGATAGTGAGTCCTGCTTGTTCTGCTACAAACTCATCGCTTGCACCCGTATAGGTGACATAAGTCTCAAGTGTTCCGTCATAGTCTTCCGTTAACCCAGTCCAGGAAGCTGAGGCGGCTTTGGCTGTTAATCCGGTTCCGATTGCAAACCCGCCAGCAGGAACATCAAGGGAACAGGTTGGGTCATCAGCAATGCTGCTACCCGAATCAGCGGGTGTAGCACTATCTATTCCGACCACTCGATATACACCTATGGCACAACGCACCATTCCTGCACCAAAGGTTACAACTATATCACCACTTGTTCCCGTAGGGACGGCGGCGATGGCAATACCGGCAATGTCAGTGTTTGTGATATTATTTGTAACTTGCTTGACTATTGTCGCCGATTCACCACCAACTGTAATGCTAGTTATCGTTGTTGCTGCTCCAGCCTTACGTGCCATAGCTGCAACAATAATATATCTACCAACATCAGCAACCCCTAGATTTTGGTCATGGAAAGTATATACACTTAAATTGCCAATATCGGTAGCTGAATGTAAAAAGGCAAAATCCATAGCTTAACTCCAGTCTAGCAATCAAGCCATTACAAATCAGTCCTTAGCCAGATTTGACCATCAGCAGGCGTGCTAGGGTCATCAATCCTGTTCTCAATAACCAAAGCAATCGCCTGCTGTTTATTGAAGTCAACGGAACTATCGGGCACGGCACAATCATTGAGTTTGTGCTTATGTAAGCCAGTTTCTGCCCCACCGGTTAGGCTAGGATGAGCAGGATACTCTTTCTCCACAGCCATTTAGCTCTCCGCAGTATCGCTTTGCTCGACTTCGGTTTTACCATCAGAGTGGGTCTGGACGGCATAGATTTTCTTCTGTCCGACTGCAGGCCTTGAGACAACAATTTTACGCTCATCATCAGCTAGGGCTACGATAGCATCTCTGGCTGCTTCGCCGGTAGCAAAAGAGTCTGCAATCTTTGTAGTCTCCGCTTCCGTCACCTTCTGGAAGGTTGCACTCTCTGCAGGCAAAGCCGCTTCCTCTATAGCTTCCGCCCTGCTGATGCTGACTGCTGCGGTGTTGACTTTGCCCACAATCTCATCGTCGGTGTAGGCCTGAGCATTGGGGTCTAGATAGATTTTCTCTACTCCCATTGTTCCACCTCCCTTCTACTGTTTTGGTAATAAATCGCACTCAATCGCTATCTTTTTTACCGGATTACCAGAATTTGACTTCGCAATCGAATACACCGAATATTCTCCAGGCTCGGGGTCAGATATTACAAACTTCCTTTCTTCGGGAGAGAGAGACAATAATGCATCTCTTATCTCCAAGGCGGTCATTTTTTCTGGTTTATCTGGTACTCTCAGTTTTACCATTACCCTGTCCCTATGATTCTTATACCAGATTGACCACCAAGCGTGTAGTAGAACACCCTCTCAATAACATGAGTATTGTAAGTAAACTCTATGGTTTCATTGCTATTGAGGATGTTAGCATTACCACTTTGGTCATTTAACTTTACATAGACTACGAAGCCGCCGTCATTGTGAACCACGACTGACTGCATTGCATCATCGAACTCGACACTCTGGACTGTCACCGTTGCCGTCACATTATAGGGTTCATTAAGCCCAAGAGCAAGAGTGCCCTGCGAAGTACTGGCAGCTTGGGCTATGCTTGGGATAATCGAGACGACAGCGATAAGCATGATAACCATGAACATGGTAGTCATCATGGTATCCATCATGCCATCATCGTCGTCATAGATGTCTAATTCTTTTGCCATTACTTACCTATCACGCATTTTAATACCGGCTTGTCTTATTTAAGCGTTATAACGCTTCTCGTGAGTGGTTCGTCGCTATTTACATTCAAGCTAGACTTCAAAGGTAGTTACCCCTTCGCTATGCTCAGAAACTAGCTTGTTACGCATTATACGCTTGCTCACTATCAGCTTTCGAGTGGGAAGTGACCGAGTTACTAATATCAGTCTTGTATTTACCACCTTTCGCCTATTGCCAACTTCCCATCCAATCTCCCTCTGGCCTTAATTTCTATGCTCCACCTCTGGGTAAACCCAAGTAGCCATTCTTGCTAAGGTATCCGCTATCATACATTTTATCATAGCTCTTAAATCTGCCTACCAGCTTCTTTGCCTCAGTTATTGCAGCATTAAGGTTGGGAAAGACTTTTACATCATGATAGCCGTCAGCATCACCCACCATAACAACGGTGTTACCAAGTTCTATTATACCAGCGTACTCGTCTGGCTTCATATCACTCCTCAGGTTCTGAAGCATTGTTGGATTGGTAAGCCTTACTACGGAGATTGCATCATCAATGTTATTATCCCATCGCAACGCATCAATGTCTAGCGGATACTGTCCGGTAGAGTCGTACCAAAATATCTTCCCTCCCTTGCTCTTTCCTCCATAAAATTGCACTTTCCCCCAATCTGTCGAGGGACCTGAATTACTAGAGCATTCCTTTTCTAGGTGCTTAGATAGAACATCTGACCTGGAAGTCTTATTCCATTGAGGAACCTCTAGGACAGCACCGCATATAGGGCAAGTTACGGTAGTACCAGGATTTCCCGGGTTACCAGGATTGTGACCGGGGTTTCCAGGATTAGAACTCTTCTTCTTCTCCATCCCTACCCTCCCGGGTGGCTTTATGCCTTCAGGCAAATACTTCTTACTATACGTCGCATCTTTTGGTCCTCCCATGCTACCCATCATTCCGTTCATCATCCCAAACACAAGCCCCAGTACGACAATTTGGAGTATGCTCGGCATCCATTGACTGATGATGCTAGGCTCTGTATAGGAATAATCGCTAATTGTCACATTATCACCAACGCTAACATCACTTGCTTCGCCCGCATTAACCTCCAGAAAATATCGTACTGGGGTTGCTTCAGAAACGAGGTGGCCCGGAGCAACATTACTCTCAATGTCAACAACGAGAAGACCTTCCGATATAAAGATGATGTCGATATTGAATAGCATTGGCTCCGTAGTCACCTCGATAGCCTGAGGAGTTGTCAAATCAAAAAGCATCCCTGCGCCTGCAGGTATGGACGCAAGGCCACCGAGACCCTGCTCCAATTCTGCTTGCGATATAGCTACATCGACTGCCCATTGGTCTTCGCCAATCGTTATCACTGATATTCCTGGCATGTTTTACCTCCTAGTTAGATAACGGCATATAACCCAGTGGTATATAACCAGAGGTCTCTAACCAATACCTGTCACCTATATTGATGACATCCGATTCGCCGGCATTCATTTCCAACACGAATCTAGCTAGACTTTCTTGTGATACAATGTATCCTGGCTCAATCCCCTTAACTATATCTATTACCTCAAGACTTGCGATACGAATTCCATAATCAGTTTCCCAGTGCTTTGTGGGAGGAACTATGTTGAAGTATACTATGTCAATGTTGAATAGCATCCCACTGGTATCCACACGAGTCTGTTTCCATTCGCCGAAGTCAAACAGTGCACCATTATGCTTTATCAGTCTAGGCAGATGGTTGAGACCAGTTTCCATCTCTTTATCCGTAGTCATGCAAACAACAAACCAAGAATGGTATGTATCATCCTCTTCGGATATTAGCTTGAGTATTTCGCCGAACTCCAATTATCAACCTCCTAGTAGACAATAACACATCCTTCATCTGACTTACCGCCAGCATCATCAACGGCAAAGTGACAATACGTGTAACCATCATCACCCATGTAGTATCTGGTCTGAAGCACTATGCTCGCTCCAGGTGCAAGGGTAACATCGAAATCATCTATGAGGATGGAGGAATCTCTGTTCCAATGAGAACCTGGAGTGGAACCTGTTCTATATCGCCACACCCAAATCTTATGGGTCTCTACTTGCGTGCCATTGTTTGTTACCTTGAACTTGAAACTAGAGCCGTTTCTGGTATAAACAACGCCTCTCAGTGCTTCAAGCTCACTGTATACGAAGTTACTCAGGCATCCTGCACTAACAACAAGGTCGCTTACTCTTACATTGACGTATTCAACATTTGTTCCATACGTATCATAGAAAGCGATTATGAAATACAGAGGATATGTACCTGGAGGCAGGAACCTTGCATACGATTTAACAGGTTCGCTTGGTGCAGAGCAGTCTATATACTTTATGTCTGCTTCAACGCCAACATTGTAAATAGAACTTGGTTCATCTAATGGTGAATCGCAGAGAGGGCAATTCCCGAATAACCTAGTGTATATCACCGTATCGACATTAGCTGCTCCATCACACCTAAGAGGCATAGCACTACCTGGAATCATCAAATACAGAGCAACGGCCGTGCTGTAGCCTATTGGTTTAGGATAACCACTAGGTGGTAGAACACAGGATACATCAGCAAGGAGTCTGCCTTCGTGGTACGACGACAATGGGGTATAGCTAATTAAGGCAGGGTAATCTGTAGAAGGCAGTATTACAATGTCCTCTGTCGCTCTATACGTGCCGATTTGTACGGAGTTTGACCAGACAATGAAAAACACAGGATATGACCCAGGTTCTAAAGGCATGGTTACAGGGAACTGGATATTGCTGGCTTCTCCTGCATTTAAGCCAAACACGGTTGTGGACACAGGCGTCATACCAGCACCCATATACAGGGTTGCCCTATAGTCCAGAGCTATACCGGTTGGATTGGTCATCTCGACTACTGCCGTCTTTTGGACACCAGGATTAAACTCAGGCATGTCAACCTCCTTACACCCAGGTTATCGGACCGACGGTTATGGCGGGGGTGACTTCAATCGTCACATCCTCCGTTGCCTTGTAGTGGGCAATAAGAGTACCGCCAACTGTTATGTCAAGATATACCGGGTAGACACCTTCAACAAGAGGCATGGTAATTGTGAAGTCCACATTCTGCGATTGTCCTGCTGGAATTGCGATTGACCCGACCCCGGACGTTACAACCTTACTAACGCCCAAATAGAGTTCAACGTCATAGGTGAACGGAGCTGCTGTTGGGTTAGTCAGCAGTGCTCTCGCAGTCTTGGATGCACCGGCCTCGAATGTTGGGTCGTCTGATTCCAGCATCTCAACCTTGACTAGTTTTTCGCTACTCATTTCCTTCCTCCTTACTCCCAAATTATGTCGATTGGTTCGCTAGGATGGGCACTCTCAAAATGGCTAATAAGGTCAGCCTCCGAAGTGAATTGCTCATCACAGAGGGGGCAATCATAATAGATTACTTCGGGTGCTGTTGGCGTATACATTGAAACCATAGACATACCAACAACAAGCGCCATCATGGCACCTACACCTAGCATCATTTGACTCATCATATCATCATTTTCTTCTGCCATAATTGCCTCCTCGCTCTTAGGTAACTTCGATAAGTCTGCCTTCCTCTACCGCTTCGATGAAAGCAGATGGTATCGGTTTAACGCCTCTTGACACAATTCGGAAACCTACCATTGCCCAAGCAAAGTTAACTGCCTCTGTGCATACAAATACTCTATTCCGACAATATGGTAATTCTCCTGCTGTTATTGCGTGACATTGACCTTCAGTGAATAATTGCTTGGTCCACACACCAACGCACTGAAATGGCAATGATGCTATGAAGCAATGGTCGTAAGGACTGTCACTAAATCTCGTTATTTTTTGGCATGCTATCTTTCCAAGATGCCTAGTGTTCGGTATGTTTGGTCTGAATACCTTATAATCATCATAATCCGATAGTCGACCAATCGTGATACCCCTCTTGTCTACCAAACTTTCGATAACCACATAGTCATCTTCAGCCTTAACGTAATCATATATCAGACCCCAATGGAACAGTTTAGTATGTGGATAGAATATCCTCTCATTAGCAATTGCTAGTGGCTTGAATACTAACCTGTTTAACTGGGCACCGAATGGGTCACCGACCTGATATACCATATTACCCCCTCATTCCCTTTGTCATCCCTGACATCATCATTCCCACCATAGCTAAGCCCATAATAGGCACAACCATGCTGATTATTCCAGAAGTGATAAGACCAGGAACGGCAGCACCTGTCATCATCTGTGCTAACACACCCCCTGATGGTAAACCATAACCGTAATCGTTGTCCTTATCTACAGGTAGCCCTTCGGGCTTCACGGAGACTTGAGAAATCCAGTGTAGAAGCTCCTCGGTCGTTAGTGACTCCGCTCCTTCGGGGTCAACCCGCCTAAGAATTTCCCACAGATTAAATCCTGCACCAACGGCAAACGGTACTGCAAAGCTGGTTCCGCTCTTAACAACGTAAGAATCATCATCCGCTGAAGACGCTAGGGTAATGTTTGTGCCATAGAACACGATATCCGGCTTCACATGACCTTCGAGTGTCGGCCCCCTAGATGAGTAACTGGATACTCCATAAGGAGAAATATTGGCGGCACCAACAGCCCATACCTCTGGGTCACAGGCAGGACAAACAATCGAACCAGGAACAGGGCCACCATTACCAGCAGCAGCGACAACTGGCATCTTCCAGCCATATTTTTCTTCATGGGCACCTCTTACTGCTCTACAGGCAACTCTGAGTGGGTTATCAGGGTCACCATCATCTGGCTCACCGAAGGATAAATTAACACTCGTAATAACTTCCGGGTCTAACGAGACATGACCTGCATCATATGCCTCGTCAATCAACCTAATTACTTCATTCAGGCCAAGAACAACATTTTCCTCGTCACCTTCCCCGTCATCATCAAGCACCTTTATACTTACGACTAGTACGCCCGGAGCAATTCCTTGGTCTTGGTGCTCCGCAAACTGGCCTCCGCATAGTGCATAAGCTACCGCCGTCCCGTGATTGTAAATATCTTCAAGGGTCGGGGAGTTGCTGAAATTCTTCTCATATATGACTTTGCCCAATAGGCCTCTGTGGGTTTTACGAACACCACTATCGAGAATTGCACAGGTTCCACCAGCGCCGGTTATTGGAGGGTCAAATGAGCTGGCTACCTCATACCAGTAAGGTGCGGTACTACTGACCAGGGCGCTATAAGTGTCCAGTGGCGTCGCAAGGCCCTGCCTCGGCAAGGTTATCTGCTTCTCAGGAACTGATACCTGAAGTGCATCGGTATACTTTGTGGAAACTCTCTTCAACTGTTTAACAGTTAGGCCGTCTACATTGTTTAATCTAGCCGCTGCACTAGGGTCAAGAGTGCAGAATAGCTGACCAACTGCTGGAGCATACGTCATATCACTCCCACCATACTCCTTTGCAATCCTCTCAATATCGGCTAGAGGTCTACCTTTTGCTATAATTGCATACCTATTCATTTTTCGTTCTCCTTCGATTCGAGGACTGCAACTCTTTTATCTATACTGGCTACATCAGACTTGATATTGTTCCTATTCGTAGAAACTCTCTCATAACCTATTTGGAATGTCTTGAAGGTGGCTTCTAAAACTTCAACCTTATTCCCGGTATCGTTAACCTTAACCGCAAGATTTTCACACTCATTGGCTAAATCCCCAACAATCCTACTAGAATTCTCTTGGTCACTGCTGAACTTACCAATTCTTCTACCGAGACTAAAGCACGCTACAACGACTCCGCCAGCACTGCCTGCTACTATTCCTATAAGTGCCAAATCCATTACCATAACCTCCCACGGCACCTACATCGCCTTCTGATGCGAGGAATGTCCCTAGATATACAGCCTAGCATTTCCTGCAATTCTTCTTCTGTCATCAATGTCGCATCACCCTTATTGATAGCGTTCATAGCGGTTGTATATTTATCCAGAGCGTTGTTATAAAGTTCATCAATTTTGACGAGGTCTTCGTTTATGGTCTTGAGCTTGTTTTCCTGGTAGATGCGTATGTCGTCAATCTTGCCTCGGTCGAATAGCTTCTTAGCAACATCATGGATATAATCCCATCTCGAATCACCTAAGCCGAAATGCTTGTGGAATCTCTCTTCAAGGTAATCCCGGACTAGACGATAGTGGCTGGTATGGGCTGTAGTTAAATTAGCCCAGGCTCTACCTTTCAGTACACGGACTGGTCTTCCCTCTAATTTCATCTTAGCCTCCTTCAGTCCCACGGGCTATTTATGTAAGCATCTATTGTACAGTCTGCGGCCGCACACGCCTCTAACGCCCTGGCAAATATCGGGTCAGTAGCGGCAGCATTCTTTCTTGCACGAACACCGTTTTCGGTTATCAGGAAATCACCGATTAGAATATTACCACCACCAGCATTGGTTGATTTAAGGACAGTAGTATACCCCTTAACAAGCACAAGGCCATACTCATTATTAGCTATGATTTCAGCAACCATACCATAGACCTGAACTTCACCGACTGCTACGGGAGTAGTAATTTCATTTCCAGCCGCTACAGACTTGAGACTAACCACATCACCAACTGCTAGGGCACCACCCGATGTATTCTCAACATAACGATACATCCTAATCTCAGTGATTTCCAAGCCCTCATTCGTATCCTCAACGGTAGTCAAAGTGCCGTTGTCGGTAATACCTCCTGTGTTAGTAAATTGGTTATCCTTCACAATGCTTCGTTCACCCTGAGAAAAGAGGACTAATCCAGTATCGTTAAATAGATTACCAGTAAAAACAGCCCTGTCGGTGTAAGACGATATACCCGCACCCTCGAATATGTTACCTTCGACAAGAAGGTCTGCGCTGTCTTGGTGAAGATAGACTGCTCCATTAGTTGCCTTATTGTTGGACAGGGTATTCATATCATCATCAATATAGATAAGTGTCGCACAGGAAGCTATATCGTTTCCGTCAATAAAGGCACCATAGCCGCCTACATCAATGCCCTTGCCATCAGCCTGCACCTCATTGTCAACAATCTTACTGTAGTTACCAGTAGCGTATATACCAGTGCCTCCCCCATCCAGAAAGTTGCTTAGTATAGAGGCATAATTGCCATACGACACAATGCCATAGTCACTCGCATCAGGGCCCCAGTCAGTAATAGAATTACCAATTATCTGACTTTGTGACGAATCTAAAATACCAGTACAACCGCTAATCCCTGTTCCTTCGATTACGTTGGACTCTATGACGTTTCCGGCACCCGCAGAGATATAAATCGAGTAAGTGCACTCGCTGAAGTAGTTCCCTAATATCAATACGTCAGAGGCAGGGTTCAGGTAAACACCGGTCTCAATAGAATACCCAATATAACAATCAGAAACCGTTACGTCTGTCATGTTAACAAGGGCAATCCCAACGTCGCCTTCTCCTTCGATGTAAACGCTGTCTATTATGGAACTAAAGCCCGTAACCCATATAGCAGTGTCAAAAGTCTCCTCATAGTCACCAGAGATATACATACCTCTGACCATACAGAGTGCACCCACTCTAATAACAGTCAATGCGGCAGTTGTGGGAGTAATCATTGTCCCTAGACCTTGACCTTCAAGGGTTGTCGCACCAGGCATTATTATGCTAGCATCTACGTGATACTCTCCTTCTAAGAGGATGGTTCTACCACCAGAATTAAGGGCAGCGTTAATCTGCACCTCATCACCAACACCATCGCACCTGTAGTCTGCCTGGTAGGGATGACTACTATCAGAAGCAGCCACAACACTGGTTGCAGTTCTTATGTCCTTTGTATCACTGAATCTGTGTGCTAGTGGATTACCAGATGGGTGCAGTAGTTCTCCTACACTTGCATCTGAAGGCAAGCCTATGCAACCAGATACTACCGTAGATAACAGAGCAAAAATACCTATTGCTATAGGTAACCAGAGCTTTTTCATAGCTCTTACCTCCCTGAATTTTACTTATTGTCTTGCGGTTTCTCTTTGCCTCTTGACCCGAACCAAAAGGCGATTATCATGCCACCAGTGCTTATAGCGGCAGTCAAAGCACTTCTATCCCCCATCCATACAACTCCGTAAACGAGAAGCCCCGCCAGTATCCCGCCGAACAAATAGGTCATACGTCTACGGACCTTGCTTCGTGCAAGCGCAAGCTCCTCAGCAACTTCTTTTCCTATAATACTCTCTACCATTATTCTCCTCCCGATTGTATTAAGTTACACACCAATTGGTGCAAAGCTAGCAATTGCGTATATGCGATAATCGGCTGCCCCGTCGCCGTCCCTTACCTGAATTATGATTTGCCCCCACTTATATTCGATATTGACAATGTCATAATCTCCAAAGGCGATTGTTATATCCTCTGGTTGTATTAGCTGCTCGGCAACACCATTCTCGGGCCTTAGTAATACTCGATACTCCAAAGATTGACCAGCATCATCATTGCATACTTTGATGGTCAGCCTACCTAAGGTTCTAGTATCTATGTCTAGGGCATCTGCATAAGCAGCTACGGATGTGCCATCCGCAGTATACTCTACATACCTCTGAGCAGCAAGGGCGGTCACAATGCTAGCAACTGCCGCACTGTCTGGCCTCATTGCAACAATGGTGAATTCAGTGTCTTCTGGTATCTGGCCACCAAACGCATCGGTTACTGTGATTATACCACCAGTTGTTGGACCATTTATTTCGCTGCTCTGACCAGCATAATCACCAGATGTAATGATAACCATTTGACCATCGTAATCCGGTAATAAGATTAAATCATCACACGCAATTGTGGAGCCATCTAATGCCCCATCAGCCGTAGCAGCGAGTTCTTGACTGATAAGGCTACCCACTTTTGGGTCATGCGTTTCAAGCGGGTTAGTTGGGCTGATATTAGCACCCTGACCAAGCACTTCTCTGAGGGCACCGGCAATACCCGCATCGTCAATCTCATAGCTTGAACCCTTTTGAATAGCTTGGTTAAGGTTATTTGCAACGACTAAAGAGGTTTCAGTATTGCCGACTATTCTGTCGGTATATATTTCTCCGGTAGGGAGCCTGACTATCACAATTCTACCTTGATGAATGTTAGCCGCCCACCGTTTCGTGTTGTCACCAAGCAGGTTCTGCCTCGCAGACGCAGCAATGGTCAACACGCCACTATCTATTACCCTAATCTGTTCGATAGGGATAGGCGATATTCCCTGTACCATGGGTCACCTCCGCTTGTTATTCAAATCCCTGTGACATGCCTTTGAACATCGGCATCAGCATCATCATGACCATCATAATCATTATCAATGGCATAATGGAGGTGAGTACATCACCGATGCCGCCCGTCTCGGCAGGAACGACGACTCCTGTGACTACGACGTTACCCTGAGCGAGGTCATCACCATGCCATACATCATCATCTCCATAGTAGTAAACCGCCGTGAAGAAAACGATGTTCTCGGCAGGCATGGGAACCGTACACGTGAATACCTGAACCCCATCTGCGGCAATATTTGCAGATGCCGGATAACCGGCATACACAGGAGACCCTGTTGCTGCTACCGTATTGTACCCACCGAGAATCCTGACGAGTAGTGCTTCGGTGTGTTTGTTGCGGACAGTAATGGAAGCAACAAGATTTCCTCCACTCACACACGATGGGGGTATCACCGAATTAGTGATTTCCAGGTACGTTTCAGGATAGACTGCTTTTGCCTTAACCATTGTATTCCCTCCCTTGCTTACTCAAACCCTTTGGACATGCCTTTGAACATGGGCATCATCATACCCATTATCATCACTATCATAATTAGTGGCATGACGGAAGTTAATACTGATGTTATACCACCATCGCCGTTACTCGGCACGCTGGACACCGTTATTGGGAAGGAGAATGAATCAAGGTTCGCAGTTTCGCCGTACTCTACCACTCTCCCTGCTATCGTGTAGTTGCCGACATTGGCAAGCCCTACACCATCAAAGTAAATGAAGGTTGACTCATCAGGCACGAGGTTGAGGTAATAGACGTCTGGGTTAATGGTTGTGGTAACGCCATTTGGGTCGGTTACCGTGAAATAGACCCTTGCCTGAAGGTTCTCATCACCAGTATTCTCCCATTTTACCCTGAAGCCGACAACAGTACCAATTGGTATAGTTGCTCCAGACGGGCCAATATGCGCCCAATTGAGCAATCCTTCGTACTCATACGCAACTTCTATTATCTGTGCTGATTTAGCCATTACCCTATACCTCCTCTTCTTCTCCTGAAATGCCCTGCATCATAGGCATCATCATACCCATTAACATCATCATCATCATCAACGGCATAATTGAAGTCATCATGTCCCACACCCCTGCTGGTGCAGGTTCGGCTGGCACGCCTTCTCCAGCAGGAGTTTCATACTGAGCTAGCAGGTATTCACCACTGCTATTGGTGAGATTTATCTTCAACCTATACTCACCTTCTTCAGTTATCGTTATTGCTCCTGCAAGCGGTGGGAACTGGAAACCATGCGCTGTACCCTTTGTGTAGGCTGGACCGGAAACATCAGCAGCATGGTATACCTCTTCATTATTCGGGCCGTACAACCATAATTCTGCTCTCAATCTTATAGGCAGTATACTAGGGCCATCATCATACCAACCTTCAAATGGAATATTAATACTCTCACCGGTTGGAATATATTCGACTTGACCAATTGGTATCCCTCCACCCGGGAGATTTCCCCAATCAATCTTAATGTTCTCTATTCGTCCAGTGTAGACGTCGGGAGTAGGTTCTTCGCCATTACCGTTACCATTTTCTGCACCAACAATGAATGTAAAATGCTCTGTATCAGCAATCTTCCAAATGCCGTCTTCCTTAATCTCCAGCTTCAAATCAAGCGTGTAATTACCAACTACATCTATTGCATGCTGCATCCAGTCATACTTCCACGGGAATATGAATTGATGAACACCATTAGGCTGTAATGCTCCCAGCTTTTCATCGTCATCATCGTACGTCACACCTGAAGGGCCTGTGATAGTAGCACGGCCTCTGATATTAACTGCTAGCGTACCAGTATTCTTTGCCGTATACGCGACTTGCATAGTATTACCCTGAGTAAGCTGAGGATGAGTTGTTGGATTTACCCAATTACCATTAGTTTCTCTGATGCCTTCTTGTGCATTGAATGGTTGAACAATCTCACCATCATATGTTCCACCAGGAACTTCTTCTGCATTGACAACAATGACGTTTGTTGCTTGGTCAAGAAGTTCTCCTGTACCATAATCATACAGGTATATGTCTACTTTCCATGCGCCCTCCATATTAACTAAGACTGAGCTTTGGTAAAGTGGTAGTGTTCTAGGGAACGGGAACTCATAAACATTACCCGGTCCTGTCCATGGAGGTGCTGGGTCAGCATAGTTGTCGTTAAAGACTATAAGGCCATTTGGATTCTTTACTCTATATGCCGCCTCAAATCTAATGTCTCCAGATGTTTGCTCATTTCTGGCTTTGAATGTTACTCTGAACTCATCACCAACACTAAGGTCTAACGGTTTTGGTGTCCCATTAACCCTAATATCCTCTATGCTTGCTTCTGCCTCTGGAGGTGTGCTACCACCAAGAGTAACTACAATCGGGCCATACTCATCATCTGGGTTCATGGACCAGTGGTCAGCCATCCAGAAATAGGCCCAGCACCATATCGTTACGTCGCCTTCAGGCATTACAAAACTAAAGCCGAATATCCTCTGAACGCCTGGGTCAACCCAATGTGAGTCGGTTGTAAATACAACACCATTCGCATTGGCGGTAACTATTGCGAAAACTCTTTCGGACTGAGGAGTTGTTAAATATACGCTAATATTAACAATATCACCAGCATTGGCTTCTGATGGTGCACTAACACTGGCTATGTTAAGGTAATTTCCCATTTTATTCCCCCTTAATAGCTGCTCCTACCGATGGACCAACAACGGGTATATATGTAACGGCTTCACCGACTGCTTTCCTAACAGCCTCAGGTTTTTCAATGAAACCTCTCATCATCGACATCATCATTACCATGATAAACAGTGGAATCATCGAACTCATAATAGACATCATGTCCAGAAATCCCTGTGAGGTGACAGTGGATGGCTGATAGACAACCACCTCTGTCTGCTCGGGTATCACATTCATCTGTTGAACCGTCAACTGCTGTGCCTTTATCATTTATTCTCCTCAACTACAAAAAGGGCCTACCATAACATCTATTATGGTAAGCCCTTACAAGTCGGATACCACCAATCTGGTAGCAATACCGCACTATTCTATTGTAGTGGTTTAGATTACCTTTGCTTCATCGTTCCATGCAAGAGCTTACCAAAATAGTTTCTCTTGCGCTTTTTACGGGTCAAGTGTTAGCCACATCATGGTATCGGCGCCAGTGTCAGTGTGAGCATGCACATACCCAGCCATCTGCCTATTAGTGACTAGACCGTAGTCTATGCCAGCAAGTTGAACTGAGCCATCGGCCACATCAAACACTAACTGCCGTTCCTGAATGTTGCCACCCATAGGAGCACCGGGAGTCGCATTCACTAACCCCCAGGTTGGCAGCCAGAAGAAGTAGCCAGCAGTCAGGTACCTCTGAGGAATACCCACAAAGGTCTCAAAACCATCACCTGATGGTGCCCTCACTGCACTGTAGGGGTTCTCATGAACCTCGCAGAAGGTGCCTGCAGCTATAGCAACTCTAACCGGTGTTCTCAGGTGCAGCACAACATCAGTGCCATCACTCACATCACTGTCCACGATGTCGTAGCTGTACCACTCCGTAGCACTCCAGACAACTATTCTGCCATTCCTGTAGAGATGTGCAGCAGAAACGGCATCGAGAATGGGTATAGTCATTGAGCCTACAGCAACAATCAACGGAGCCGCTGAAGTGTTCTGGAAATGCCCGGTGCAACTGTTGACGACTCCCCTGCATTGGCTAGCAATGGTAATGCCGAATGTTGCTAACATCTTGGCATAGTGGTAGACAGTGAGGCCTTCAACTCTGCGCGACCCGACAACATAGTTCTGGAGCAGGCTCTCGTCATTAACATCCTGAGCCGGCCTGTTGGAGAGACGTTCTCCTAAAACGCCATTGAATACCTTAGCAAACTCTTCTCTGCTATAGTGCCGTATCTGACGGTCTAGCAAAGAACTTGGTGAATCAGTTCCCATTAGATTGTCCTCCTTGTTTTAATTTTAGAGGGAATTGCTGGCTTCCGGTTATAATTAGGAAGCCTAACAATCATTGTTCAATTATTCGCTTAGTCCACTAAGGACTTGCCGATGCTGCCGAATAGGGCCATGGTACAGGCCATGGCGCCCGTTGCGATGGCGAGTGTGTTGGTCACGGTAAAGGTGATGACCGCGCCAGCGGGTAGCCGAAGCATCATTGGTTTATTACTCGGGTCCCAAATTGTGGCCGGGATACCAAATTCGTCCCACTGTGTGCCTCCACCAGGGGTGAAGTTAATGGCAGCAGGATGGAATGGCTGGCCAAACGCACTGGGGGTAGCCGCCGGGTCAGTCCACAGGCTGCAATGCCAGTTCATGGATGGAGAACCGCCTATATCGGCAGGGGAAATCATCCTAACGGCATTGATGAACCACACTTCTCCAGTTGGGACTGTTAAGCCACCGGTAACTATCGCTCCCAGGGCTGCGGCAAGGGGAATGGTGACGGTCTGTATGTCATAGTCTTCAAGCCGACCATCAAGGATGCCCATGATGTGGAGCTGCTCTGCCGTAACCAGGGGCTGCTTCACAGCAGCATCCAGGTCCCACAGACATGCGTAACCCTTATAGTCGCCGATTGGCCACATACCAGCAAACATCGCCTGAGCCTGAGCCACGGTGTAACTACCGGCCATCAAGCCACGAATTATATCGTCCTTGGTGATTGCCTTATCGACCAGTTTTTCTTTACCCATAATATGCCTTCCTTTCGTTTTACTATTTAGCTTCTTTCACACCGAAGCCCGGCTTAATCCCCGAAACCTTTGGACATACCTTTGAACATCGGCATCAGCATCATCATAACCATCATTATCATGATTAGTGGCATGATGGATTCGAGAAGACCGCTGATATCCGAGGTAGCCGCAACGCCCGTGGAATAGGGGGCGACCTGAGATGGTCTAACTTGCATCGCTCTCATGACTTAGTCCTCCTTGAAAATTAATGCCAGTGAGTTTCGCTATTTACTCTGTCCCGAAACCTTTGGACATACCTTTGAACATCGGCATCAGCATCATCATGACCATCATAATCATAATGAGCGGCATAATGGAGGTGAGTACATCACCGATGCCGCCATTTTCCTCCTGATAGGCAGTAACTCCCGTCTGAGAAGGATATACAGGCGTTTGGGCCGGTGACACAGTTGTCTGGGCCGGCATAACAGATACCTGAGCTGCTTTAAGCATTGCGTTCCTCCCTAATTCAGTATAGAGTATGTCATCAAGAAGCCATCTGCTACCCCAAGCAACTTAAATAATGGCATAAGAAAAGTGGGTTATCCCGATTGTATCGAGATAACCCACTAGGTCATGACTACTGTGCGACTCTGGCTCGCCAGTTTCTGGCCCATTTGTCAGCGTCAGGAGCAGTGTAGACTGCGGCATCAACCCCGGCTCCATAGGCAGCCTTGGTTCTGGGACCGAACGGCAAAGCACCGTAATTGGTCTTCATTCTGCCCTTAGCGGCCTCATAGTTCGCCTTCATCACGGGAACCTTGGCGGCGAATTTTGCTCTCCCCTTGCTTACCATCTCGTCTAATGTTCTAGCCATCAGTAGACCTCCCTTTATTTTTTAACTACACACTGTCTAGCAGGGTAGTACTAAACGGTGTGTTCCGAGGGGGTTAGTGTGGGTAAACGTGCAATAAAAAACTCTAACCCAATCATGGTTAGAGTCTATCACAAAAAAAACGAGTTGTCAAGGGTAAAAAGTTAAAGCTAACTTCCACCCCAAAACACCTCTTATGTCCCTAAAAGTGGGTTAGAGCGACTTGAAAACCGGTTTAATAACCAATTATTCAGCCATGGATTTTATCCAATTTGCCCACTTCTTTGGTTGGCTCGCCTTAAACCTACGCAACTCCCTCCGCATTATTCTGCTCAATCTCTTTGGCCCGCCAAGAACTTCGCTGAGTATAAGCTCTTCCGATGATTGCTTCCTTTGTTCTTCGTCGGTATCTCGCCCGCCAACCCTGAGCTTCGTCACGAGGTTTTTGATTTTAATATCATTGCTATCCATTATTCTACTTTCTCAATCTTACCTTTAATATTAAACATCATATCGAGCGTCTGCGCCACACTCTCAACTGTGGCATTGTAAATCTGCGGGACAAATTTTTGGGCCTCGGAACCTTTGGCCTTAAGAACGAGCTTTACGCCGTCATCGCCAATCGTAACAACGGCACTGATATCCTGGGTATACTGCTGAACCTCCTGTAACAATTTTTGCTGCTTTGGATTAAGCATTGCGAGTGGATTCATCACCATAATAAACCTCCATTATAATTTTAATGATAACTGCTCAGCCGAGTTAATATGCACAAAGCCATTCGGGGTACATTCTACCTCCTCAATTATGCACTGCTCAATATTATAACCGAACCTTTTGCAGGCATCAATCTTGTCCTTTCCAGAACCGTAACCACGAATCTGCTTATCCCTGGTTTTGATAAAAAACCATCTCATGCCTTCGTATTTCCCTTGATTACCTATTGTCTTCCCAGCCGCTAGGTAACTGTTGCTGCCCCGACGTTTTCCCACCGGGCATCATGGTGCCCATCACACCTTCCATCATTTTTTCTGCAACCCTTGCCATTATTCCCTGCATTGGATTAGGAACTGAAGCAATATCGGTCTTTTTACCTTGCGTCGCCTTTTCAATGCCCTCATCTAGGTAACCTAACGCCCTCGCCATTGTCTCCTCGGCAGCTATTTGCCCGGCCTCTCTGGCGCTGGCACCCTCAGCCTTTCTCATTTCAGACGCCATTCTTATCACGGGGGTGGCCTGTGCAATACCCATTCTGGATAACTCTTGAGCTAATCTAACGCCGCCTATAATACAATTCATTCCGAAGTGCATACCGGACTCGAATACTACACGCTGTCCGTCAGCAAAGGCGGGGATAGAGATATTTCTGATGATTTCCTCAACTGGCTGTGCTTCCCTCACGACCACACCTCTCTCTTCTTCCTCGGTCTTTCCCGTTGGAGTTAAAAAGGATAATTTGCCCTTCTTCTTTAATTCACTCACTCTTGCGGAAACAGTTTTCTCGGGCACACCCTCCTGTATAAGGATGTGGCGAACCTCATCAAGCTCATCCTCAGTTCGCGTTTCAGTCAACCGTCTATTTATTTCCTCTGTGGAAACCCTGGCGCCCTTTGCGAAGTTAAACTCATCTTTTTCCCCATTAGTCTTTTTCGTCATTATTGCACCTCCCGGCCCTTTATTGTTATCTTAGCATATTCTGAGTATTTTGTCAAGTTTACTGAGCAAGTATTGAGTTTTTGTGCGTAATAGTCTACTGAGTACTCATGCTTACTCAGTGAGAACTCACCTTAAAACAGAGAGGGCAACCTACTCAGATTAGAAGTCGAAAGATGATTGTTTCTTGGTGTCTTTTTTCTGCTTAGTCTGAGTCTTACTTGTAATCGGTCTCTTTGTTTTTATCGGTTTTAAAATGGATTTGCTTCCTGTGTAGGCTCTTTCTCTCAATAATTGTTCCAAGGGGTAAATATCTGGCATACCCTTTTTGTATTCACTGCACCTTCCCCTAGCAACATCCATGGTTAAAACGCAGAACAAACTACCATCTGGCATCCTTCTGCCTTCAAGGCATTTCGGACAACCCTCAGACCGCCATGATATTCCCATCCTATTTCTCCTCCATGGTAAATTTACCATCAACGAGTTTGAGTTGGGATTGCTTCGGTTTGAACTTCAGCCTTTCAATCACAACCTTACCTTCATCTTTGTATGCCCTGCAAGGAATAAACTCGGTGTGTCCGGTTAGTTCATTCGCCTTCATAACCAGCTCATTGACCTCATCTTTTGTTAATTGTCCACCGGTTCTACACTGTATTATCCAGGCCTCACCCTTTCTTATAGCTATAATATCTATTGCGCCATGACTACCCGCCGCTCTAATAACTATTGGGAAGTCACCTTCCAATAGGTTTTTTACATCGTTCTCAAATCTTGCGCCTTTTCCATACGCATTTTTTACCATCACTTCTCCCTCTCAGTTGGATGACCATTAAAACATGTGAAGGATTCTACAGTCCACATAATATTCGCAGTACTTCATGGAACATCGCCAGCTATTAGTTTGTGGAGGAAACACCCCAGTCTGAATGAGCTTCCATGTCAATAGCATCTTATTTTTAATCCAATCTATATCGTCTCGGCTGCGCTTTGTTTTAACTATATTAAAATCGAGCTTCTTCTGGTCGAGTGCTTGATGGTAGGTACATGTTAATGGCCTATCGAGTAAATAAGCATAAACACCGGGTTGATTTTCATTATCAACCTCACCTTGGGATTTTCTCCGTGTTGAAAACTTGTTCTCAATAATGTTATCATCCCTTAATTCAATATCGGTGTACCCTATAACAACAAGACCGGGGGCAATCTCCCTGGTATGCTTCTTCTCAACCGCTACCGCATCAATATTCGACAACATTGTCGCAATATATAGTTCCGTCAGTTGTAAAACCGTTTTCTTGTACGTATTCGGGTCTTTATCCCCCCAATCTATATGCTTTACCTCAATCAGGTTGCCCTCTTCGTCGACCTTCATACTATTACTCTTGACCATTCCGTCCCATGCTTCGGATACTATTGTTTTAACTTCTTCCATTGTGAAACTAAGACCATTAATTATTGTTCCTAGCGCATAGGCAACGCCTCTATGGTAAGCGGAGCCTGCTATCATTGCGCCACCCTGTTTTGTAGGTAGCCTTTTAATGTACCTACATTCATAATATCTGGGGCATGAGTCGTAAGCATCAAGGGCGGAAGCAGATAGTGAGTTATACCTATGTTTACTCCTTGTCTCCATGACCTGTAACCCTCGCTCCTAATTTCTCGGCCTCAACCACATACCTTGCTCTTACCGCATCTTTGGGTAGGACAATAGTTAAGCCGGCAACCTCATCCTTAAAGGTGAAAGCCTCGCCGTTTAATATCTCGATACACACTGAGCATCTATCAGCCATAGCATTAAGAAGTTCATATTTCTCGCCTAACTGCTTTTTTGTAGACTGGTTATCGGTTTTACCTAATAACTCATTGCACTTGTGCATCTTAGGTCTTATATCACCCTCAAGGACTTTGTGTATCTCTGCGATTACACTATCCAGCATTAGCGGCCTCCCCTCTGTCAAGTTTAATGTTCTCCATAATTGAGACCATAAGGTCTAGCGCCTCTTGATTCTGATGTTCCCCGTTTGCCTGAGATAGTTTCAGCCAAGCATCTTTATAAATAGGCTCGGTATACATCTCATCAAGAATGTCGAGGATGTCAATACCAATCATAACCGCAGCAGGCGCCTCTGGTAGATTTTCACCATACGCCTTAATTAGTACCTCCCGTGTTTTATCCCTAGCGCCTTTTGTAAATATTATTTTCATAACCTGCCTCCTCTCTAAATTTTGGGTAAGGGATATGCGTAAGAATACTGCGGGAATAATACTGTTAAGTTGTTAATCGCCCTGGTACAGGCGACGTAATAGACCAACGACTCAGGGTCCTTTGTTTTCACAAACGATTGCCAAACTCTATTCGTCATATCCGGGAATACAAAGACATTGTTTTTCTCCCTACCTTTTGAACCGTGCATGGTTGTAAGGGTGAGTTGCGGTTCCTTCTGGAAAGCACTAATCCCATATTTATCATATACCCTATATAGGTATATTCTATCCTCGTCCTCAAAATTCATTGAGAGTAAGTTGGAGAAGTTCTCCGAAGTAAGGGCATCGAAAAATGCAGTGGTAAACCCTATGTCATGTAGTCGCTTCTTGCTAAAGAGGTCATGCTTCATTCTTTTGATTTCGGCCTTTGCTCCATGTTCGATGTAAGGCTTTCTAATAAATTGGATAAGTTGCACCAGCTCCGACGTTGATACTTCCTCGTTATGTAACAACTTGAGCAAGCTATAAAATGCGCCGCCTTGAGGAGTAAAAACGGGGCATTGTTTACCCCTCTC
>Ga0180007_10002527_pt1 | contig 21700 bp, 18 predicted proteins | sample MM_PC_MetaG_FD_121122 | JGI IMG/M metagenome (GOLD analysis project Ga0180007, IMG submission 121122) | Groundwater microbial communities from the Aspo Hard Rock Laboratory (HRL) deep subsurface site, Sweden - MM_PC_MetaG | ecosystem: Environmental > Aquatic > Deep subsurface > Groundwater... | reverse complement strand
TTTTATGTATTTTCTTTGCTTCTTCTTCCTCAAGTAGCTGAGGCTACTATCGTCATCAGAATCAACGAAAATGCTATAAAATCTATCCATAATTAACTCATTTCTTATTTCGCGACAAGTCTATTGTAGAAATTAAACGGATGGGTGGTGATGTCCACTGCGCTAACTGGCACACATGGGCATGTTTGAATTTGACAGATACATTGGGTCCAAAATAGGAGTAATATCTGCTAGTGTGGTCAATTGAGCGACTTGCAAAAGTGATAAGATACTCTTCGTGTTCATACCTCAAAATAAATTTTCCTTTCAACTGGAAGCTACTAGTGGTCGGGCGCGGGCTGGAATGATGACCACGACTCATGGTGATGTGTTAACCCCGGTTTTTATGCCAGTGGGCACCAGAGCCAGTGTTAAATCATTGGACTCTGCTGACTTGGAAAAAATCAAGGTTCCAATTATTTTAGCTAACACTTATCACTTGTATTTGCGACCCGGCATGAAGCTTTTAGAGCAGGTGGGTGGAGTCCATCGCTTGATGAACTGGCCACGTCCCATCTTAACCGATTCTGGCGGTTTCCAAGTTTTTTCTTTGGCTAAATCTCGGGGTGGTCCGGGGATAAAAATTGGCGACCAGGGAGTCAAATTTCATTCTTACTTGGATGGCAGTTTGCACACATTTAATCCCCAAGTGGCGATTGAAGCTCAACGAACTATTGGGGCCGACATGATGATGGCTTTTGATCAGTGCGCAGAAGATAAGACTGATAGAAAAATTCATCAGCAAGTTATTCAAAGGACTCAGGCTTGGGCCGAGCAGGCGGTAGAGGTTTGGGAGAAACACGGACGGTTAAGTGTCTATGGAGATTACCAAGCTTTGTTTGGCATTGTGCAGGGTGGGCAGTATTTAGACTTGAGGACAAGGGCGGCGGCTGAATTGATGAAACTGCCTTTTGATGGTTTGGCGGTGGGCGGTGAAACCATTGGTTTTAACATGGAGGTCAGCCGCCGCATTATGACTGCTATGGATGAAGTCTTACCCAAAGATAAACCTCGCTATGCCATGGGTTTAGGCCGGGATCCTCAAGATGTGATTGATGCCATCACGGCTGGTTTTGACATGTTTGATTGTGTGGGTCCGACTCGTTTAGCTAGAAACGGAGCACTTTTTCATGGTAACTTAGTAGTTAAACAAGGACGTCCAACATTTGTATCAGAATTTGATAAAGCCCGACTCAGAATTGGCAGTCAATGTTTCGCTAAAGATACCAGTCCAATTCAAACAGATTGCGGTTGCGCCACTTGCCGGGCAGGTTATTCCAGAGCCTATTTACATTATTTGTATGGGCAGAAAGAATTAAGTTACTATCGTTTAGCTACCATTCACAATCTGTGGGTGATGACTAATTTGACTGGGCAACTCAGACAGTTAATACTTACTTCTAAAATCAAAGAGTAGGGGAGTATGGAAAATCGACTGCATCCGCAGGGCAATCATCGAGGTATTCAAGCTCGTTCAGTCAGTAGATTCTGGACTCTACTGAGGATTGGTCGCTGGCTAAGTTTGAGTTTGGTGGGTTTGGTTCTAGGAGTAGTGATTATTTTTCTGATTGGACCTGGTTTAGGCTATGAACTGATGCAAAATAAAAGCCAAGTTTCAACCTTGGTTTTTCCTTTGATCACCAATCAATCTCAATCTAATCTTCTGATTATCCAAGCTGGTCATAATTTAGAATCAAGTCGAGTTTGGGTGATTGATGGTGCTTTGGATGTTAAAGTGCCGGGCGGTTATGGTCAGTATCAGTTGGGAGCTGTCTGGCCTTTACTTGAACTTGACGCCAAAGATGAAGCTTATCAGCGAGCAGTCTTGAGTTTTGTGTTGCGACAACCGATTGCTCAAGTCTTACCAATTAAAACTCAAGGTGATTTGATTGGTTGGCCTCTTCTGCTGGAAGTTTTAAAAGTTGGATTGACTGATCCAAGCTATTCAAGTTATGAACGCTGGTTACTGCTTAAAACCAGTTTGATATTGCGCGCCAACTTGCCAACTCAAATTACCAAAATCAATCACCTGGATGAATTAATGACCACTGTCCGGTCTGACCCGCCGGCTTTTGCTAACTGGGCTGATGAGTGTGGTATTGCAGTCATGAACGCCACAGAGTTGGGTGGTTTGGCTAACCAATATGGTCAAATTTTAGAGTCGAATGGAGCCTATGTAGTTAGAGTTGATGATGCTGGTCAAACACTGGAAAAATCATTTGTGATTTTAGATACTCGTCACTTTGATACCTGCCTACCAGTTAGCCACCTGTTGAGCCAACTCTTACCGATGAAAATTGACATCACTCGCGCTAGTGATGTCTACCAAACCTACCGCACACCCGTGGTGGTGTTGTTGGGCCAGGATGTAGAGAAATTTTTGGAAGCCTACTAAAACCGCTAGGGCATAGCTGCCACATTGGGATTGATTTCTTCCTGAACATCTTCAGATTTTTCTGAATCAGGTTTGAAAACATCTGTGACTGGTGTATCGTCGATCAGAATGCTCTCATCAATTTCATCATTCATAATGGCAATAAATTTGCCAGGAGGAAAGGAGTGAATGTTTTCATTTCTTTTTGATCTTTTCGTTTCTTGCAGATAAACACTGCAAGAAGTATCTGTGACTGATCTGACTAAGCAACCATATTCATTGCCCTGAGTGATGAGCTTACAGAGTCTAAAAGATAAATCTTCTGGTAAAGCTCCCACATACTGATCATTAACCTCAATGGAGATGTAGCGTTTTTTTCTGACTAGCTCGCAAGATGAGCCTACGCATAAAGACTGAAGCACACTTTTTCCAGCCAACCGATGTAGTTCGACCACTTTAGTTTTGCCAGGTTCTTCGATAAATTGTTGCTTGCTAAAGATAGGAGCCGATAAAGAATTGTGATTGTTGAGTTTGGCCAAATGTTTCTTGGCAATCAAGTTGTGTCGATCGATAGCTAGAACTTGTTTGAAAGCTTTGACCGATTTGGCGGTTTGTTTGGATTGAGCATAAGCCACCCCAATGCGATTAAGAGCGTTAACATTGTTGGGTTCAAGTTCTGTAATTTGCTGATTGATATCCAAAGCTTGTTGCCAGTTGCCACATCTGGCGGCAGAGATAGCGACAGCTTTGAGTTGTTTAAGTGTTGGCATAGAAAAGATTGTTTAATGTCTGCAGAAGAATACAGATCATCAGGTGACTTGTCAACTAAGACTTTTTCACACATTGTTTTTTATTTCGCAGAAAGTCTAGTGATTTGATACAATGGGCTTCAAACGACTTAACTACTAAGTACTCAATCGGAGGTGATATATGTCCGGTCATAGCAAATGGAATAACATCAAAAATCGCAAAGGGGCAGTTGACGCTCAAAAGAGTAAAGATTTTGCTCAAGTCACCAAGCAAATCAGAATGGCAGTCAAAGAAGGTAAGTCTGGTGATCCTCAGTTTAATTCCACTTTACGATCGGCTTTGGATAAAGCTCGAGCAGTCAACTTGCCCAAAAATAAAGTGGCGATTGCTATTGAAAGAGGTTTAGGTAAGTCTGCTTCTGGAGCTTTACTTCAGGAAATCTTGTACGAAGGCTTTGGACCTGGAGGAGTGGGTTTGTTAATTCAGGCTGTGACAGATAATCCCAATCGAACCAGCGCAGACATCAGATTTACCCTTTCTAAATCTGGAGGCTCATTGGGTAGTCCTGGTAGTGTGTCATACCTTTTTGAGAGAACTCCTCAAGGTTTTATTTCTAAATTACCCCTATCTGTTGAGGCAGACCAGGCTCAACAACTAGTGGGGTTAATTGATGCTTTAACAGAGATTGAAGATGTAGAAGACGTTTATACCACGGTCACTTTAACAGAGACAGATTAGACGAATAGACTTTCTACGAAATAAAAAACGAGTTAATTATGTTCAAATTTTACTTTATTTCGCAGAAAGTCTATTAATATGAGACGACGCGAAAAGTTTGTCATCACAGCTCTTTTGTTAAGCGGTTTGTTTCTGGGTATCCAGTACACAAATCTCAACTTACGAGGCATTGGAGTAGGTCTATTCGGTCTAATTGTCTACTTAGTGGCCACTTGGGCCTTGTCTGATGATTTAGATCCCCACGAGCGGTTAACAATTGTACCTTTTCCAGCTTTATTTGCCGTTGGTTTAGCTTGGTTTTATTTTCTGTTACCCACCACCATTTTAAGTCGGTTGTTGGTGGCCGGTTTGTTTAGTGTGGGTATTTATGCCATTTTGTTGTCTGCCAATATATTCTCGGTGGCTAAAGGTCGGACTATTCAACTATTGTATGCGGCTCATGCCGTTTGGTTGTTTTTTACTCTGCTGACGTCTTTGTTGTTTGCCAATACTATTTTTACCCTCAGACTGCCAGTTTACCTAATTGCCACATTGATTTTTATTTCCCATGCACCTCTGGTTTTTATGTCACTTTATGCGGTCAAACTTCAGGAAAGTATTAATTCTGAAATGATCTGGACAAGCCTACTGGTGAGTTTGATTGTGACCGAGCTAGCAGTTTGTTTGGCATTTTTTCCTTTCTCAGTTTGGTTTTCTGCCTTGTTTATTATGTCTCTGGTCTATATTAGTTTGGGCGTGGTCCAGAGCTTACTCAAGGAAAGACTTTTTACTCGAACTTGGCGTGAATACTCTCTGGTAGCGGGCTTTGTGATTTTGCTATTTATATTAGCTTTTCCAGGTAAATAAGTAACGTGCCAGATGCATGGTTTAAAGTCAGTTATAATAGACTTGTCGCGAAATAAGGGCAATGGCTACTTATGGCATCTTTTATGCATTTTCTTTGCTGGTTCTTCCTCAACCAGCATTGGCTGCTATCGTCATCAGAATCAACGAAAATGCTATAAAATCTATCCATAATTAACTCATTTCTTATTTCGCGACAAGTCTAATAACTATTACCGCAATATTTGCGTGAATAGAGCAGGGGATTGAAAGACCTTGTTTTGAGGTCGTTTTAGCCCTAAAATTCAAAGTTTGGAAAATAGATGTCAGAAATTGGGTAATTGATTGGATCTTAAATAAGAAATGAATAATAATTTGTAAATTATTAATTTAGAAAGATTTCACAAGAGTTGTGCAGAGTAGGGGCTAACAAAATTTTACCCTGGTAGCCAGAAGGGAACTAGAGTAGGTGATATGGTTTGATATACTAGGTGAATGTGGATAACTTTATTTGTTATAGGACACAATTCCAGATCTAGATCTGGTGGATTCTTGATAACTTTGTAAGTATTCAGGCCGTGAATCACGATCTAAATGCAAGAAATATTTCACAAGCCACCAGTTATTTAAACATGTTGACCTGTGGTTACCTCTGGTAGGTTGGGGCAACGCACAAAACCCGAAGCCTGATTCCTCTGGACAACTTCACCCTACCAGATATGACGCCTGGTAAAATTAATGATTCCAGGGGTGACATCTGGAGAGAGGTAAAAAGCCACTCTTGGGCATGGGCAGAGATTTAGAGGTTAAGTCCCAGTAGAGTTAAGGTAACACGCGCAGGTGACAAGTATCAAAGATATATGAAAATATTATTTTAGCCTCTTCCCTAGAAGGAGAGATGTTGGCAAAACCTCAAATCTGTTATGTCGCACAATATTACTTTTGCGACGCAGACTATTGATGAAAGCCTGGTAGATCTGGTGACTCTGTTTTGACTTCTCAAGTTGAAATTTATGTTCCAGTGCGCATGTATCTGGTATTTATGGTTTACCAGCCTGCTCTAGCTTTGATCGGTGTCTTCCTAAATGCTCTTTGGTCGTTTTTTTCTGATGTGAGAGCTGACAGTGATTTTGATGGTTTTTCTTTGAAATTAGCTACTACCGGTTTGTCACCCAAGTATTGACGATACATTGTAAGGTATAAGGGAGAAAAAGCCGATTTTAGACCATCTAATGGGCTTATGGCTAGAAGGCATTTGATAATAGATTGATACATCAAGTAGAAATACAAATGATGAATATGGAATAATCTTAAGAATGATTTTAGATACCTCTTTTTAGCCTGTGGCTTTGAAAAGTCTGTTTTTGGTTGATTGGACCCATTTGTTTGTTTAGTTAAATCATCGTTGGTTGAGGTGGTTTGGTTGGTGTCTAACGAAGTTCGATAGTTAGATTGTCAAACTTCGTTGTAACAAGCTTTAAGCTATTGTTTAGTGGGTTGTTTCTGGTTTGTGGTTTGCTAAATTTGGTTGCTGAATTGTCAAAGTCAGTGGTTAAAAGTAAGTAGTTGTTGTTAAGTGAGTTGGTTTGGTTGGTAACTCACTAATTAGGTTACAAAATTATCAGTCTTAGTATCAACAAGCAATCGGCATCACAACAGTTCTGTCATCTTGGTATTAAGATGCAGGCAACGACCCTTTTTGGTTAAAAAACTATTGATGAATATAACAAAACATATCAAAATGTAACATCAGAAACCATTGATACATCAGGCTTTATCTCGAGAAGACCGTTTTAGCAGAGTATTGCCCACTCTGCTAGAGTCTTATATAATATGAGCATGGCGATTTCCACTCAACCGGCCTTAGCTTTACAAACATTTCTTGAGTACTTAGAGGTGGAAAGAAATGTCTCCCGCTTAACAATTCGTAACTATACCTACTACTTGAAACGTTTCTGTACCTGGTTTCTGGATCAAGGTATGACTGATCTTAAGCAACTTGATCAAGAACTGGTGCACAAGTACCGAGTTTACCTGGCTCGCTACATATCTAGGAATGGTCAAACCCTATCAAAACGGACACAAAGCTATTATACAATAGCCCTGCGATCGTGGTTAAAATTTTTGATTAAAAATGACGTGCCGGTACTTCATCCGGAGAAAATTGATCTGCCCAAGGCTGAATCTCACCAGATGAAGTTCCTGAATATCGAAAAAGTCGAGAGACTGTTGTCTCAACCCCTACTCTCGAGTAAAGCAGGTCTGCGGGATAAGGCTATTCTTGAAGTCCTCTTCTCTACCGGCTTGAGGGTGAGTGAGCTGGTGGGTTTGAATCGAGATAGAATTGATCTAAATAGCCGAGAGTTTGGGGTAATTGGTAAAGGTCGACGGCCTCGAGTGGTTTTTTTGAGCGAACGAGCTGCCGTCTGGTTAGATCGTTGGTTGTTGTCTAGACGCGATAACTGGTCACCAGTCTTCATCAGGTTTTCTGGATCACAACCGGACTTGTTAGCCGATGGCGAGAACACCAGGTTAACATCCAGAAGTGTCCAACGCTTGGTTGATAAGTATTGCAGACAAGCTCGACTGCCCATCAAGATTACACCTCATGGTATCAGGCATAGTTTTGCGACTGACCTCTTATCTAACGGCGCATCGATTCGAGATGTTCAAGAGATGTTAGGTCACAAAGATATTGCGACAACTCAGATTTATACGCATGTCACCAGGCCAAAACTGCGGGAAGCTCATGGTAAGTACCATACCGATTTATAGCCATTTGTTCAAATTTGATGATCAGTTTTGCTTAGCAGTCATCGTTAGACAGCGCCAATTGGGTGTTTTGGGTAAACTTGCCTATATATCGGTCTTATCTCATGATACTATTATCGAACTTTTACTAGCCTTTAATAGACTTGTCGCGAAATAAGGGCAATGGCTACTTAAATTAACTCATTTCTTATTTCGCGACAAGTCTAATTTATGGTAAAAACGGCTAATCTTGAGTTGGCCCTGGGGATAAAATCAGAAATTGTTTTAAATGGGGACTTAGGGTGAGAAATCCCCCACTCTCCCCTGCTCTTTTGTTATATTTGTATATAAAATGATATAAAGAATAAAGGTATTGATACATATAGATGATGATAATCAGTATCAATATCTATCAAAACATAAATAAAGAATACAAACCCTTGGATCCCCGCTACGCGAGGATGACTGACGCCACTGGATCCCCGTGTCCCCGACAAGTCGGGGCCACGAGGATGACACGGTGCGAGGATGACAAGTCCCCGGTACGCGAGGACATCTGCTACAATACCGAATTGTAATAAGGTGATTTATTGGGCCTGTAGCTCAGTTGGCTAGAGCACCTGCATGGCATGCAGGGGGTCAGGGGTTCAAGTCCCCTCAGGTCCACCCATCCTACGCCAAGGCTACGAATGGCTGTTGTTCACCCATCCTACTACGCCAAGGCTACGAATGGCTGTTGTTCACCCATCCTACTACGCCAAGGCTACGAATGGCTGTTGTTCACCCATCCTACTACGCCAAGGCTACGAATGGCTGTTGTTCACCCATCCTACGCCAAGGCTACGAATGGCTGTTGTTCACCCATCCTACGCCAAGGCTACGAATGGCTGTTGTTCACCCATCCTACTACGCCAAGGCTACGGATGACTGTCGCCCACTACTCATCTTCTTCCATCTGTTTGAAAGTGAGAGCCACTGCCACGACCTTGTCGGCCGGCTTGAGGCGCATCAGAATTACGCCTTGAGTTGGTCTGGTCAAAATAGGAATTGACTTCTTAGTCAGAGGCAATTTAATGGTTTGACCCTCTTTGGTAGTGATAACCACATCTTTGTGATCTTGATTAACATTGCGGGCGGCGGCTACGGGACCAGTCTTGGGAGTAATATCAGAAACCTTAACCCCTAAACCAGATCTTTTTTGAACTGGATATTGGCTAAGTTTGGTGCGTTTGCCTAAACCATTTTCTGTAATTACCAGTAGTTCGCCAATGTCTTCGTCTTTACTGCCATGAGGAATGACTTCTACACCGACCACATAATCCTCTTTTTTGATAGTAATACCCTTGACTCCTTTGGTATCTCTATGAGAAGATTTGACTTCTTGTTCGGAAAATCTGATGCATTTGCCTTGGTGAGTGATAAGCATCATGTCGTCTTGGCCAGAAGTCAATTTACCAGCCACTAATTCATCTCCAGAGTTCAAGGTGATGGCAATAATGCCGTTTTGGCGAATGTTTTGATACAGGCTAACAGCCGTCTTCTTGACTAAACCCTTGCGAGTTGAAAGTGTCACGAATTTATCTTGATCCTTGGCTTCATCAATGATGAGCAGAGAGTGAATGGTTTCGTTGGTCTGCAGGTTGACGATGTTGACCACGGCTGTACCTTTAGCTTGGCGACTGCTGGTGGGAATCTCGTAGACTTTTTGTTTAAAGACTCGGCCTTGATTAGTAAACATGTAAACTGTGTCGTGAGCCTCTGCCGAAAGCAAAGCTTTGACCACATCTTCATCTTTCATTTTAAGACCAACTTTGCCCTTGCCACCTCTGGATTGAGACCGGAAAGTACTGGGATTGAGACGCTTAATATAACCGGTTTCGGTTAAAGTGATGACGGCTGGTTCGTTAGGCACCAGATCTTCTTGGCTAAACTCACCAATCTTACCCTTAATCAATTTGGTGCGTCTGGCATCGGCATATTGGAGTTTGAGTTGATTAGTTTCCTCGGCAATGACTTTGAGAATAGCTTTGGGGCTTTGGAGCAAGGTCATGAGTTGTTTGATAGTGGCTTGAATGGCCTGATACTCGTCTTCAATTTTTTGCCTTTCCAGGGCGGCCAAACGCTTAAGTTGCATTTCTAGGATGGCAATGGCTTGAATTTCCGAAAGTCCAAATTTAGACATGAGTTGGGTTCTGGCCACATCGGTGTCGGCACTTTTGCGGATGGTATCAATCACATCATCTAAATTTTTGAGAGCAATTAACAAGCCTTCTAGAATATGAGAACGCTCACCGGCGGCTTTGAGTTCGTATTGACTGCGTTTGACTATCATCAATTGCCGATGGCAGATGAACTCGATCAAGATTTGGCGAATATTCATGAGTTGAGGTGTACCTTCACTGTTGAGGGCCACCATGTTCATGGGGAAGCTAGTCTGGAGTTCGGAGTACTTGAGGAGTTTGTTTAAAACCACTTTAGGTCTGGCATCTCGTTTGAGATCGATCGTGATCGTCATACCCTTGCGGTCTGAGTCATCATTCAAGTCTCTGATACCCACAATTTTCTTATCTCGGACAAGACCAGCAATCTTGATTAACAAACGAGCTTTGTTCACTTGGTAAGGTAGTTCGGTAATAATAATTTGGTGACCAGTCTTGGATTCTTCAATCCTAGCTTTAGCTTGGATCAGCACCTTGCCTTTGCCAGTTTCGTAGCCCTCTTTAATGGCCTTGAAATCATAAATAATACCTCCGGTGGGGAAATCTGGTCCATGAATCAGCTCCATGATGTCGTCAATACTGGCAGTGGTCTCAAAATTGCCCGCTAATTCTTGGGAATCTGCGTCAATTACCTCTTGAACTGTGACCTCTTTTTTAGTATTTGGTGGTGAGGTCAGAGTTGATTGACCCTTTTCAATCACGGTCCCGATAGCATCGCAGACTTCGCCTAAATTATGAGGGGGAATCTTGGTAGCCATACCCACGGCAATACCCTCACTGCCCATCAACAGCAAATTAGGTAATTTAGCGGGCAAAACTGTGGGTTCTTGCAGCGAGCCATCAAAGTTGTCGGTAAAAGGCACGGTATCTTTATCCAAGTCGGCCAGCAGTTCACTAGTGATTTTTTCTAACCTAGCTTCGGTGTACCTCATGGCAGCTGGACTGTCGCCATCAACTGAGCCAAAGTTACCTTGGCCATCAATCAAAGGATAACGCATGGAAAAATCTTGAGCCAACCTGACTAGCGCCATGTAAACAGGGGCATCACCATGGGGGTGGTATTTGCCCAGCACGTCTCCCACAATTCTGGCTGATTTTTTATAACTACTGGAGTGATGAATGCCAGTTTTGTACATAGAGTACAGAATCCGCCGGTGGACTGGTTTCATACCATCTCTAACGTCAGGTAAAGCTCTGGAAACGATGACACTCATGGCGTAATCCAAGTAGGATTTTTTCATCTCATCTTCAATTGAGATGTACTTAAGCTTGCCAAATCGACTTTCTTGAGTGGTGCCAATCAAAGATTCTCTGCTGGGCTGGGCAGTGGCATCAGTTTCTTCTGGTAGCTGGTTGGTTTGGTCTGGGTCTTTAATCATATGGTTTATTTTTGGAGGGCCTTTTCGAGAGCCGGTACGATTTCTTTTTTGCGAGATAGTTTGGGTCCAATATCCAGCACGTGGTTTTGGACTTGCCCACCAAAGGCTTTGACTGCCACTGTGGCTTCCAAATCTGAGGGCAGAAGTAGTTTAGTGTTAACTTGCAGAATGTCAGTCACAGCCATTACCACCAGATCAAGTTTCATATCTTGGCGGACTTTTTCCAGAGCGGCAATCAGTTCTGATTGCCGCTCTTCAAGTAACTTGGTTTGTTCGACAGTTTCGACTTGATTAATAAAAACTTTCTGATGGTTCATCTCCAAAACTTTGTAGTCATTGGTAGCTAATTGATCTGCTGATAAACCTGCCACATTGGATTTAGCTTTAAAAATATCTAAGGTTAAAGCCTCGATATCGTCAATGCCAGCCAGTTTAGCTAACTCTTGAGCTTGGTCGCGATCTCGATTAGTACAGGTAGGTGATTTGAAACCAAGTGTGTCAGACAGGATGGCGGATAACATTAAACTGGCCAGTGGTTTATCTGGTTGAACTTGGCTTTGTTGCATTAAATAGAAAACAATGGTGGTTGATGAACCCCAAGTTTTGAAAGTCATGTAAATGGGAGAAGCTAAATTAAGATGAACTTTATGGTGATCAATGATGTCCACAATTTGGGTTTCATCCAAGTTTGGCAAGCGCTGACTGGCTTCGTTGTGATCCACTAGCACCACCTGATCATCTGGACCAATGTCTTGAGCAGTGATTTGAGCTGGGGGTGTGACTCCGAAGCGCTCAAATAGATACTTAGTTTCACCGTTCAAAGGTCCGGCGGTGACTGCTTGAGGATCTAGATACTCAAAACACTTTTTTTGTTGGTATAAATACTCCAAACCAAGAGCCGCCACTACCGAGTCAGTGTCGGGTTGGATGTGACCTAAAATGAATGTTTTTGGCATCAGGTTCCTTTTTAATTTAGATATCCAAGTTAGCTAGTTTGGCGTGAGTTTGAATAAACTTCTTTCTGGGTGGCACGTCGTCACCCATCAGGGTACTAAAAATGGTATCGGCTTTATCGGCATCTTCAATAGTAATGCGTTTTAAGATTCTTGTTTTGGGATTCATAGTGGTGTCCCAGAGTTGCTCTGGGTTCATCTCACCCAAACCTTTGTAGCGCTGAAGTGAGACTTTGGCATTGGGCTGTTTAATGAGGGCCGACTGAGTGACAGTTTCCCGTTCTTCCTCCGAGTAAGCATACTCAACTTCTTTGCCGACCGTGACTTTAAACAAAGGTGGCATGGCTACATACAAGTAACCTTGTTTGACTATTTCTGGTAAGTGGCGGAAGAAAAAAGTTAGACCTAGAGTAGTGATATGTTCGCCATCAACGTCGGCATCATTCATGAGAATAATCCGGTGGTAGCGCAGTTTTTCTGGCTTGAAAGTATCACCAATGCCAGCTCCTAAAGCTATGACTAAGTTTTTAAGTTCTTCAAAAGCCACCACTTTATCGAGTCGGGCGCGTTCGGTATTGAGAATCTTGCCTCGTAGGGGAAAGATAGCTTGAAATTTACGATCCCGACCTTGTTTGGCACTGCCACCAGCACTATCTCCCTCCACAATGTAAACTTCGCTTTCGGCGGGGTCCCGACTTTGACAGTCGGCTAATTTGCCGGGTAAGGAACTGCCTTCAAATAAACCTTTGCGAATGACTGCATCTTTGGCGGCCCTAGCCGCCATTCGAGCCCTAGCGGTGAGCATGATTTTACTAATAATGGCTCTGCCAGCATCGGGATTTTCCTCAAGAAAAGTGGTAAAACCTTCTTTGAGAACTTGGTAAACTGCCGATTGGGCCTCGGAATTATTAAGTCTGGTTTTGGTCTGAGATTCAAACTGCAAATCATTGGATGGCATCTTGACGAACACTACTGCCGCCAAACCTTCTTTCAAATCTTCGGCCGAGAAAGTTTCTTTTTCTTTAATCAAGTTGTGAGCTTCGGCGTAATCTCTAACCACTTTGCCCAGGGCCATTCGGAAACCATTAACGTGAGTCCCCCCATCAGAAGTGTGAATCACATTCACAAACGACTCCAACTTTTCGATATAAGAATCGTTGTATTGGAGAGCAATCTCGATGCCGATTCTCTTTTTGGTGACTTCGTCTTGCCAGTCATCAGAAATGTAGACAACTTGATGAATAGGTTTGCGAGTCATATTGATATGTTCGACCAATGACCGAATGCCACTTTCAAAGTAGAAATGCTGATGTTTCTTTTCGATTAAATCGTTAAATTGAAAGTAGATGCCTGCCATCAAGTAGGCGCGATCTTTGATGATGGAAACTAGGGTTTTGTGACCAAATTGGGTGGTGGAAAAAATTATGTCGTCTGGCACAAATTTGATGAGGGAGCCCGTTTCATACTTTATAAAATCGACCGATGAATCGGGAAAAAGACTGATGACTTCTTCTTGCTTGATGGTTTTGACTGAAAATTTAGGAAAACCTTGGTGATAAAGTTGATAGTAGTATTTTTTATTTCTTTTAACCACTACTTGCAGGAGAGCAGATAGGGCGTTGACGGCTGATGAACCCACCCCATGCAGACCACCCGAGGCTTGATAGGCGGTGTTCTCAAACTTGCCTCCGGCATGAAGCTTAGTCATGACCACTTCCAGAGCCGAAACTCCGGATTCGTGCATATCAACTGGAATACCTCGACCATTATCAACCACGGTGATAGCTTCTTCACCCAGCTTGATGTTCTTTTTGGCTAAAGCCTGCTCTGCTTCCCCAACTTGGGACCTGAAAAGCTGAATAATTTTGCCATAACCAGCCAGGGCTTCGTCCACAGCGTTATCCAAAATCTCTTTAGACAGGTGGTGCAGACCCTTGGCATCAGTCGAACCAATATACATGCCTGGTCGCTTGCGAACAGGCTCCAGCCCCTCTAGGACTTTAATTTCGGCGGCTTGGTAATTTGATTTGTTTTGCAGAGTCATATTTGTTGAGCAAATTTGTCATTCCCCCCGCCCAAGCGGGGGGAATCCACTGAATCCCCGCTACGCGAGGATGACATTTCCCCGCCAGTGCGAGGATGTAAGTAACCGTTTCTCTTATTTCACTACAAGTTTAATAGTTTAACACACTAGAACGTTTTTTCGAAGCTGTCGACAGTCCGGCAATTTGAAAAAACACAGCTTCTAGGACTAGACGTAGATTAACATTTTCCTCGAGTAAACTCAAGCCCCGAAGTAACAATTGGGCATGGTGAGTAGTCTGGTTGGTGGCAGGCAGTTGGTGAATCTCCTCAAGTAGCTGATTGAGCATGGCCATGGCCGCGGATCGGTCTTTTTGCCCGCTACTGAGTTTGATGATTTGACTGGCTGAAGCTTTTGAAAGCTCTGAGTAGTGCCAATCTGAATCTGGAGATATGAGGGTTTGAGTTTCAGCTTGAGTCATGTTAATCAGCTGACAGCGAGAAGTAATGGTGGGCAGGAGTTGGTTGGGGTGGCTGGTAACTAGAATTATTTGAGAATGATGAGGCGTTTCTTCTAGTATTTTAAGCAGGGCGTTTTGAGCTGGTAAAGTTATTTGGTGAGCGTTCAGCAAAATAATTCTCTGTAATCCAGAGCTCAAGCCGGCATACCCAAGTCCGGTGGTGATTTGTCTGACTTGTTCAATGCCAATCCCCTCGCCCGACTGATTAAACCAAGTTAAGCTAGTGGTTGGAACTGGGCCGATATAAGCCAAGGCTACTTGAAATTGATCCCGGTGAGTTGAAGACTGCAAAATAACGGGCAGTTGGAATGAGTGTGAGGAAGTCTGAGGCATGAGTTGATAATCCAATTGTATGTTGTTTTAATTTCTTCTATACTAGACTCGTTGTGAAATAAAAAATGAGTTAATTATGCTTAAATTTTATTTCATTTTAGTTATTTCTGATGCCGATAGTAGTCTATACTACTTGAGAAAGAAGAAATAATCTAAAATGTTTAAAAGAAGGCTTAAGTGACCATTTCTTTATTTCGCAATGAGTCTATGACTAGTATAGCTTATGCCTGATCAGCCTGCCACTCAACCAGTTAGTGTTGTTCGTGACCAACCAGTTGTTGGTCAAACAGCGCTGGTTGTTAAACCACCAGCATTGGCAACTGATGCCATCCAATCCCCTGCTCCAGCCGATCAGTTTGCCAAACTTCAAGCAGTCAAACCACAGGCCCAAGCCATTATTCTGCCCGGTGACACTAAGTATGTGACTTTGCTGGATGCTTTGGTGGAAGCTGGGGCGATTGATGCTGGTCGGTCTAATGAACTTCTGGCTGAACACATTCGGTCTGGTCGGACTATTGAAGACCTAGTCACGGAAAAAAAAGAAGTTACTGCCGATGTCTTGACTCAAGCCAAAGCCAAGTTTTATAAAATCCCCTATGTTAATTTATCTCTAGTGGGTATTTATCCTGAGGCTTTGGGCAATTTATCCGAGAGTTTAGCTCGCTACTACAAAATGTTGCCTTTTGCCTACTCGGCAGAAGAAAATTCTCTGTCTGTAGCCATGGAAAATCCTTTGGATTTAACGGCGGTAGATTTTGTGGAACAAAAAACTGGCTTGAAACTTAAAACCTACTACGCGCCTCCGGAAGAAATTGAGCGCAAGTTAGCCGAAAATTATTCGCAGAGTTTGTCGAGTGAAGTCCAGTCAGTTTTGGAACAGACTAAAAGTGACAAAAAAACCAGACAAGAAATTGAAGACTTAAGCGCTATTTCTGGAGGCACGATTAGGCAGGCGCCAATCAATAAAATTGTCCAAACAATTTTAAGTTTTGCCCTCAAATCGCGAGCTTCGGATGTGCATATTGAACCCCAAGAAGAAAAAACCAGGGTTCGGTATCGAATTGATGGCATTTTGTCCGAGAAATTAATCTTGCCCAAAACGGTTCATGATGCGGTCATCTCTAGAATTAAGATTTTATCTGGTCTAAAAATTGACGAACGCCGGGTGCCTCAGGATGGTCGATTTGATTTTGAATCTGGTGGTCAACAAGTGGACCTGAGAATTTCTACCTTACCCACCATTCATGGTGAAAAAGTGGTCATGAGGTTGTTAAAGAAAAACTCATCAGTCCCAACCATGGAAGAACTGGGTTTAACCAATCTGTCTTTGAGGCATATGAGGGATGCCATCAAAGTTCCGCATGGGATTGTTTTAATCACTGGACCAACTGGTTCTGGTAAAACCACAACTTTGTATTCTCTACTCCATACCATCAATACTCCCAGAGTTAACATTATGACTTTGGAAGATCCAGTTGAGTATCAAATGCCAGGAGTTAATCAAGTTCAAGTTAATCCTCCAGCCGGATTGACTTTTGCTTCTGGTTTGAGGTCATTTTTAAGGCAAGACCCCAACATTATTATGGTAGGTGAGATTCGTGACTCCGAAACAGCCGGTTTGGCAGTTCAGGCGGCCCTAACTGGTCACTTGGTGTTTTCAACCCTGCATACTTCTTCGGCGGCGGGCGCTATTCCTCGGTTGATCGATATGGAAGCCGAACCATTCTTGTTAGCTTCTTCGATGACCTTGGTAGCCGCTCAGCGCATCGCCCGCCGCATCAATCCAAAATATAAAGAAACATATAAACCTGAGCCAGCAGTTTTGGAAGATATCAAAAATGTATTGGGTGGACATTTGGCTAATTGGTTGAAACAGCAGAATAAAACCGAGGCGGACATTGTCCTGTATCGAGCTAAGACTGACCGGCCAGAAACTGAGCCCGAGTACATGAGCCGAGTGGCTATTTTTGAAGTCATGAGGATGAATGAAGAAATTGGCCGATTGATTATGGCAGAAAAACCAGCCATAGAGCTGGAAAAAGCCGCTATCAAAAATGGTATGCTACTTATGAAGCAAGATGGATATATCAAGGTCTTGGAAGGTCTAACGACTATCGAAGAAGTTTTGAGAGTAGCCCAAATTTAGGAACAATTATGAACATTCACGATATTTTAAGCTTAATGGTCAAGCAAGGTAGCTCTGATCTACATATCATGGTGGGTGTACCACCAACTATTCGGACTCATGGCGAGTTAACACCTCTGCCTGATTTGCCAGGCTTATCTCCCCAGCAGGTTGAAACCCTGCTTTTCCCCATCATGACCCAGGAACAAAAAGATTATGTCAAGGTCAATAAAGAATTGGATTTTGGCTACCAATTTCAAGACTCAGCTCGGTTTAGAGTCAATGTTTATCACTCCAAAGGTGATTTGGCCGGAGCTTTGAGATTAATTCCAGCTCAAATCAAGAGTATTGATGAACTCAAACTCCTGCCTTTTTATCATGAGTTTACAAAATATAATCAAGGTTTAGTTTTAATCACTGGCCCAACCGGTGAGGGTAAATCGACCTCACTAGCGGCCTTAATTGATGAAATTAATACTCTACAAGCCAAGCACATAATTACCATTGAAGATCCAATCGAGTTTGTGCATCAACCCAAGAAAAGTATTATCTCGCAACGCGAAATTAATCATGATACTCATAGTTGGGACGTAGCCTTGCGGTCTGCCTTGAGAGAAGATCCAAATGTGGTTTTGGTGGGAGAAATGCGTGACTTTGAAACAATTGCGGCGGCCATTACCATTGCCGAAACTGGTCACTTGGTATTTGCCACCCTCCATACAGCTACCGCCGCCGAGACCATTGACCGAATCATTGATGTTTTCCCCGCGGTTCAACAACAACAAATTCGTCAGCAATTAGCCAGTACTATTAAAGCAGTAGCTTCACAAAGATTGGTGCCTGCGGTTAATGGTGGTCGGGTAGCAGTTTCCGAAATCATGATCGCCAACCATGCCGTGCAGAATCTAATTCGAGAAGGTAAGACCTTTCAGATTGATACTATTATGCAAACCGGTTCCGCTCAAGGTATGATATTATTTGAAGCTCATTTACTGCAGTTGGTCCAACAAGGAGTCATTACCAAAGAAGTGGCTAGATCAAGCGCTTTCCGTCTGGAAGCTATCGATCGCCTACTGGGCAATAGTGAATAAATTTTAGACTTGTAGCGAAATAAGAAACGAGTTAATTATGTATAGATTTTATAGCATTTTAGTTGATTTTGATGACGATAGTAGCCAGAGCTACTTGAGGAAGAAAAAGCATCTAAAATGCATAAAAGATAGTATAAGTAACCGTTTCCTTTATTTCGCTACAAGTCTATTATATGGCATTTTTTAAATACACAGCCAAAAACAACACTGGCGCTACGGTCAAAGGACAAGTGGAAGCTGGCGATCTTAATCAGGCTTCTGTAGTGCTGATGGAACGAGGCATGCTGATCATTCACCTCAAGCCTCTAATAGAAGATTCACTCCTTTTTTCAATTAAATCAAAATTTGGGGGTGTGGGTCAGGATGATATTGTGAATATGACTCGCCAATTAGCCACTATGATCACGGCCGGTTTACCTCTAGCTAATGCTCTATCAATTCTAGTTTCTCAAAGTAAGCCAGAATTATCCAAGATAATGGCTACGGTCCTTCAAGATGTAGAAGGCGGTTCAACCTTTGCCAAAGCTTTAGGCAAGTATCCTAAGTACTTTTCCAGACTCTATATTCACTTGGTCGAAGCCGGTGAAACAGGTGGTGTTTTGGATCAAGTCTTGGAACGATTGGCAGTCAATTTAGAAAAAGATAAAGAGTTCAGGGCTAAGACTAAGGGTGCACTGATTTATCCAGCCATTGTGATGGTGGCCATGGCAGTCGTAGCGGTGGTGATGATGGTGTTTGTGATTCCCAATTTAACCGCTATGTATACTGATTTTGGGGCTGAACTGCCCATGTCTACCAAGATTTTGATGGGCATGTCCAACTTTATGGTCAAAACTTGGTATCTACTTCTTCTGATAGGCGGAGCGACCGGCATCTTCTTTAAGCGTTGGATTAAAACTGAAGTTGGCCAACGAGCCTATGATGGATTTATGCTCAAGATTCCTATCATCAGTAGTCTGCAACAGAAAATTATGTTGACTGAGTTTACTCGGACCATGTCTTTGTTGTTGGGTGCCGGCATCTCACTTTTGAGGGGTTTGGATATTGTGGCACAAAGTTCAAATAACATTATTTACAGAGAAGCTTTAGTTGATGTGACCAAAAAAGTTGAAAAAGGCATCATGATGAGTCAGGCCTTGAGTACTTATGATGTTTTTCCACCTATTCTCCATCAAATGGCTCACGTAGGTGAGCAGACGGGCAAACTGGATGATGTGCTGGGTAAATTATCAAGTTACTTTGAGTCCGAATCTGAGCATGCTGTTAAAAACCTGACTGCTGCTATCGAGCCGGCCATTATGGTAGTACTGGGTTTAGGTGTGGGAGCCATGGTGATTGCCATTATCATGCCTATCTATGGCTTAACCAGTCAGTTTTAAAACTAGGGCTTGCAGAGGCATATGGATTTAGTATAAAGTAGACAACAAGACGCGTAATTGGCGCGTATTAGGAGGAAAAGTTTATGAGTTTCAAACACTTACTTAAAAAAGTCCGCCAGAGTGTTGGCTTCACGATGATTGAGCTGTTAATCGTCATCGCCATTCTAGGTATTCTGGCCGTGGCGGTGCTGTCGGCTATCAATCCAATCGAGCAGATCAATCGTGGTCGGGATACAGGTACCAGGTCTGATGCCGAACAGCTGTTGGGCGCTTTGGATCGGTTCAATGCTTTTAAAGGTCACTTTGCTTGGCAGTTGGCGGAAACTCCACCAGGTGGTTTGGATTGGACATTAGTTTCTAAACTCACTTTTCTTCAAACAGAAGAAGGTGCAACTTGCCCAGTTCTATACCGCTTGAGCAATAATCCCGGAGGTCTTTGTGATGTTGGTACAGACGAGGTAAAAGGTTCTTTTATAGATAGAATAGATCTGATGGGGGAAAATAAGGGCTTGTATATTTATAAAAATGGTGGTACTTCTGCATCAAGCACATATGTTTGTTTTCTGCCTCAGTCTGATGCTTTTAAATCTGAAGCTCAAACTCGGTGTGGAGCGGCTGGAGCTGGGCTACCTACAGATTTATCTGATCAAGTTGCAGTCATCTGCAATGATGGTGCGGACGAATATTACATCTGTTTACCGTAGTTAATTTTTGATACTTCAAACCCCCAACCAGTTTCGGTTGGGGGTTTTTGTTTGTCCTCTTGCGAGGCGTATGAATTCAACACATTTTATCTTAAACTTAAACTGAATTGTTCATAAAACTAAATAGAATTAAGATTCAATGTATTAATAAACTTTTATACTATCTAACAAGAAACTTTATAAATTCAACACATTTGTTTAATTCAAACTAAATAGAATTTTGATGTTGAATATTAAATTTTGGTAGTAATTAAATCTAAACAATAAACAAAAAAAGTGCGATTTGTAGAGCGTATGAATTCAACACATCCTAACTGAGTGAAGCTGTTTGTCTGGAGTTGAATTCATCGAGTGAGCACACAAATTTAAATTAGAATTTTTGTGGAGCGAACGTATCAACAAAGCGCGTCTTTTTGAGTTTATTGTGGAATGAACGTATCCGTGAGATGTGATTTCTCAAGTTTTATGTGGTAATCTTATGGTGTTATGTTAGCTGTCTGGTCTTCAGCCTTATTATTTTTCCTGGGTGCTATTTTTGGCAGTTTTCTAAATGTGGTGATCAGCCGAACTTTGGCTGGCAAATCTTGGGTGAAAGGCCGGTCTGAATGTGACCATTGTGCTCATCAGCTAGCTTGGTACGATAACATTCCTCTCCTCTCCTTCCTAGTTTTGAATGGCAAGTGTCGATACTGCCGGAAAAAAATAGATCCGACTCACCTTCTGCTTGAAGTATTGACCGGTTTATTGTTTGTTTGGTGGTGGTGGGTGGGTTTTTTGTTTTTTAAATTGAGTCAACAACCCTTAACTTTACTCCAACCTCTTTTTTGGTTAAGCATAGGCATGATTTTGCTGGTAATTGTGGTGGCAGATCTCAAAAAAATGATCATTCCTAATGGGGCGGTGATTTTGCTAACAGTTTTAACTTTGGCTTATCGACTAATTTTAATTAAATCTGGCGTGATGCAACCAGCTGATTGGTGGGCTAGTTTGATGGCCTCTTTGGCAGTGGGTGGATTTTTCTTTGGTTTGTGGTTTTTTACCAAAGGTAAAGGTATGGGCTTTGGTGATGTCAAATTGGTTGTGCCTTTGGGCCTGTTGCTGGGTTGGCCCAGGATTCTGGTATCTTTTCAACTGGCTTTTATAATTGGGGCGGTTGTGGGTGTGGCTTTAATATTGCTTGGTAAGCACAAGCTCAAAAAACCTATTCCTTTTGGACCATTCTTAATTTTGGGAACGGTCATCGGTTTGGTCTGGGGACATCAGTTAACTGACTGGTACTTAACCCTGATGGGGTTTTAGAACTTGTAACTATTGTTTCATACCAAAATTGATAATGTTTTTTGCAGAGCGTATGAATTAAACACTTCCCACCTTAGTTAGTAGACTTGTCGCGAAATAAGGGCAATGGCTACTTATGGCATCTTTTATGCATTTTCTTTGCTTCTTCTTCCTCAAGTAGCTGAGGCTACTATCGTCATCAGAATCAACGAAAATGCTATA
>Ga0180007_10002526_pt1 | contig 21709 bp, 21 predicted proteins | sample MM_PC_MetaG_FD_121122 | JGI IMG/M metagenome (GOLD analysis project Ga0180007, IMG submission 121122) | Groundwater microbial communities from the Aspo Hard Rock Laboratory (HRL) deep subsurface site, Sweden - MM_PC_MetaG | ecosystem: Environmental > Aquatic > Deep subsurface > Groundwater... | reverse complement strand
TGAGAATATAGACATGGATTGTGCAAGTGGTATTGCGATTATTTGCGGACCGCCGATAATGATGAAATTTGCAACTAAGAAGGCGCTTGAAATGGGTTTTAAAGAAGAGAATATATATCTTTCTATGGAAAAAAACATGTCTTGTGGTATAGGCAAATGCGGACATTGCAGGTTAGGAACTTATTATGCCTGCAAGGACGGACCTGTTTTTACCTACGATAAAATAAAAAATTTCTCCAATATATGGGACTAATTATGGAAAGTCAAAACTCAAAAGTAAAAAGACAAAAATTAGAAGAAATAATTACCTCGGCACAGCAAATTCATCATGGAAAATTGAATATCAATCCAAAGAAAACTAAAGAGAAGAGATTATTCCTTGACCTTGATATTTGCTCGGCAGGCGAGTGCAAAGAGTGCGTCATTCAGTGTAGTTATTTATATCATCAACAGAAACCTGGAAATAACGGTATTGTTTCGGTAGCCGAACTTGCAACATATGCGCTTGTTTGCAGAAAGTGTGAAGAACCGCATTGTGTCAATGCCTGTCCTTTTGAAGCTCTTGAACAACAAAAAGATAAGAATAAATTATTGATAAGACATAATATGAGATGTGTCAGTTGTAAATCATGTTCTCATGCCTGTCCTTACGGAACAATATATCCGGAGAATGTTCCGTTTTTAATTCATAACTGTGATTTTTGTCTTGACAGGAGAGAACAAAAAAATGAGCCGCTGTGCATCAAGAGTTGCCCTTACGGAGCATTGTCTCTTAAAGAAAGCGATGTAGAACTTGACGAAAATACTTTTTTAGTTGGAGATAATTTAATAGTCCATTCCACACATTGGAATAGAGAAAAAGCATGATATATCTATTAGACCCTTTAATCTATCTTTTAATATATGGTTTTTTACTGACGGCTATAATGGGTTTGATAGCCAGTTGGATAGATAGAAAAGTTACTGCAAGAGTCCAATATAGAGTAGGTCCGCCGCTATTACAACCGTTAATAGATATTATAAAGTTATTAGGCAAAGAAACTCTTATCCCGGAGGGCGCTTCAAAGATCACTTTTTTAATGGCTCCCATTATTGGTTTCTCCGGTGTTGTTTTAGTGTCAACTATATTATGGATAAATAACATTGATCCGACAAAAAGTTTCATGGGGGATTTAATAGTGGTCTTGTATCTTTTAGTTGTTCCCTCTATAAGCATTATTATGGGCGGATTTGCATCAAGAAATCCTCTTGCAAGTTTAGGCGCTTCAAGAGAAATGAAACTTATTATGGGTTACGAATTGCCCTTTATTCTTGCGGTATTGGTTCCTGTAATACACACACATTCTATTAGGTTGGGAAATATTGTAAGTTATCAAGCTACTAACGGTATATTTATAGGTAGTTTATCCGGTTTTCTTGCTTGGATAGTAGTAATTCTTTGTGTGCAGGCCAAACTGGCTCTTGTTCCTTTTGATATGCCTGAAGCAGAAACGGAAATAGTAGGCGGTCCATTAATAGAATATTCAGGTAGTGGTTTGGCTGTGTATCGGCTTATGAAAAATATGATGCTTTTTACATTACCTTTTTTCGTAATGATTCTCTTCATGGGTGGATGGAAGTTTGAAGGAATATATTCTTTAACCGGACTCCTTAAATATATTGGTGTAGTTGCAATTATTACTGTGATAAGAAATACAAATCCGCGTGTCAGAATTGATCAGGCGGTAAAATTTTTCTGGGGACCGATGACTATAATTGCTATAATAGCGGTCATATTGGCCTTTTTGGGTAAATAAAGATGAGCGTAAAATTAAAAGCGTTATTAAAATCTCCGTGGGTATTTCATCTTTCTACGGGTAGTTGTAACAACTGTGATATAGAGATATTGGATTGTCTTACCCCCAGATTTGATATTGAAAGATTCGGTATGCTTTTAGCTTCAAGTATCAGGCACGCTGACGTCCTTTTGGTTACTGGTTCAGGCAACCGAAAATCCATGGAAATAGTCAAGAGACTCTATGAACAGATGCCGAAACCGGGACTTGTTGTTGCAATAGGGGAATGTGCCATGTCGCGCGGTATGTTTATTCATAGTTATAACTGTCCTGTTCCGATAGATAAGATAATACCGGTGGACGTATATATACCCGGATGTCCTCCCAAACCGGAAGCGATAATCGCCGGCGTGGTTAAGTTAATAGAGAAGTTAAATAAGAGAAAATAGATTAGTAAATAGTATATGGTAAAAAAACGAAATACAAAAGACTAAAAAGATGAAAAGAGAAGAAATTATTAAAGGTATAAAAAATAAATTCAAAAACGATATTATTGAAGTTTTTGATAAATCTCCTGCAAGGGTTTATATAGAAATCAAACCCGAGTCTATCGTAGAAATTGCACAATATGTATTCAAGGATTTAGGAGCAAGGTTCAACATAGCATCCGGAGTAGATTTAAGAAATCATATGGAGATTTTATATCATTTTCTTATTGAGGACATTAATTTATTGATTTCATTAAGAGTCAAACTTGATAAATCAAAATTAGAAATAGATTCACTTGCTAATATAATTGAAGCAACGAATTGGATTGAAAGAGAGATGTGGGAACTTCTGGGTATAACATTCAAAGGTCATCCTGATATGAGAAAACTTCTTCTTTCTGATGATTGGCCCAAAGGAGTATATCCATTAAGAGCAGATTACAAAGAATGGGACAAAAAGGCAATTAGAGATAGAGGTGTGAAATAAAAAATGGCTAAAACAATAATACCGATTGGTCCGTATCATCCTCTTCAGGAAGAGCCGGAGTTTTTTACTCTGACTGTTGAAGGTGAGAGGGTTGTAGCAATAGATGTAAATGTTGGTTATAACCATCGAGGGATAGAGAAACTTTCCGAAAGTAAGACCTTTGACCAATCTACTTTTCTTGTGGAAAGGATATGCGGAATATGTTCTACAAGCCATCCTTTTGCTTTTACGAGGGCTGTAGAAGATATCATACCCGTTGAAGTTCCGGAAAGAGCTAAGTTCATAAGGACAATAATTGCAGAAGGTGAAAGAATTCATTCGCATCTTTTGTGGTTAGGTCTTGCAGGACATTTTTTGGGATATAACACCGTTTTTATGTGGGCGTGGAAATTAAGAGAAGAAATTTTGGACGTGATGGAAATTCTATCCGGTAACAGAAACAACTATGCTATGTTCAAACCGGGTGGAGTAAGACGCGATATAAAATCCGTAGACATACCACCTGTCATAAAGAAAATAGATTCTATTATCCCAACACTTGAAATGCTTAAAAAAGCTGTAATAGACGACCCTGTCCTACATGCAAGAACAAAAGGGATAGGCGTTCTTTCCAAAGAAGATGCAATAAATTTTGGCGCTCTTGGTCCCACATCCAGGGCATCGGGTGTAGCCCGCGATGTAAGAAAGGATTCTCCTTATGGTGCTTACGATAAAGTGCAGTGGGACATGATAGTTACACAGAATGGTGATGTCTTTGATAAAGCGGTTATAAGAATCCTGGAAACTTTTGAATCTATAAAAATAATTAAATATTGTCTTTTGAATCTTCCTGATACGGAAATTGATTTGAATTTAAAAGATATTCCTCCGGGTGAGGGTATTGGACATATCGAAGCTCCCCGTGGTGAAACATTTCATTATGTAAGAAGCGATGGAACCAATAGACCCGTGCGCCATAAAGTCAGAGCTCCTACATTTATGAATCTTCCTACGTATAAAGCAACTATTATAGGTGAAACCATATCAGACGCGACCATAATTTTGGCGGCGATTGACCCGTGTTATTGTTGCACAGAAAGAGTAGCTGTGCGCAACTTAAAGGGTAATCAGATTTATGATGGACAAGACTTAGTTAAGCTGTCACAACAGAAGACAGAAAAAATAAGAGAAAAAAATGGGTGTTTAAAATGGATTTAATAAATTTAGAACTTTTTAAAATTGACAGTCTCTCTACTTTTGTAGGGGTATTTGTCGGTCTGTTTACATTACTCACCGTTATCTATTCTTTTGGGTTCATGGACAAAAAGAAAGGATTATTTTCTTACTATTTTTATATTATCCTAACTCTTGTAGCTTCTCTAGGAGTTGTTTTCTCAAATGATCTTGTTTTGTTTATGGTATTCTGGGGTTTTTTGGGAATTCTTTTATATCTTTTGATAGGTGTTGGAGAAAAACCGAATACATCTAAAACATCCAAAAAAGCATTAATAATAGTAGGTGGAGCAGACGCTCTTATGTTGTTGGGATTAGCTTTAATATGGCATTTGACAGGGACATTTAAGATGGATGGCATGCGAATCCCTTTAAATAGCGCCGAAGCTATTTGGGCATATCTTCTGCTCGCAATAGGTGCATTTGCTAAAGCAGGCGTTATGCCTTTTCATAGTTGGGTGCCGGATACTGCCGAGGACGCACTTACGCCTGTTACGGCATATTTGCCGGCGTCACTTGATAAACTTCTGGGTATATATTTCTTAGTACGGCTCACCCTGAATATGTTTGTTATGAACTTGGATATGAACACATTTTTAATGGCAGTAGGTAGTTTCACAATTATCGCAGCGGTAATGATGGCGCTTATTCAGAATGATTTTAAGAGACTTTTAGGTTATCTTGCAGTAAGCTCTGCAGGTTATATGGTCTTAGGTTTAGGAACTGGGAATTTTATTGGTATTGCCGGGGGACTTTTTTACATGTTAAATGGTGCTATTTGTATGAGTTGTCTCTTTATGACCTGTGGTAGTGTAGAAAAAAATGTCAGGACAATGGATTTGGATAAACTCGGTGGCTTTGCTAAAATTATGCCCATAACATTTATCACTTTTGTGATAGCTTCTCTCGCCATTTCAGGAGTTCCTCCTTTTAACGGATTTGCATCAAAATGGATGATATATCAGGGAATAATCAATGTAGGTAAAAATGGCGGTTCTTTATGGATGCTATGGCTTGTCGCCACTATGTTTGGCAGTGCTCTTACTCTTGCAAGTTTTATGAAATTAATACATGCTGTCTTCCTTGGTCAACCATCACCCGAAAACCCTGCCCGCAAAGATTTGGCAGGCGGGCGAATACCGAAATCCCCATTGATTTCTCCGAAATCAAGCCATGGGGACAGGGCCGAACACCGAGAAGTTAATCCTGTTATGTGGGTTCCGACTGTTATACTGGCTGTTCTCTGTGTTGTATTTGGCGTTTTTGCATATCAAGTACCGCTTAAAATGTTTATACTGCCGAGTTTAAAAATGGCTGTAAACTTTTCCGGTACATGGAATGCGACTTTGGCGACTTTATTAATGTTGGTGTCAATTGCTATCGGCATTATAATTTATTTCTTAGGCACTATAACAAAAACAAGAGAAACCGAAAGTTTCGTAGGCGGAGAAGTTTTGAAGGAGCATCCCGATATGAGAGTTTCGGGAGTGGAACTTTATAATACGGTTCAAGATATAAAAAGTTTGAAAACGATTTATAATATGGCTAAAAATAAAGCCTTTGACTTATATGAGGTGGTCAGTAAAATAGTTTTCGGAATAAATAAAATACTGCGTTATATGCATAACGGAATTTTACCTACTTATTTGGCTTGGTGTCTTTTAGGTATGGGAATTCTTTTTTATGTTTTAATATTGAGGTAATTATGGTTGAACTTTATATACTTTTGATATTTATGATTGTCGGTGCAATCATAGCAATAGAAGTGAAGGATTTACTTTCTTCCGTTGTTGCTGTGGGTGCGGTAGGATTAGCGCTTTCTATTGTCTTTTTGGTACTTAAGGCGCCGGATGTAGCCATAACCCAACTTGTTGTAGAACTTCTGTGTTTAATTATTTTAATTCGCGCTACTTTAAAAAGAGACCTTCCCTTCTCAACCTCGGGAAGATGGTTTTTGAATACTATGATTACTATAGGATTCATTATTGTGTTGTTATTGGTAGCTGCAAAAAGTTTCACGGATCTACCACCTTTTGGCTTTCCGATAATGAGAGTTGCCAGTCATTATCTAAATAATGGACTTAGTCAGACAGGAGCAAGCAATATTGTTTCCGCGGTTATTTTAGATTACAGGGCTTATGACACATTGGGCGAGGCAACGGTCTTATTCACCGCAGTCATAGGTGTATTAGCTATTGTGCGGCGTATAGGAAGAAAAAAAGTAGGTGAAAAAGTAAAGGAAGAAGATGAGTAGAGAGAAAACGAAAGGCATGTCAATTATAGTTAAGACGATTACTCGTCTAACCGTTGGGTTAGTACTTCTTTACGGGATATATATAGTTCTTCATGGGCATGTTTCTCCCGGCGGCGGATTTGCCGGTGGGGTAATTATCACTCTTTCTTTTGTACATTTGGTACTTGCTTATGGCAAAGATACAGCTCTTAAGAAATTATCAAAAGCTCGCGCTTCATTTTTAGAAAATATGGGAGCAATACTCTTTTTAAGTATAGCTCTGCTTGGATTTATGGGGGGATATTTTTTCTCGAATTTTATTCCTAAGGGAGAGCCTTTCCATCTGTTTAGCGCCGGGATTATTCCTATAAGCAATATTGCTATAAGCTTGAAGGTGGGAGCTGGGCTTTTTTCTATTTTTGTAGCTTTGGTATTATTAAAACTTAAACCAACATCGGAGAAGAAGAAATAATGGCAGTTTATTTGCTTTGTCTTGTGCTTTTTTCTTTGGGTATTTATTGCATTTTACGTAAACGCAATATAATTAAAATTATTGTCGGCGTGATTATAGCGGAATATGCAGTTAATCTCTTTTTTATTCTGGTTGCATATCGTATGGGTGGACGTTCTCCTATTCTTTCTGAAGGAGCAACTATAAAAAATATGGTAGACCCATTGCCGCAAGCTCTTGTGCTTACTTCTATTGTTATCGGATTAGCTACTACGGCTCTTCTGGTGGCAATTGCCATGAAAATATATGAAAAATATGGCACTTTTGATATTACTAAAATCAAGGAGTTAAAAGGATGATGGATATTTCTTACATAATTCCTCTATTTGTAGCAGTGCCTTTGGCAGGTGCGTTTTTGATTGCTCTTTTAGGTAAGAGTATAAAAAAATTCCCTGATGTAATGGGTGTGCTGATTACTCTAATCCTTTGTATCTTATCGGTTAAAAGCGTTTTAATTCATAATACATACGGTATTCTTACATACAGCGCAGGTGGTTGGAACCCGCCCGTGGGTATAGGGATGGTTTTGGACGGGCTTGCGGTGTTTATGCTCGTAACGGTTAACGTCTTGGCATTTTGTGTGGCTGTTTATTCTGTGGATTACATGGAGAAGTTTACTGCCAAATGGAAATTTTATACTCTATTCTTATTAATGTTGACCGGAATGAATGGCGTTGTAATAACAGGTGATATTTTTAATCTATTCGTATTTCTGGAAATAGCGGCTGTTGCTAGTTATGCTTTGGTTGCCTTTGGTACCGAAAAGCACGAAATAGAAGCCGCTTTTAAATATGCGATTATGAGTACTGTAGGTTCGCTTTTCATCCTTCTTGGTATCGTCTTCTTATATAGTTATACTTCCACCTTGAATATGGCAGATATTGCGAATGTTATTATGTTACAGGGCAAAGGGAATATAATACTTTTAGTTAGTGTGTTGTTCCTGATGGGATTTGGTCTTAAGGCGGCTTTAGTTCCTTTCCATGCCTGGCTTCCGGATGCTCATCCATCAGCTCCGGCGCCGATATCAGCGATGCTTTCAGGAGTATTGATAAAATCATTAGGTGTTTATACCATCTGCCGGATATTTTTCAATGTATTTGGAATAAACCCGGCCATTTCTTCAACATTAATGTTTTTAGGTGTTTTATCTATGCTTGTAGGTGTGGTTTTAGCTATAGGGCAGTGGGACTTTAAACGACTGTTAGCATACCACTCTATAAGCCAGATAGGTTATGTTATTCTTGGAATTGGACTAGGTACGCCTCTGGGTATAATGGGCGGTTTTTTTCATCTATTTAATCACTCTGTATTCAAATCGCTTCTCTTCTTGAATTCCGGAGCAGTAGAGTATGCTACCGGGACACGTGATTTGCAAAAAATGGGAGGACTGAAGGAAAAAATGCCGTTAACTTATAGCACAAATCTTGTTGCTTCGATGTCAATTGCCGGCATTCCTCCTTTTAATGGTTTTTGGAGTAAATTGATAATTATAATAGCTGCAGTTGAAGCCGGAAAATTTGGTTATGCATTTTGTGCGGTTTTAGCAAGCATATTGACTTTGGCGTCTTTTATGAAAGTGATGAAATATGCTTATTTTGGTGATTTGAGAGAAAAATGGAAAGCAGTAAAAGAAGTCCCATTTTTTATGAAATTATCAATGGTTATGTTATCGCTTATCTGTCTTGTTGGAGGGATTCTTGTTTTTGGCGATATACTGCAAGGTTTCTTGGGAAGTGCTCAAGAGGCTCTTTCGAGAGGGACAGAATATGCTTTTACGGTTTTACAAGGGATAAAATAAATGAAATCTAAACTTGTTCTATTTGTCTTAGGGTTCTTGGTCTGGTTGCTTTTGAGTTGGGTGCCGGATTGGCAACATATTATTGTCGGAGTTTTTGTAGCAATACTTGTTGCTTTTGTTGTAGGAGACCTTTTTATAACTCACCGCCAAGTTTTATATCATCCGTTGCGTTATTGGTACTTCTTTGCTTGTTACTTACCTCTTTTTCTTTGGGAATGTTTCAAGGCAAATATAGATGTTGCTTATCGTGTTTTGCATCCTGATTTACCGATAAATCCGGGAATAGTAAAGGTGAAAACGAGTTTAAGGACAGATACCGCGCTTACTTTTTTGGCTAATTCTATAACGCTTACGCCTGGAACTTTAAGTGTAGATATTGATGTAAAATCGGGCTTTTTATATATTCATTGGATTGATGTAAAAGCAAAGGATGTAGATACAGCTACAAAAATTATTGTTGAGCGTTTCGAGAAAATATTAAAAAAGATTTTCGAATAATAAGAAAAATATTAAGGTCGAAATAAAATGAATGACTATATAGGATTGAGAAGATTAAAATGGTTTGTTGGCATGGTCTTTTTAGTAGGGATTGTATCCTTGATTATTCTGCGTCCACTTCCGTTTCTTTTCTACCCGGATTTACCTTATCTGGGATTTTTAGGGCGGGCACTTTATATTATAATTCTTGCCTGTGTTCTCTGTCTTTATCGGATATGGAAAGGACCTACAGGAGCAGATAGAATTGTAGCTATAGATATCCTGGGAATTATGATTGTAGGTTTGTGCAGCATATTGACAATTTCTACGGGCAGGTCCTGGTATATTGATATTGGGATTGCTTGGGCGTTGCAGAGTTTTATATGTTCTCTTGCGCTTTCCAAATATTTGGAGGGAAAGGATTTTGATGATTGATATAATCGGATTAGTTTTTATCGGCGTGGGCTTAGCTTTTGATGTTTTCGGTGTCCTGGGATTGGTACGTCTTCCCGATGTTTATAACCGTCTGCAGGCAGCAACGAAAGCTGTTACTCTGGGAACGTGCAGTATACTTTTTGGGACATTTCTTGTAGTAGGTTTTTGTGCTGCCGGCTTTAAAGCGATTTTATGTATGTTGTTTCTTCTTCTTACTTCTCCTGTTGCTGCTCATGCTATTGCGCGCGGTGCACATCGCTCAGGTATCAAACTCTGGGAGAAGAGTGTTGTAGATAAGTATGCTCAGGATAAAGAGGGGGAGAAATAAACAGTTTATAGTGTATAGTTGATAGTTATAAAGGATAGAAATAAATATGAAACTTCCAAAACTAAGAGAATTAAAAGAAGCGGTAAAGGCGCTTATAGCAGGGCCCTATACCTCTAAATTTCCAAAAGAATTGCATAAACCGCATCCCAATTTTAGAGGTCAGCCTAAATATAACCAAGATAGATGTGTAGGTTGTCTTGCTTGTGTTGAAGTTTGTCCTGTAGGTGCGCTTGATTATAAAGATTCTAAGGGAACAAATCCTAAGAGGACTTTAATTCATTATACGGACACGTGTATATTTTGCAGTCAGTGTGAATCAGCCTGTATTGCAGATCACGAAGGTATCAAATTATCAAACGATTGGGAACTCTCATTTTTTGACAGGGAGAAAGAATCTTTTGAAACTATTGAAAAAGAACTGCAACTATGCGAAATATGCGGTGAAGTTATAGCATGCAGGGACCACTTGAAGTGGATATCAGAAAAACTAGGAGAACTTACTTATTCAAATCCCACCCTTTATCTTTCCAGGCTAAAAGCTCTTGGTATAGCGGATGAAAATATTGTATCTGCTCTAAAAGACCAGGGACGTTCTGACAGAGTGAAAATTCTCTGTGCCCGTTGCAGACGAGAAACCACTCTAACTACCAAATAGAGTTCATCAAATTACCGCATTTTATAAATCCTGAAAAATATCATACAATATCGTATGAAAAACAACTTCAAAGACATATTAAAAGGCAAAGTCGTTATTGTCGGCATTGGAAATATTTTGCGTGGCGATGATGCTTTTGGACCGGTATTTATTGAAAAAATAAAGGAACATATAGATGCTATATGTATTGATGCGGGTAATGCTCCTGAAAATTATGTAGGTAAAATTGCGAAATTAAAACCGGATACTATTTTAATCGTTGATGCGGTGCATTTAGATTTAAAACCCGGTGAGTATGAAATTTTAGGGAAAAACGATATAAATAAAAGCGGATTTACTACACATACTCTATCTCCTGTTATGTTCATTGAATATCTTGAGAAAGAAATCGATGCAAATATCTATATTCTGGGTATACAGCCGAAAAATACTTCATTTGGCGAAGAAATTTCAGGCAATGTCGCAGAGACGTTAAAGGAATTATCAGAGTTAATTATTGAATCAATTAGCGGGAAACAAGAATATGCCGGACAAAAAAACAATTGATTATACGAAATATAAATTAAAACCCAGGGAAGAATTAGATGAAATTCTTTTCGGAATTTCAAATATTTTTGTCATTTCGTGCCTGAAGTGCTACAAGGAATTTCAAATTATAACTGAACCAGAATGTCATGATTTTTGTGAATATCTAAAAGAGAAAAATATAAAAATTGCGGGATATATTGAGCGGGACTTTTTATGCAATAATTATTTTACAGAAAAAAAGCTGAAAGAATTATCTCTTAATGATGCGGAAGCGATAGGTGTTATATCCTGCGGTATAGGTATTCAGTTTATTGCGAAATTATTTGAAAATAAGAAAATAATTGCACTTGCCGATTCTTTTCCTCAAAGCGGCAATGCGACAAGTGTTGTCGGTTATCACGGCATAGCGCTTGAAAGCGAAAAATGCGCTGCGTGCGGCGAGTGTTATCTAAATATTACAGGCGGGATTTGTCCCGTGGTGGATTGCGCTAAGAGTTTATTGAATGGTCCATGCGGTGGCGCCAAAAATGGCAAATGTGAAGTCAATTCTAATGTTGACTGCGTGTGGGAAAAAATATACAAGCGGCTTAAAGAACAAGGCAGAAAATTTATAAGTGATACAGAAACAAGAGATTACGGAAAGTTCAAATTTGAAGAAAGGAAGAAACTTTCTCTATCTAATCAGGCGAGCAGAAACGAATCTTTTTACGGCGGCGTATATCCTTTAGAAAGAAAAGAGGAAACTAAAAATCTTGCTATTACAAATTTCCCCGACCCACAAGAAGTAGCAATATTTCCATCTCAACATACGGGCTCACCTGCTGAAGTTTTGGTGAAGGTAGGTGATATGGTGAAAATCGGACAGAAAATAGCAAAAAGCGTTGGCTTAATATCATCTTCTATTCATTCGAGTGTAAGCGGCAAAGTGATTTCCTTGAAAAAGAAAATTCATCCTTCTATATTGAAACCGCTTCCGACCGTAATTATAGAAAATGACGGTTTGGATGAAATTGATTCTTCCGTAAAGCTGATTTCGGACTGGGCAACAATGTCGAAAGAATCACTGCTGGAAATATTGCAGGATAAAGGGATTGTCGGTTTAGGCGGTGCTATGTTCCCCACGCATGTTAAGCTTTCTCCTCCAAAACCTATCGATATTTTACTTATAAACGGCTGTGAATGCGAACCGTGTCTAAACGCAGATAATAGAGTAATGGTTGAGTATTCTGAACAAATTATGAAAGGTATCAGTATTGTAAGGAAACTACTCGGCATAGAAAATGTTGTCATAGGTATAGAAGAAAATAAACCCGAAGCAATTGAACGTTTCCAAAAATTATCAAATGTTAAAGTAGAAGCTCTTAAGACCAAATATCCTCAAGGCGCAGAAAAGATGTTAGTAAAGAGGCTACTTGGCAGAGAAGTGCCTGAAGGGGGACTGCCTCTTGATGTGGGAGTCGTAGTTTCCAATGTGAGCACAATTTTTGCAATCTATCAGGCAATCTTTGAAGGGTTGCCCCTGATTCAAAGAGTACTTACGATTTCCGGTGATGATATAGTGCGAAGCGGTAATTTTATGGTGAAAATAGGAACTACTTTAAATGATATTGTAAAATTTTGCTTTAAAGGAGATAAGGAAAAACTTTTTAGCGAGTATTATGTAAAAATGGGCGGTCCGATGATGGGTGTAAACCAGACAAGTCTTGATTCAAGTGTCATCAAAGGCACAACAGGTTTCACTTTCTTGAAGAAAAACGTGGCTAAAACTTCGAAAGAAAATCTTTGTATAAAATGCGGTCGTTGTGTTGATGTCTGTCCGATGGAACTTGAACCATTATATTATGCTTATTACGGGCAGAAGAAAATGTGGAATGAAACTATTAAGCATAATGTTGCCAATTGTATTGAATGCGGCTGTTGCGAATATGTCTGTTCGTCAAAGATAAGTCTTTTAAGTTTAATAAAAAAGACAAAGAAAAATGCTCATAACAAAATTAAAAAATAAGGAAGAGATACTTTTACTCCTCGAGAAAAAGCCGTTCATCATAAAATGTTTCGGCTGTAAGGAAGTATATTTTCCGGAAGATGAAATTGAAGAGTTACTAAAAGGAAATGAGAGCAAAATAATAGGTGTTGCTCGTTTGGATTATCTCTGCAGGGAAGAATTCAGTAAACTTTATCTGACAAGATACAGTTCGCAAATTAAAAAATCCGGTGCAATAATCGTTTTTTCATGCGGAGTAGGCGTGCAGGTTCTAGCAAAACTTTGTATAGACAAGAAAGTTCTTGCCGGCTGCGATACCTATTCTTTAGACGGATTTCAGGGCTTGTCGGTTCAGAACGCAAATTGTGAACAATGTGGCGAGTGTTATCTAAACTATACCGGCGGCATTTGTCCTCTGACAGCTTGTTCCAAGGGATTATTGAATGGACCATGCGGCGGCGCTAAAAACGGTAAATGTGAAGTGAGTCCAGAAATGGACTGTGGTTGGGAATTGATATATAAGAGATTGAAAGGACTGAAGATTGAAAACGTAACAAAAGAATCAAAGGTTCTAATCAGGAACTATAAACGCATTCTGGATGAATTAGGGTATAATAAAAATAATATTAAAGGGGAATAAAATGGCTTTTGCTAAAAAAATACAAAGCGGAGAATTTACAATTACTTCGGAAATCGGTCCGCCTAAAGGTGTAGAAATAGAAGGAATTTTAAAAGAAGCGGAAACTCTAAAGGATAAGGTGGACGCTTTCAATGTTACGGATTTACAAAGTTCTGTAATGAAATTAGGCTCTCTTGCTACGTGCCGTCTGCTTGTGGAAAGAGGTTTAGAGCCGATATTCCAGATTACCTGTCGTGATAGAAACAGATTGGCTTTACAATCGGATTTACTTTCTGCTTATGTGTTGGGAATAAGAAATGTTCTTGTTCTTACCGGTGACCATACTGTTCTGGGAGACCATCCTCAAGCCAAACCCGTATTTGACCTTGATTCAATAAGTTTACTGAAAGCGGCGACAGGTCTTATGGAAGGCAAGGATATGGTAGGCAACGAACTTGTCGGTAAACCTGAATTCTTACTTGGCGCAGTTGTTAATCCGGGTGCTGATCCATTGGAGCCACAAATTATCAAGATGGAAAAAAAGATTGAAGCGGGTGCCAAATTTTTTCAGACACAAGCGATTTATGATTTGAAGAGCTTTGAAAATTTCATGAACATAGTCGGAAAGTTCAATGTTCCGGTTTTGGGTGGAATAGTTCTTTTGAAGTCTGCCGGTATGGCAAAGTTCATGAACGAAAAAGTTGCGGGTATAAATGTTCCCGACAAATATATCACAATGATGGCAGAAGCGAATAAGGAAGATAGACCTAAAGTCAGTATTCAAATAGCTGCAGAGCTGATAAAAGGCATGAAAGGGCTCTGTCAGGGCATACATATTATGCCTCTTGGCTGGGAAAAACACGTCCCGTCTGTTTTGGAAAATTCAGGATTTTAAAACCTTATTTTCTTATAGCCATTATTAAAATAGTTCTCACGCAAAATATCTTTTAAGAGCAAAGATGAAAAAAGAAACGATAAAATTAATAAGAAACGTTATAAAAAAATGAAATCGTTCTTAATGACACTGGGGCAATTTATTTTCAGTCTTTCTATGTATATCATGGGAACCATATTCTTTGGTTTAGCCCTGATTCCTAGTGTTGCACTTGTTTCGAAAGCCTGGCAGTTAGGGATAAATTTAATTCCGATAATGCGTTATACATTATTAGGATTTTCTATTGCTGCTGGGTATTTTTTGTTTGGTTTTACTCTAATTTTATTGACAGGAGGAATCAGAACTATCTTGAGACTGCGCTTAAAAGAAGGGGTATATCCTATTTTTTCTCTTGGAGGTTTAAAGTGGGCGTTTGCAAGTTGTTTATATCTCCTGATTAATTTCACGTTTATTGATTTTATTTTGTTAACTCCGTTTGCAAATCTTTTACAAAGACTATTAGGAGCAAAATTAGGTAAGAATGTACAAATTAATTCTAAATTCGTATTTGATGCTACTCTACTAGAAATAGGCGATAACACGGTAGTGGGAGGAGGTGCTATTGTTATCGGTCATGTTGTTGAAAGAGGAAGATTAAAACTTAGCAAAGTCAAAATTGGTAAGAATGTAACTTTAGGGTCTCATTGTACTATTATGCCTGGATGCGAAATTGGAGACAATGCGATTATTGGGGCTGGTGCCGTATTATTGAAGAACACAAAAGTGGACCCGCGTTCCGTATACTATGGTGTTCCTGCCCAACCTTTAAAGCCTCACCGCAATAAAGAGGATTCTGCCAATGCCCAAGGTTAGTCTTAAAGATATAACCATAATAGAGCTGCTAATTGCCATTAACCGCAGATTTTCAGATATTCCCGCATTACAAATAAAAGAAGGAATTAATTTTAAATCTATATCTTATATTGACTTGGGCTATCGCACTGCAGATACTGCCTATAACCTGAAAATGTTAGGCGTAGAAAAGGGAGATAGAGTTGCGGTTTTTTCTGAAAGCAGACCGGAGTGGTCAATCGCATTTTTCGGAATTATATCTTGTGCCGGTATAGTTGTCCCCATGGATATTAAATTAAGCAATTCTGAGATTGAATTTATTCTCAATGATTCTGAAGCAAAGAGTATTTTTGTCTCCCAAAAATTACTCGAAACAATTCTAAAAATAAAACCGAAATTAAGCTATCTTCAGAATATTATTTGTCTCGATGATGTATCTTACGAAGAAGTCTTATTGTTAAAAAATTTTAAGGTTCCTGCAAATAAAATCCCTCACCGTGATATAAAGCCGGAGGATATAGCTTTGATAGTTTATACTTCCGGGACTACGGGAATTGCCAAGGGAGTGCAGCTCACCTACAAAAACTTGTTGTTTGAAGTAATGTCTTTAAATGAGTTAATTAAATTTAATTCTAAAGATGCATTTCTTTCTATCCTGCCGCTTAACCATATGCTTGAGGTTACAGGGGGGCTTCTTGGGCCTCTTTATGTCGGGGCAACAATAACTTATTGTGAAAGCTTAAAACCTACAAATATATTATCGTTAATGAAAGAGACGAACACCACTGTTATGATTACCGTTCCTTTAGTCCTTAAAATGTTTCATAACAGCATAATAAAGAAAATCAATGATCTTCCTAAATTCAAGAAGAATTTTGCGAAAGGAATGCTACGTTTATCAGAGTTTCTATTAAAATTTAAAATTAGGATAGGTAAGCTTTTGTTTTCATCTATACATAAACAATTTGGTGGTAACTTGAGGTGTTTCGTTTCAGGAGGAGCGCCTTTGGATCCGGTTGTAGAGTCGGACTTTAATGCCCTTGGATTTAGGATTTTACAAGGTTATGGGCTTACCGAAACTTCTCCTGTTATTACAGTGAATAATTTCTCGGAGTGCAAATATGGTTCGGTTGGAAAACCTTTACCGGATATAGAAGTAAAGATTCTTACTAACAGCGAAACGGGAGATAAAGAAGGAGAAATAATAACTCGTGGACCGCATGTAATGAGTGGTTATTATAGAAACCCGGAAAAAACGGCAGAGGTATTACGCGACGGGTGGTTTTATACCGGTGATATAGGCTATTTTGATGATGACGGTTTTCTATATATCTCTGGAAGAAGCAAAAATCTTATCGTATTGGGAGCTGGGAAAAAAGTATTTCCGGAAGAAGTTGAAGAAGTAATGTCTGCAAGCATATACATAAAGGAGATATGCGTATTGGGACGCATTTCTAAAGTAGGAATTAGAAAAGGATGTGAAGAGGTTTATGCGATTGTTGTACCAAATCCGGATAGTTTTTCTAAAGAGGAACGTGAAAATGGCGATTTGATAAAATCTAAAATTTCTCAAGAAATTTCCCGTTTGGGAGAAAACCTCTCTGGTTACAAAAGGATAATAGATTTTGAGATTTGGAGTGAAGAATTACCTAAAACATCCACACGTAAAATTAAAAGGAAAGTTCTCTTGGATATGATGTCCCAAAAAGAGCAAAAACCACAAGAAGAAGAGTATATAGAGAATATCGCAATAAAAGAGGATGAATTAACTTCTGTTATAAGAGAAATTATTTCGGGAATAACTAACCTCAATCCTAATAAAATCAGTTTGCAATCAAATCTTTATAATGACCTTGGAGTAGATTCTCTAATGAAAGTAGAAATCCTTACTGCTTTGGACCAAGAGCTTGGTATAACTATACCTGAAAATTTTGCGTATGAGGTTAATACATTTAGCGATTTAGTAAGATTTACTAAAGAATACAAATCAGGAAGAAGTGGTGATGAAATTGAAGGCAGGGAAAAAATTGATTTCCTTATTAAAGGAAATACCGGAACAAAGTTTAGTCATACTGCCGCATATTTTGCGTTCAAATGGTTATTCTCAGTTTATTTCAGGAAACAAATCTCAGGGCTGGAAAACCTGCCGGGAAAAGGTTCTTTTATTATTGCTGCAAATCACTCCAGCATGCTGGATTTTCCGTTGATTTTGACAAGCGTTCCATTTAAAAATATGAAGGATATTTTTATCCCCGCTGCCCAAGATTATTTTTATGTAAATAAATATCGCAAGACAATAGTTGAATTTTTGTTTAATACATTTCCCTTTGAAAGGATAGGGGATTTTGTTAAAGGTCTTAAAATATGTGAAGAGTTAATCAGGCAAGGTAATTCCGTAATACTATTTCCTGAAGGAACACGCAGCATTAAAGGGGATATGCATACATTTAAACCTGGTCTTGGTTCTTTAGCCTATAACTTAAAAGTTCCGATAGTTCCAACATATATCAAAGGGGCACATGAAGCATTAGGTAAAGGGTGTATTTTGCCATTACCCAGAAAAATAGAAATTTGTTTTGGAGAAATAATATATCCCGACAAACTAAACCTTGATAATATAAATACAAATTATGAAAAATATACTTATATTTCCAACTTGGTTTTTGAAAGAGTTAAACGATTGTCTATATAAATAAAAGATAGCCCAAGCATGATAAGAAAAAGGATTTTGCATATAGCAGTAATTGGTATCGATGGTAGCGGCAAGAGTTCTTGCTACGAAGGACTACTCAATTCACTTTCAAAGGATAAAATAGTTGCCGGCATTGGAGATAAAGTATTTGTCAGTGATAAAGAAGGCCAACTTATTACTCCCCGCGATATATTTAGGATAAAACTCAAATCCAGCTTAGGTTTTTTACTTAAAAAAACAAAAGATAAGTTAACATATGAGATTAGCAAATTGACGGAATTAGTAGTTAGAAGCAAAATCCAGAACACCATAAAAGAGAGCTATAAACCCGAAGTTATACTTACTGACGGTTCACCTCTTATAAATATGCTGGGATGGGGAAGATACTATCACCCGGAGCTCTTTAATGAAAAAGATTACTTTAATTTACTGCAATATCTTACAGGAAGAAAGCAAATATCTTTATTAAGCATCCCTTTTTATCTACAAAATATCCCTGAATTGGTTCTTATCAATAGAGTATATTCAGCAAAGTTGCAAGTACCGGACATAATATTTTTTCTAAAAATAAACCCGGATATAGCTATACAACGTATAACTCAAAGAGGCAAAGAAATACAAATACATGAAAGGAAAAATTTCTTAAGAAAATTACAAGAAGCGTATGTATTTGTCTGCAAAATTATGGAGGAACATTTCAAAACTAAGATTTTTGAGATAGACACCGATAATTTAACCTCGAAAGAAGTAATTGCTAAGTGCCAAGAATATCTTAATACTAAGGAACAATTAGCTCAGATAAATGTTATAGCTACGACTATATCGGGCTCTATTAAAGATTGGAAGAAACTTGACAATATGGAAACCGAATTCAAACGATATAATCCCAGCTCCAGAGTGCATATAGTTGATTCTCACGAAGAAGCATTTGAGCAAACAAAAGAATTAGTTAGTTTAGGAGCTAAGATTATCGTTTCTGCAGGAGGTGCAGGGACTTTTAATAGCGTTCTTGAAGGATGTTGTTCGGCAGGCCCAATAACGCAAGATTTGAGATTAGCTTTCTTGAGGAAGGGCTCTGCAGATTTAATCGGGAAAGTCTTGAATATACCTGATGAATTAGAACCGGCAGTCAAAATAATCTCGGAAGGAATTACATCTGACAAAACATTGGAAAGCGATATTTTAGAGGTAAAATTCAACGATAGCCGAAATCAAAGAAAAAAGTTTCATATGATTGGTTTTGGTGGGGTCGGTATTTTTGGCGATATCCCGTGTTTCACTGAAAGCAGATTTATAAAATATTATAAAGGTTTTTTAGGCTATTTCTTTGGTGACAGAGGACCATTTTTAATGGGGGCTAATCTTGCCGTAATAAAGCATTATTTCGATAAATTTAGAAGGAAGAAAATTAGATTTAAGATAATATCAAATGATATTGAAACAGTATTTGAGGATTACAATAATATTATTATCATGAACGGAGATTTGGGAAAGCATTTTCCTGTTGCAAAAGGAGTTCCTTTGAGTAGCGGAGATTTCCAGGTGATATTAATGAAGAATAAAGGATTAGTCGGTGTTTATAAACAAATGATACACGCGTGGAAAGGAGACCTTCAATCTTACAAAAAAGAATTGGGTATGGAGATTTTCAGGACAAATAACCTCAAAATAATTCCCGACACAGATTCTGAATATTTTCTTAATCTGGACGGTCTACTTAAAAGAGTTATCGGGCCTACAGAATACCAAATATTTTCAAAAGTTAAGTTAATTACGGGTTAGTCTTTGTAAAAAAGGTTCATACTAATGAGATTAGATTTAAAAACTAAACCGATAAGAATTCTTATAGAAATCAAAGGCAAAGTTCAGGGAGTAGGTTTTAGACCCACAGTTTACAGATATGCCGTCGAAAGAAAGCTGATAGGGTGGGTGAGTAATAGCTCAACAGGCGTGATTATAGAGGTGCAAGGAACGAAAGATAAAGTTGAGGATTTCATTGCCACGTTAAAGAAATTCCCGCCTTCCCGCGCAGAAATAACGGCTCTTCAAATCACTGAAATCAAACCTCAAAAAGGGACTTCTTTTAAGGTTCTTTCAAGTATTCCCGGTAAGGAAATGAAAACAAGGATTTCGCCTGATATTGCCGTATGTAAAGATTGTCTTAGGGAACTCTTTGACAATAAAAACAGACGCTATCTTTACCCTTTCATAAATTGCACCAATTGCGGGCCACGTTTTACCATCATAAAAAATATTCCTTACGATAGGTTCAATACCACAATGAAAGAATTCAAAATGTGTAAGTCTTGTCAGGATGAATACGATAATCCTTCAAACCGCAGATTCCACGCTCAACCAAATGCTTGTAGTGTGTGTGGACCCCAACTATCGTTGATTCAAAATTCCCCCCTAGAAATTCAGAGAATTTCAGGGACTAAGTCCTCGGAATCTTTCCAAGATTCCAGAGGGAGAAGGAAGATTAAAGATTTAACTACAGGAAGAAAAGCGATAGAAAAAACAACTAAACTACTAAAAGAGGGGAAAATTGTTGCGATAAAAGGATTGGGTGGGTTTCATCTTGCCTGCGATGCTTTGAATGATAAAGCAGTGAAAACTTTACGAAGCAGGAAATACAGAGAAGATAAACCATTCGCCTTAATGGCTAAAGATTTAAAAACAATAAAACAATATTGCGAGGTCTCGCCCGAGGAAGAAAAACTTCTACTTTCATGGAAATCCCCTGTTGTTATATTGCGAAAGTCCCCCCTGTCTGTTTTCTCCGAAAACAAGGGGGGGGGAAAGAAAGTGAGTTCATCTGTTTCCAAACACGTTGCTCCTAACAACAAATATCTCGGTTTTATGCTTCCATATACACCATTACATCATCTTCTTTTCTCACCACTCGTCACTGACCACTCATCACTCTCTATCCTTGTCATGACAAGCGGAAATATCAGTGATGAACCGATTGCATACAATAACGACGAAGCAATGAAACGGCTTAAAAATATAGCGGACTATTTTCTTCTTAACGACCGTGATATTTATATGCGCTGTGACGATTCTGTTACACGAATTTTTCCATCTACAAAAAAAGAATTTATCCTAAGGCGTTCAAGAGGTTACACGCCCGACTCTATAATCTTGCGAAAACCGAACCCCGAAATCCCCATTGATTTCTCCGAAATCAAGCCATGGGGACAGGGCCGAAAACCGATTTTAGCCGTCGGCGGTCATTCCAAGAACACTTTTGCCATAGCTAAAGGCGACGAAATCATCTTAAGCGAACACATAGGAGATTTGGAGAACGTAGAAACATATAATTCCTTTGTAAACGGTATAGAACACTTCAAGAAATTACTGGAAGTTGAACCTAAAATTATCGCTCACGACCTACACCCCGACTATCTCTCTACCCAATACGCCAAAAATCTGATCACTGTTCACTCGCCACTCACCACTATCCCAATCCAGCATCACCACGCACATATAGCTTCTGTTATGGCCGATAATATGTTAGATAACCGTAAAGTCATAGGTGTTGCTTTTGACGGCACGGGACTTGGCTTGGACCTGCCCGCCCGCCTGCCTATCGGTTGCGGGCAGGCTTCGCAGCAGGCGGGCGGAAACTTATGGGGCGGGGAATTCTTAATTGCCGATTATGTAGATTTTAAACGAGTTGCGCATTTCAAATATATTCCTCTACCCGGAGGAGAAAAAGCAATAAAAGAACCGTGGAGAATAGCGTTTAGTTATCT